>ENA-UONY01000010-UONY01000010.1-human-gut-metagenome-genome-assembly--contig:-CS9-NODE-10-length-299858-cov-10.132123_pt1 | contig 299858 bp, 278 predicted proteins | sample MGYA00242465_ERZ724012 | MGnify/ENA metagenome assembly ERZ724012 | reverse complement strand
CCGCTCTGCGGCAGGAGGCGTTTCGCGCCGACAACCATTTTTCCAATGCTTCAAATGTTTGAAGCTTACGCACATAGGATAATCTCTGCGAAAAATGGCGTTGCCGCTCTGCGGCAGGAGGCGTTTCGCGCCGACAACCATTTTTCCAATGCTTCAAATGTTTGAAGCTTACGCACATAGGATAATCTCTGCGAAAAATGGCGTTGCCGCTCTGCGGCAGGAGGCGTTTCGCGCCGACAACCATTTTTCCAATGCTTCAAACAAAATGTTTGAAGCTATTATACCATAAATCATGAAGGATGCAAAAAGTTATCACTACTAAACCTGGCTTTTTTCAAACATAAAGAAGCCTCCTGCGGGATCATTCGGGGGCTTTAAACGGATCACTCATTATCGTAGCAGATCGCCTGGAAATCAACGTTATCCGCACGCATCGCGCAGGCAAAGCAGCCCTCGTCCCCCAGCACCGACGCGCCGTCCAGCCCGTCCACCGTAAACAGATCGAGCTCATACGAGCCGGGGGAAAGCTCGCCGGGCAAATGGATTTCGCCCGCGACCCGGCAGCCTTGCGCGCTGCCCGCGCTCCAGCGTCAACACCCGCTTTTGTGTAAAGGCATAACGCTTGCCATTATAGATGACGAACTGCCGCAGAAAATCCTTCTCTCCAAGCTGCCTGCCTCCATACCGGACGGACAGGATTTCCCCACGCGGGCAGACCTAGAGGCGCAGTTTCTCTGTTTTCAGCAGAAGCTGCGCGGGATGACAAGGCCGCAGGGCGACGGCTGGCTGACGCCAGTCGAGCCCGAGAACGCAGCCAACGTGCGTCTGGGCGCGCCCTGACGGCAGTGGCAGTGTTCACCGTTATGCACTGATGCTTATATCAGCCAATAAATTGAAACTTAGCTCAACCATCACAAAAATCACGTCCGCCGGAATCCAAACGAATCCGGCGGACGGATTTATGAAACCAAAATTCACCTATTACCCAACAATCGCCCGGTAAACCCAATTCACAAAATTGATCGGAATCAGCTTCACGCCCAGCGCCTGAAGCTGGCTGTTGCGCTTTGACTTCACCTCTGTGATATTCCCCACGCTGCGCAGCGTAAGGCTCCGGCGCAGCTCCGCCGCCGTAGCACCCTCCTTGACCGGGCCGGTCACCGTGACCCGCTCGCCCGGCAGAAGGTCGAAGAAATTATCCGTCAGGTTGCCGTCAAAGAGCGGGCTGTCGATGAACAGGCTGCGCGCAAACGTGTCGGAGGAAACCGTCACACTCGCCTGTCCGCCCTCCATTGCTACGTCAAAATCAAACTTGCAGTTCGGCAGGCGGCAATCGCGCTCCTTTTGGAAGAGCACGGTCTTGCGGGAAACGGTTGCTCCGTCCGCGCCGTTCAACTGTGCGATGAACACGCAGTCCGCACGGGGCGTGCCCTTGAGCAGCGCCTTGCATTCCATGCGCGCCACACGGGCCACGTCCGTCGCGGCGGCGTTCACCGTGAAATGTTTCTCAAACACTGGGGTCCCATCGAACCGGAACACCTTGCAGGAGAGCGATCCCGTAAAGGGATCCGCCTTGTCATTGATAACAAAAAGTCGAAGCTCCTCCTTCGTATCCTCAATCGAAACCATCACCGGCTCGTTGAAGTGGCGCGCGCCGTAGTGCAGGGCCTTAAAGCGGCCGAAATAGTCGATCCCCGCCCAGGAGCACACGGGCCAGCAATCGTTGAGCTGCCAGTAGAGCGAGCCGTTGCAGCGGCCGCGGTTGCGCCGCCAGTGCTCGGTTGCGTCCCGCACGCCCTCAAGCTGGATCATCTGCGTGAGATACAACAAATCGTCGAACCGCTCTGGCAGGAGATACTGCGAGGCGATATAATAGATCATCTTTTTGTTGCCGCTGGGGCTTTTCTGATGGGCGTTAAAAACGTCGCTTGTCAGCGCCTTATCCGCAGGCTTTGCAAAAAAATTGACTGTAGAGATGCTCGGCATGGATTCCAGGCCGAATTCGCTGCAAAAGCGCGTTAAATGCCTGCGGTAGAAGTTCAGGGGCTGCAAGCCGTGCCAGACCTGCCACAGGTGCGTGTCGCCCGCATCATCGCTGTGGATCCCCTGCATATAGCCCGTGCCGCAAGGGGAAGCAGAGATAAACGGCGTTTGATCATCCAGCTTTTTCACAAAATCGGGCAGTATCTGATAGAAAAATTTCTCCGTCCACTGGTTCAGTTTGATATAGGCCTTCCAGCCCATGGACATATCCTCAATCTCATTGTTGCCGCACCAGAGGGCCAGGCTCGCATGATGGCGCAGCCGCCGCACGTTGCAGGTGATCTCCTCCTTCACGCTCTCAAGGAATGCATCCTCATAAAACGGATATGGCGCGCAGGCAAACATGAAATCCTGCCAGACGAGGATGCCGTATTCGTCACAGATGTCATAAAAGGAATCCGTTTCATAATAGCCGCCGCCCCAGACGCGGATCATATTCATATGCGCATGCCGGCAATCCTGGAGCAATTGCCTCTTTTTATCATCGCCCGCGCGGGTGATGAGGGAATCCATCGGGATATAATCGCCGCCTTTGGCGAACAGCGGCACGCCGTTTAACACAAACTGGAAGTTGTGCCCCCACTGATCCTTTTCCCGGTTGAGCACGATGGTGCGCAGGCCGATGCGCTTCGTATCGGCGTCGAGCGTCTCCCCTGCGCTAACTGCGCAAAGCTCCGTTTTCACGGTATAGAGCGGCTGGATTTCCGCGTTGGAAAGATCGTTCGTCCACCAGAGCTGTGGGTTTTCCACCGTAAAGGCACATTCCGCCTTCGGCCCCGCCGCCGTTTTGCGGCCCAGCTCTTCCCCGGCGGGAGACAGCAGCGTGAAAACAAAGGAAAGTGCCTGATCCGTTGCATCGCCAGCCGCTTCGGCGCGGGCCGCAACGGTCAAATCCACCACGCCGTCGTGATGGTTCTGGCGGATTTGGCATTCCCGCACACGGGCCGTTTGATAGCCGTGCAGGGAGATATCACGCGTTATTCCGCTGATCGGGATCGTCGGACCCCAATCCCACCCAAAATGGCAGTGTGCCTTGCGGATGTGGGGCACACCCGGCACGCTCTGCGGGCAGCCGGGCACGTGCTCGCGCTTCTCCTCCTCCCGCAGGAACTGAAGCGGAGAGAAGAACACGATGCGCACCTCGTTTTCCCCTTCACGCAGATATTGCTTCACGGAAAAGTCATACCTCAGGTGCATATTCTTTCCCCGGCCTGCAAGAATGCCGTTTACAAACACTTCGCACAGCGTATCGAGCATCTCGCAGTGGAGAAACACCTCGTCCATTTGCAGCATGGCCTGATCCACGAAAAAGGCGCGGCGGTATTCCCAATCCCTTTCCGCCACCCATTTGCTTTTTTCCTCATTCTGCCCGATAAAGGGATCGGGGATTTTGCCGAGCGCCAGCAGGTCGCCATAGTTGCAGCCCGGCGCTTCGGCGGGCATCCACTCCCCCTGCCCCGCCTCACGGAACTGCCAGACGCCCCGTGCGCCGTTTAATGATTGTTCGAGCATAGATAACACCCTTTCGGAATTCTATTTGCGCTTTATCGCACTTCAATCAAATTGGTTTCTTTCTGTTGGAAATTTCGCCAAACGCTGATGGTTGCAAGGCACAGCGCAATCGCAACGGCCGCCAGCGCGATCCACATAAAAATCGTCGCATCCCAGGAAAAGCGGTTGAGCAGGTATCCCGTGCCGAAATTGGAAATGCCGCACCCGATATAGGCCACGCTGTTAAGAAAACCGGACATAGAGCTTGTGCGGCCATATCGGCTGAAATGCAGCGGGATAAACGTGATCATCATCACATTAACCGCAAACATGGAGGTTGTAATCCCCGCGAGGCACAGGATCGTGAGAAGCATGCTCCGGTCGCCCCAGCAGAGCAGGAGGCTCAAAAGCCCCAGCGCAAGGGCAAAAAACACACTTGCCGTTGCCGGCTCGCTGCGGGTATAGCGGTTAAGCCACTTTGCAAGGTACGCGCCCGCCACATTGACAATGGGCAGGATCATCGTAAGCAGCAGGGAAATGCTGCTGTCCGCCGCAAAGGTTTCAACAATATAGGTGGGCACCCACTGCGTTACGCTGTCCTTCAACGTGCCGTGCACCGCAATCGGGATGAGCAGCAGAATCAGCCCGGAGGATGCGAAGAGCGAGAGGAACTGCCGCAGCGGCAGCTTCTCCCCGCTTGCCCGCGCCATCTGTGCGGCAGGCGGCGGCGCGACCCTTTCCATCTTCGGCAGCAGCCATCCCGTGCCGAAGAACCAGACCAGGCTCACAGCCAGCACGATTAGGCCGCACACAAGAAACACACCGTTCCATGGGAGGAATTTCAGCGCGAGCATGCTCACGCCATAGCTTGCGAGCGTGCCAAGAGGCACGGTTGTGGAGATGTCAATTCCAAATTTCGATTTGCCCTTTTCATCATAATACTCCCCCGCAAGGCGCAGGATCGGCGACCATACCATCGACTGCACAAAGCCGTTCATCCCCCAAAAAAACAGCAGCACCCCGTAGCCGTGCGCAAAAAACAGCAGGAGATTGCACAGGCTCGAAACCAGCAGCCCGCCGAACACCATCTGGCGCGGCGCGATCCGGTCGCCCAAAAAGCCGTTGATAAACTGGCCCACGCCGTATGTAATAAAAAAGCAAGAGGAAACGGAAGCCATCTGCGCCTTTGTGAAAAGGCCTAGTGTGTTCAGCTCCGGCATGACAGCCGAAAAATTCAGCCGGCAGATATAGGTTGCAAAATAAGCCGTCCAGCAAAGGAGGAACAGCCTCTTCTCACAGGGCCCGAACCCCACATGGTTTTTACCCATTCTTTTCCCCCGCATCCCATAAAGTTGACTCTGCTTACTATACCATTTGCGCCGCTGAAAAGCAATCGTTTCACAACCATTTTTCCAGAAAGCAGCGGCCTCCCGCTTGCTATTCCCGCGCCGTTGGTCTATACTGGATGCGACATAAAATCACATTACAGGAGGCTCCCATGCCATGTCACTGACCCAACAACTCACCTGGCTACTCGATACCACGCAGTCCGAAAAGGACTATATCGAATCCGTGCAGAAAAGCGGTATTTTTGAAAATACAGTCGCTTCCGCCTATCCGCAAACCGTCACGGCTCGCCTCGTCCGCGAGCATTTCACGGATACGGATTGCGGTAAACGCAAAAAAGCGCTCATCGTCGGCTTTGACGGCGCGCGGGCGGACGGGATGCTCAACCTTGTGAAATCCCGCGACCCCAAACTTGATGTCACAAATGAGAACAGCCCCCTGAGCGCCGTGTGCGCTGTGAAGGAGCAGGGGGGGCTATATCTGACCTATGCGGGCGGTGAGCCGGGCGATAGACAAACGAAGCAGGATACGAGCACCGCGCCGGGCTGGGCCTCCGTATTAACCGGCGTCTGGGCGCGGGATCATGGGGTTTACGGGATGGAAACGATGAACAGTGCGTATCCAACCGCCCTGCTGGAGCTTGCGCGCCGGGGCGTTTCCGCCTGCTTCTACGGCCTGTGGGAAACGCACTTTGCCAACACTTATAAAGGCGAAATAGAAACCGCCCAAAAAGAACGCCTGCCGCTCGAATACCTGCACTGCAAAAGTGAAAATGATTTGCACGGTCAACTTCTGCGCGCAATCGACGCGGATGTGGACTGTATTTTCGGTGTCTACGAGGGGCCGGATAGCTGCGGCCACGGGGTTTCCTTCACCAACAACAATTATTTGTATACAAAGAGCATCTCCGATTGCGACCGATGCGCATATGAGCTGATGGAGCGTGTCCGTGCGCGCGATACTTATGAGAATGAGGATTGGCTCATCCTCATCACCTCCGATCACGGCGGGCATAAAAGGAGACACGGCACGCAGAAAATTCAGGACAGGATGACGTTTTTGGCAAGCAGCAAAAGGATCGAAACACTGTAACCGTTCAGAATTCGGTAGAACAAAACGGCTATTTCACAGATACCTTTGCCCAAGAGAAAGGATCGATCTATTTTATGCGAAAAGCATTGTTAACCTCCCTTCTATGTATCCTATTGCTACTTTCCCTACTCTCACCAGCGATCGCTGCCGGTGAAACCGTTCGGAGCACTTCGGTCAAAATAACAAGCGATCACTATATCACGGACACTTTCTGCGGCGTTCCAGCGTATTACAATAAAAACAGCAATATACAATGTAACGAATACATTATGAGGTTTTATGACCATGCATTTGGGTTAGATGTTTTTGCCTATAGCAACACCGGATTGATCATGATGTCAAACGGTTATGAATTTCAAAAAACGACCGTTCCAAAACCGGGCGATGTATACTATGCCCCGGCTGAGAAGCGAGGGAAGCCTTATGACCATTGGGCAATCGTGAAGCAATACAATGCGAAGGCGCACACAATTACCCTGATTGAGCAAAACTTTTCCTACACGGAGGGCGGAATCAAATATGCCAGCGTCAATCGGGAAGTGCGTTTCCCTTACAGCACTTATGACGTGTTCACCCCCATCTCCACAACAGGAGCAAATCATCCTACGCTTCATTTGCCGGAAACGACCACAACCCAAAAGGCGACAGCCACGCGCCCTGCCCCCGCCACAAGCCGACCGTCCACCCGGCCGAATGCCACTCAGCCAGGCGCCGCGAGCACAAGCCGCTCGCCCTCATCTGCCGGCGCCGGGCATGTGTTAAAAAACGAAGCTGTGGATTCTGCCTCCACATCTTCTTCCCATGTGAAAGCCTCTCTAGAAGCTTCCACATGCACAGCATCCGGTGATACGCAAACGGAGCTCATTACAATAGGCCCAAACGAGGAGGCAACCCCGCTGTATAATGATTCTGAACCAGTTTCACAAGCGGCAAACGCAATTTCACAGTTGAACCGTTCATGGATCATCCCCGTCATAGCTGCCACTTTTCTGCTGCTTGCAGGCGGAATGATTTGGCTGCTGATTCGGCGCAAATCCAGCAAATAGATGGTTTCTGAAAAAGGCACGCTGCAAACTATAAAGTTTGCAGCGTGCTTTTTTCGCTTACCAGAATAATGCTTCACCGGATAGCAACGCGCTCACCCATGAGAATTCCCCCTCCGCACCCCCGCACGGTCCGTCAGAATCTCCATCATACGGAATGACGCTCTGCTCCAACCAGCCTGAAATAACCCTGCCGCTACGTTTCGTACTCCACCTGCCACATACCGCGCTCTTCCATCGCCCGGCGTATATCCGAAAAGGAGTAGCCAAGCCTTTGGAGCGCGTTTGCCACACGGCGGCGGTCTTTCTCCGTGCCCTGATAAGAGCGTGCATATTTGGTTTCCAGCAACATGCCCAGCCTCGCCAGCGGGTCACCCTCAATCCCACGCGCCGCCTCATAGGCCGTATCGCGTGCAACGCCGCGAGCTGCAAGCTCCTGCTCAATGCGGGCAGGGCTAAACCCCTTGCGGCGAAACAACTCATCTGCAAGGCTCTGCGCATAGGTTTCATCGTTGATAAGCCCAAGCTCCACCATGCGGGCAGCAGCAGCCTGCGCGGCCTCACGGCTGAATCCGCTGCGCATGAGTTTGCCGGCGAGCTCACGCTCGCAGTGATCGCGTATTTCCAGCAGACGCAACGCCTTTTGCTTCGCCTTATTTTCCTCTACCAGGGCAACAAACGTTTCAAACGCTGCCTCATTGATCTCCATGCCGGAGAAAAGCCCGCAGGTCAGCCAAAATTCCCGGTTTGTCGTCAGGCGGTATTCGCCGTCGAGCAGAATATGAATCTTCTGCCCCTTGCCCTGCTGTGCCGTGAGAATCATGCTTCGTCGTCATCCACAGCGATATCGAGCTTCGCTCGCGCCGCCGCGCGGGTGGTCGGCTTGGCCGCCGGCGCCGCCTTCGGCGCAGCGGGGGTGGGAGCCGCCTGCTCCTTCGCACCTGCGGCGGGTGCAGCGCGCCGATCATTGGTCAGCTTGCCGAGATTCGCCCGGATTTTCCCCTCAATCTCATCCGCCAGTTCCGTATTCGTGCGGAACAGTTCCTTCACATTATCACGACCTTGCCCAAGGCGGCTGTCTCCATAAGAAAACCACGCGCCGCTCTTCTGGATAATATCGAGCTTCACGCCGATATCCAGCAGCTCGCCCTCGCGGGAAATGCCTTTACCATACATGATATCGAATTCCGCCTCTTTAAAAGGAGGCGCCACTTTATTTTTCACGATCTTCGCCCGCGTACGGGAGCCGACGAACTCGTTCCCCGCCGCCTTGAGCTGCTCAATGCGGCGCACGTCGATGCGCATGGAAGCATAAAATTTCAGCGCGCGGCCGCCGGTGGTTACCTCCGGGTTGCCATACACCACACCGACCTTTTCACGCAGCTGATTGATAAAGATCAAAATGCAGTTGGATTTTGAGAGGGAACCCGCAAGCTTGCGCAATGCCTGTGACATGAGCCTTGCATGCAGACCCACATGTGAATCGCCCATTTCGCCCTCGATCTCCGCCCGCGGCACCAACGCCGCCACGGAATCGACCACAGCAACATCAATCGCTCCAGAGCGCACGAGCGCTTCCGTAATTTCGAGCGCCTGCTCGCCGTTATCCGGCTGGGAAACCAGCAGGGAATCTACATCCACGCCGAGATTTTCTGCATAGATCGGATCAAGCGCATGCTCCGCATCGATAAATGCGGCTTCTCCCCCGGCCTTCTGAGCCTGGGCGATGACATGCAGCGCCAGGGTGGTTTTACCGGAGGATTCCGGGCCGTAAATTTCAATAATCCTACCGCGTGGCAGGCCGCCGATGCCGGTGGCGACGTCAAGGGAGATGGAGCCCGTCGGGATCGACGCGACGTTCATGCCGTTGTTTTGCCCCAGGCGCATGATCGCGCCCTTGCCATATTGTTTTTCAATCTGCGCGAGCGCGGTATCCAGCGCTTTTTGTTTATCCGCCATAGTAAAAAATCCCTCCGATTTTAATTCGCACATTTGTTCGTCCTGCTTGTATTATAGAAGGTTTGTGGAGAAAATGCAAGGGGGAATGCAAGAAAAACCGGGCGCACCTCCCCCCCAAATGTTTTGAGCAAAGAAAGCATCAGTGTACAGGGAGAACATCGCCGTCAGGGCGTGCCCAAACGCATGCCGACTGCGTTCTCGGGCTCGACTGGCGACAGCCTTGTCATCCTGCGTCTGGGACGCCTTGACGGTCCTTTGGAGTTTTCAGCCAGGGGCTTGGCCACAATGCTAAAAACCGATGTGTACCCCTGTACACTGATGCAACTGTGAAACCTATGCTATAACCGCCAATCTGCCTGTAACAGATGGATATTTTTTACATCAACATTCTACAGAATTCGCATAGGAATGTCAACTGTTTAAATTCAAAACTCCTTGCATTCTGAAAGCTGAGAGCGACAGGCCAATTCTATTCATAGAAAGAGGCAGCCGCGGAATGCGCCCATTGCGCAGCTGCCTAAAATTTATTGTGTCATACGCACAAAGCTAACCCCCTGCGAAAAATGGCGTTGCCGCTCTGCGGCAGGAGGCGTTTCGCGCCGACAGGCATTTTTTCAATGATTCAAACGACCTGTTTGAATCCATTTATGTGCTTTCAGCACCAATTTCACCAAAAGATTCCCCTTGGGATCGCAAAAATATTTTGCGCATATATCTGCGGCGGGATGCTGGCGGTCATCACCCCGTTATATCGAATGCGGACGATATCGCCCCGGTGGAACCGGCGCGCGCTGGGTGTGTTCACGATCACCCGCCGCCGGGTTGAAAAATCCAGCACAAGCAGGCGATTGCGCTCTACGCCGATTACGAGAGCCTGCATAGTAGCCATATGGATCACCTCCAATCGCATATTCCATGATATGTCCGAAGGAGGTGGAACGAAGCTTGTCCCTTTCCTATACCAGCCAACATGCTTGGCTCCGGAGCAAATATTCGGCCCGGAGCGTTTTACAAACACACCGGGCCTTTCACTGTGCTGATCCTTCACATCACGTCGCGTGGGTCCTTATAATGATGCGCCTGCTCGAGCATCATATCTTTCACCTTCATCAGCCGCGTCGTGGTGCTGCGCTCATTTTCATCGAGCTTCATCGTGATGAATTTAATCGTCTCCTCATATTGAGGAATCATCACGTGCTCCAGGGCGTTGACGCGCCGCCTAGTCTTCTCGATCTCCTCCGCCATAAGCTGGCAGGATTTTTCCACCTCCGCAAGCCTGAGCATCTTCGGCATAATCTCCGAAAGGGCGCGCACCGCGTCGTCCAGGTCTCCGGAGGTGAAGGCGTAGCCATAGGGGAAGATATCGTTTTCATCCGCCGTTTTGAGCTGTGTGCGGTAAACCGGGATGCGCACGCTCATGATATCCTTTTCCTCAATCTCCAGATGCATCTCCTGCTTGGGGATCATCAGCGCGACGGAGAGCACCTCATCCTGCATCACGCTGCGCGCAACCGCCATGTGGCGGTTGGCCTCTTCAATGCCGGCCTCCACCTCACGGCGGAGGGTTTTGTTCTCCCGCACAAGGTCAAGGAACTGGCGCATCAGCTCATCGCGCTTATCCTTGAGGAGCTTATGCCCCTTGCGCGCGGTGGCAAGCTTGCGCTTTAAGTTGCTCAGCTCCATGCGGGTGGGGTTCACGTTGAGTATCGCCACAAAGCTTCACCCCTTTACGTTTCGTCGTAATACCGATCGAGATATTCGTCCCGGATGCGCTTGAGCTCGCTTCTGGGCAGAATGCGCAGCAGTTTCCAGCCGATGTCGAGCGTTTCCTCAATGGAGCGGTTCGCATCGTACCCCTGAGAGACATATTCCTTTTCGAACGCGTCCGCGAACTTCGCATAGAGCTTGTCAATATCAGTCAGCGCCGCTTCGCCGAGGATGACCATGAGCTCCTTGGCCTCCTTGCCGCGCGCGTAGGCGGAGAAGAGCTGATTCATGGTATCGGAGTGATCCTCGCGCGTTTTGCCGCGCCCAATGCCCTTATCCTTCAAACGGGAGAGCGACGGCAACACGTCGATGGGCGGCGTGACGCCCTTGCGGTACAGCTCACGGCTGAGGATAATCTGCCCCTCCGTGATATAGCCCGTCAGATCGGGGATCGGGTGGGTCTTATCGTCCTCCGGCATGGAGAGGATCGGAATCATGGTGATGCTGCCATCCTTTCCCTGCTGGCGGCCCGCGCGCTCATAGATAGAGGCGAGATCCGTATACATGTAGCCGGGGTAGCCGCGCCTGCCGGGCACCTCCTTGCGCGCGGCGGAAACCTCGCGCAGCGCGTCGGCATAGTTTGTGATGTCCGTCAGGATCACGAGCACATGCATATTCTTTTCAAACGCCAGGTATTCCGCGGCGGTGAGCGCCATCTTCGGCGTGGAAATCCGCTCGATGGCCGGGTCGTTTGCAAGGTTTACAAAGAGCACCGTCCGCTCCAGCGCGCCGGTCTCGCGAAAGGAATCAATGAAGAAATTCGACTCCTCAAACGTGATGCCCATCGCGGCGAACACCACGGCAAAGGGCTCATCCGTGCCGCGCACCTTCGCCTGCCGCGCGATCTGGGCGGCCAGGTTCGCATGCGGCAGGCCGCTCGCGGAGAAGATCGGCAGCTTCTGCCCACGCACGAGGGTGTTCAGCCCGTCGATGGCGGAAACGCCCGTTTGGATAAACTCCTGCGGATAGCTGCGCGCCACCGGGTTGATTGGCAGGCCGTTGACGTCCATGCGTTTTTCCGGGATGATCTCCGGCCCATCGTCAATCGGCCGGCCCAATCCATCAAACACGCGGCCGAGCATATCCTCGGATACGCCAAGCTCCATCTGGCGGCCGAGGAAGCGCACCTTGCTGTTGGAGAGGTTGATGCCCGTGGAGCTCTCGAACAGTTGGACAAGCGCATTCGACCCGTCAACCTCCAGCACACGGCAGCGGCGCTTTTCGCCGCTTTCCAGCTCGATTTCGCCCAATTCGTTATAGGTGACGTTCTGCACGTCGCGCACCAGCATCAGGGGGCCGGCGACTTCTTCTATGGTTCTGTATTCAACTGGCATAATGAATCGTCATTCCTTTCCAGAGGCCGGGAATTGCGCCTGCTTCAACCAATCTGAACGTTCCGCCTATGGCGGAGAAAAGGCGCAAAACCTGTTTATTGGAGAAAGGGGAACCCCGTTCTCCTATAAACGTTCCTCCCCTATCGTTTCTTTCATCTGGTTGACAAGATCGGTGCTGATGCGGCCAAACGCTTCCCCAATCTGATCCTCCGGCACATATTTAAACCGGCCGATCTCCTCACGAACGGGCAGTGTGACAATTTTCTCGATCTCTCCGCCCTGCCCGAGTGTCTCGTTCGCCAGATCATAAAAATTGAGAATCAACCGCATCATCAGAAGCTGCTTTTGGAGGCTTGTATAGGTATCAACCTCATGAAACGCAAGCTGATGCAGAAAATCCTCGCGGATCGAACGCGCCGTTTCCATTTTCAGCCGGTCGCTGGGGGAAAGTGCGTCCATACCGACGAGCTTTACGATTTCGTCAAGCTCGGCCTCCTCCTGCAACAGATGCAGCATCCGCCCGCGCAGCGGCATCCAATCTGCGTCGACATGCTGATGGAACCAGCCGCTGAGCAAATCTGTATAAAGGGAATAGCTCGTCAACCAGTTGATCGCCGGGAAATGGCGCTTATACGCAAGGTTTGCATCCAATCCCCAGAAAACCTTGACGATGCGAAGCGTCGCCTGCGAGACGGGTTCTGAAATATCGCCGCCGGGCGGAGATACCGCACCGATGACGGACAGTGCGCCCTCGCGGCCCTCTGTGCCCAATGAGATCACGCGCCCTGCCCGCTCATAGAACTGCGCAAGGCGGCTGCCGAGATACGCGGGGTAGCCCTCCTCGCCCGGCATCTCCTCCAGCCGGCCGCTCATCTCACGCAGGGCTTCCGCCCAACGAGAGGTAGAATCCGCCATTAGCGCAACGGAGTAGCCCATATCACGGAAATATTCCGCCATCGTGATGCCCGTATAGATGGACGCTTCACGCGCCGCCACCGGCATATCGGACGTATTGGCGATCAGGACAGTGCGCTCCATCAGGGATTTGCCCGTATGCGGATCAATCAGCTCTGGGAACTCGTTCAAAACATCTGTCATCTCATTGCCACGCTCGCCGCAGCCGATATAAACCACAATATCGGCCTCCGCCCATTTGGCAAGCTGATGCTGTGTGACCGTTTTGCCGCTGCCAAATGGGCCCGGGATCGCCGCCACGCCGCCCTTGGCAAGGGGGAACAGGCAGTCGATCACGCGCTGCCCGGTGATGAGCGGCTCATCCGGGGAGAGCTTGCGCCGGTAAGGCCTGCCGCGCCGCACCGGCCAGCGCTGCATGAGGGTAAGCGCCTTTTCTCCCTTGGCCGTTTTCACCGTGCATACCGTGTCCGTCACGGTAAATTCGCCCGCATGGATGGAGGTAACTTCCCCCTCCACCCCATTGGGCACCATGATCTTGTGGACGACAACGTCCGTTTCCTGCACGGTGCCGATGATATCACAGGCTTTCACCTGATCGCCCACCTTTACGCGGGGCTCAAACCTCCATTTGCGGTCGCGCTTGAGGGAGGGCACCTCCACGCCGCGGGATAAATTGTTGCCTGCAACCTTCATGATATCATCCAGCGGGCGCTGGATGCCGTCAAAAATGCTGCCGATCAAGCCCGGGCCAAGCTCAACGCTCATCGGCTCGCCAGTAGATTCGACCGGCGCGCCGGTTCCGAGGCCTGATGTTTCTTCATATACTTGAATCGATGCGCGATCCCCATGCATCTCAATAATTTCACCAATCAGGCGCTGGGAGCTCACCCGCACCACGTCAAACATGTTTGCGTCCCGCATCCCCTGCGCAACGACGAGCGGCCCGGCCACCTTGACAACGGAACCTGTGCTCATAGGTATGACCATTCCTTTCTTGCGCCGAGCCGCAAAATCGCACGGCTTTGCGCAGCCAAAATTTCGATGTGTGAAGCTTGCTTTCGCACTGCGTTTCATGCAGATAAGCGCACCACGCTCGCCTCATTATTTCATGCCCCAATGATATCCGAGCCGACCGCTTTTTCAACGCTCTTGCTCACGCTTCTCAGCCCCAGCCCCGTGTTGCCCGTCACGCCCGGGATCGGGATGATGGCCGGCACGGGCATATGCCGGTATTGATCGATTTCCGCTTCCAACTGGGCGGCCAGCTTTTCCGTCATAAAAATCACCGCATAACCGCCGGAGATCATTTTGCGCAGCGTAGTGGCCGCGCGCTCGGCATCCTCCTCCGGGAAAATTTCCAGCCCCAGGGAGGCGAAGCCGGATACGCTGTCCCGGTCGCCCATGACCGCAATTTTATACATACGCTTCACGCATCCTTTCCCGGATTTGATCTGCCGGAAGCCCCAACCGCTTGCAGGAGAGCAGGATGCGAATGTTTTTGATCTCCGCGTCCCGCGCCACATAATAGGCAATCAACGGGGCAAGCCCGAAGCTCACCCGCCGCGCCTCGTCAAGCTGCTGCATCAAAAGATCATCGCACCATTTTTCAAACGATGCGAAGCTTTTTGCAAACACGGGCACGCACGCCGCATAGGCGGTTTCTGAAAGATACTGCGTCAGCTCCTGCGCACCTCGCCCAGCGGCCGCGATCAAAGCAGATTTGCGCAGTGTTTCGCATTCGCAAAGGGCATCCTGCAAAAAGCGTTCGTCCCGCCCGGTGTGAACGGCACGCAGTGCAATCTTCAAATCTGAAGTTACGCACATGAGCTCCGCGAGCCGTATTGCAAATTTACTGCCTGTTTCCTCCGCCCGGCCTTTGGCTGTTTCCAGCGCGGCCCGATCTAAAAGGGCATCCGCCCGCTGACCATCCGAGGCGCGCACCAGCAGCTCATAAGCCAGCCGGCCGGGCTGCTGCATCCGGGTGGGCAGCCGGCTGAAACTCCGGTTGGATACCGCCTCCCAAATGAGCTTCACCGGCACCGAATTGGGGTGCATCCAGTAAGGCTCCGGGGATTGATCGCTGACAAGGCTTTTCAATGCGGCCTTCAAGTTATGAAAATCATTCTTTGCCGTCAGGAACGAAAGCTCGCCCACATCCGGAGCCACCTCTGTGAGCAAGCTCCACATCCGTGCTGCCTGCTCGCGCAGCATCTCGTTTGGATCCTCCAGCGCGCCCTGTGTTTCCCAGCCCTGATCCGCCAAAAGCTGCAACGCTGCCCGCAGATCGGGCGCCAAAAGCAATTGCTCCATTTCGTTTTTTCCAATGAGATGCGTTTCATTTGCCCGAATCCGGGCAACGGCAAAGGTATATTCGGTATCTTTCATCGGCATGACATCCTTCCATAAGCGCCGTATTTAAGCAAAGAGTTCCCGGCTCAGAGCATCCTTCACCTGTTCCAGCGACGCTTCCAGCAGCGCCTCAAAGCTGCAATTCACTTCGATATCGCCGTATGCAAGCAAAAAACCGTCGGCAATCTTCGCGTATTGCGCGCCAATGTGAACCTGCGCGCCCTGGTTTTTCAGCATTCCATTCAGCGTATCGGCAAAATCTGCGGGCAATCTTTGCAGATCCCGCTGGGAGAGCAGCAGCTCCCCTTCCCCCTTGCGCGCGTAGGAAAGTGCAAGCGTTTGAAGCACGTTAAAATAATCCCCATCCGGCAATTCCCGCAGCCGGCGCAGCGCCATTGCGATGGTTTCATCGATCAGCTCTGTTTTGGTGCGCAGCAGCAGCCGTTTCACTTCCATCTCTCCCTCGGTTTTTGCCCGTTGGAGCTCGCCTGCGCATTCCCGGCGCGCATCCAATACCATTTCCTGGTAGCGGGCAGCAGCGGCTGCCTGCGCTTCCTCCCGGATTGTTGCGGCCTGCTCCTGCGCCCGTCGGCCAATCTCAGCGCATTCTAAACGGCTCTCTTCTTCAATGGCCGCCTTCATCTCTTCAAGGCCTGTCATTGGCATGACCATCCTTTCTATGGAGCTTGCAGATTGTGCACTGCATTTCCACTTGATCCAAATGGATTACAGATTGAGCACCGTCAGCAGGGAGATCAGCAGTGCAAGCACTGCATATGTCTCAACCAAAACGGCCATTGTGATTGCCTTGCCGTTTTGATCGGGCTTCTTAGCCACCACGCCGATGCCGGCGGCAGCCGTGCGCCCCTGGGCAATGGCGGAAAACAGGCCGACAATGGCAATCGGCAGGCAAGCGGCTAGATACATCAGGCCGTGCGCTGTGGTCAATTCTACCGGATTGCCACCCAGCAGGCCGATTCGGTTTAAAACCAGCACGGCGGTCAAAAGGCCGTAAAGGCCCTGTGTGCCGGGCAAAAGCTGCAACAGCAGAAGCTTGCCGAACTTGCCGGGATCCTCTGCGATCACGCCTGCGGCCGCCTCACCTGCGATTCCAACGCCTTTTGCAGAGCCGATACCTGCCATCAAAGCGGCCAAAACCGCACCCAAAACTGCAAATGCTACGCCTAAACTATTCATAATAAAAATCATTCCTTTCGCTGCGCGCAAGGCGCAAATAGTGGTGAAAAAGCGGCGATTCCCGTGAAGCGGAATTTGGCTTCTTCAGAGCCAAAAAAACGCTCTTTCGTGGCGCGAAAGCTTCTTTCGCGCTACGCTTCCTCCTTGAATTTCACATACTTCGTGTGTACGGCAAAGGGCTTGAAGGCGCGGCCTCCACCCTCATAGAATTTGGAAAACAGCTCTACATACTGAAGCCGGTTGGTATGCACATATGCGCCGAGCATGTTAATCGCCATATTGAGCGTGTGCCCGACAATAAAAACGAAGAAGAGCAAAATGCCCTTTACAATCGGATTCTCCGGGATCGTGCCCAACAGGTTTACCACCTGCCCGATCACGCCGGTTGCAAGCCCCAATGCCAGCAGGCGGGAATAGGACAATACGTCGCTAAGGTAGCCGGAGGCCGCATTATACAGCCCGTAAAGCCCCCCGCCCAGGCGGGCAAAGATATTTTTGGAGGTACGGCTCGCCGTCAGAATAATCAGAATCACTCCCACGAGCATCACATACATCCCAATGGTATTCAGGATGGCGGGCACCTCGGTGAGCATGCCTGCGCCTACCGGCGCCGCCCCCAGCACCAAAAGATAAATCGGCGCTGTGTCGCAGAAGGCGTCCCAGCGCTTGCCAGCCGTCCAGAGCTGATAGAAATGCACGCCCAGGCCCAAAAATAAATGCAAAATGCCAAGCCCCAGCGAGAACAGCAGCAGCTTCATCGGGTCGCTCACCGGATCAAACCAGATCGCCATCCGCGGTGCGGGCCGATGCAAAAAGTTTTTGCAAATAACCGGCACAATATCGCCGAACCAGGTGCCGAACAGCGCGCCCCAAAAGATGGTGGACACGCCGGAATAAAGAAACATCTTCATCGTTTTGCGCATGTTGCCTTCCAGCGGGAACTTTTTCAGCGCGAGGGCTGATACAAGCACCATCAGGCAGCCATAGCCTGCGTCGGAGAGCATCAGGCCAAAAAACAAATAGTAGAACACCGCCATGACCGGCGTGGGGTCGATATCCTTCTTCGCCGGCAGGGCATACATCTCTGTGATCGGCTCCACCGGTGAGGAGAACCCATTGTTCTCCAGGAGCACGGGCACATCCTCATCCTCCTCCGGCTCGGAAATCGTGATGGCAACGCGAAAGCGCTGCTCCAGCTCGTTGACCAGCCGGGTGACTTCTCTTTCTGGAAGATATCCTTCGAGGATCATGGTGTTTTTCGTCATGCCCAAACGGTTGAGCACCTCATATTTTTCCTTGCGCATGGTAAAATAATCGATCAGGAAATCAATGCCCGGTTCACAGCCAGTGAAGCCGGCAATCTCCTTGCGCGCCCGGTTTACAGCCTCTTCACATTCGCCCGTGCGCAGCTGCATTGCCCGGATGCACTGCTCCGGCGGCTCCTTTCCCGGGTCGGACGGGCGGGCAAAGCCCTGCGCCCGCAGCGCCTCCTCCACCTGCTGCGCAATGGTATCCAGGCAGATCACCCAAATGCAGGTTTGCTCTTTTGTGGCGAAAGCGACCTCCAATTCAAATGCTGTCGGAGCATTGTCCCCTTCCCGTAGAAACGCCGTGAGCTCCTCAGCGGAGTGGAAGCCGGGCAGGCTGCCTGCAAAGCAGGGCGTGCGGCGCGTTGAGGCGGCCGCCATGGAGACATCCAGCTTTCGCCAGGGCTCCAGCGCATCCATTTGGGTGCGCAGGCGGATCATTTCTTCAGAAGCGTCATGGATTTGTTTTTCCAGCGATACAATATCATAGCACTTCTTGAGCATACGCTCCGCTTGCTCAACCTGCTTGCCAAAAGCTTCTGTGGTGAGCTCGCGCCGCCCCCGTAGGGAGTCGAACAAACCGGTTTTCACCGGCACATAGCGCGCCATGATCTCCTTCGCCTGCTCTGCCAAATTCAAATTTTTTTCAAAAACGCCGATCATCGCCTGTGTGTTGAGGCGCACTAGCTCCTCATCCGTATTATCACAGATTTCCACCACACCCCGGCGCTGCAACCGCTCTACAATCTTTTTGCTATCGCTGAGCAGAGCGGCGATCTCAATGCGCTTCATCTTACATTTTGCCATCAGAGCGTCTCCCTTCTATGGGGTATTGCGGGATTATACAGCGGATTACCGTTGTGGCGGCGCCCAACTGCTTCGCCTGCACGCCATCGCGCAGAGCACTCGCCTGCCTGTAGCCTTCCTGCTCCATTTTGCGCAGGATTTCCTCTGCCTGCTCCTTTGTTTCTCGCCGCAGTACATCCGCTTCCTGGCGTGCCAGATTCGTTTGCTCTGCGAGGAGGCTCGCGCCATCCTCCCGCGCCTGCCGTATCAGCTCCTTTGCCTGCGCGTGAGCCTGCTCCACAGCGAGGTCGGCCTGCCGTTCTGCTTGCAGGATTTCATTGACCGTTTTGGATGCCACAGTATCACCTCCTGCCGGCTTACAGCCGCTCTGTAGCCCTCTTTGCTTCCAGGCTTGGAGCGGCCGAAATTTGAAAATCATTATAGCACATTACAAATAGCTTTTATAGGTTTTCATAAAAAATTCAAGTTTGAAAAACTTTTCTATATAAATTGTTGATATCGCATTTCGAGGACGCATGAAAAACCTCTGGTTCGCATAAAGATTTGTGAGGTGGTTGACATGTTTGTATACTCTGTAAAATCTTCAAAAATTAAAATGGTCATTCTGGTTCTGCTCGTCGTCCTGCTTGTGCTCGCCATGCTTCTCGTAACACGTCTCCACCAGCCGGCAGAAGCCGACAGCGTGCTGAATATCAAGGCGGAAAATGCGGAGCAGCGCGTTGCATTCCTGTCGCAATTCGGATGGAGCTTCGATGAAGATCCGGTTGAGGTTGCAGAAGTGATCATCCCGCCGGAATTTGACGAGGTTTATGAAAAATACAATGCGATCCAAAAGGAACAGGGCTTCGACCTGACGAAATATCAGGGAAAACGGGTCAAACGATGGACCTATGCAATCAAAAATTATCCGGGGTATGCGGCAGACAGCGGCTGCATCCATGCAAACCTACTCGTCTATGAGGGGCAGGTGATCGGCGGGGACGTCTGTTCTGTGGAGCTCAACGGCTTTATGCACGGTTTTGACTATCCAACGGATACCTCCACCCCGCAAACCCCCTCGGAATCCAGCCCCAGTATTTCAGAAACAGCCGCCGGTCAAACCAACGCCGCATAACGGCAGTCCGGATTTCACCACCGCATTCTCAAAATAAAAAGCAATGGACAAATGTAGTCCCCTTAAGGAATCCACATTTGTCCATTGCTTTTTGTTGCTTCGGCAGCCGGCTCATTCTGCCTGCCAAATAGATGGTATTCCAGCAGCCGTTTAGCTGGTTCTCTCCCAAAAATCCGGACACAGCTGGCCCGAACGCCGGCCTACGCTTAAAAAAGCCCTGTGCACACTACCCGCTAGTGCACAGGGCTACTGCTATCGTGCTGTCATTAGAACAAGCAGATCAGGAAGGTCTTCTCCTGAAAGCGCTCCCACTCGCCGCCCTGGAAGGTTTTGTTGCCGGCTTTGTGATAGAGCTTTGCATTGTTTTCAATCAACGAGAAAACATTGCTGCCAAGCTCCGGCGCGTTGCCATCAAAATAGACCTTCATCAGGCGAACATCGCCCCAAAAAGCACGGTCGCCGATATTCGTCAGTGTTTTGGGGAAATGCACCTTTTCCAGCCGATTGCAAGCGGAAAATGCGCCCGCGCCGATGGTTGCAACGCCCTTCATGCTGGCGCTCTCTAAGCGGCCGCATCCGCTGAACGCATAGTCGCCAACCGTACGAACGCTCCTAGGCAGCTTAATGCTCCCCAAACGGCTACAGCCGCTGAACGCGTAGTTGCCGATGGACTGCGTGCCGTTCAGGATAGAAACCCACTCGAGCCTTCCGCAGCCCGCAAAAGCATAGTCGCCGATGACCCTCACATTAGAGGGAATCGTGATGAAAGTGATCCGGTCGCTCTCGTAAAACGCATGATCTTCAATGGTTTTCACCGTTAACGGCAGGTATACATTTTGCAGCCTTCCGATTCGGCTAAAGGCATAGGAGCCAATCACGGTAACGGGCTTGCCCGCAATTCTGGATGGGATGGACAAGATCGCTTTATTTTCGTTATAGGCAGTGATCTTAACCTCCTTGCCGTCATTGATCAGCTCATAGGAATACGGGCCTGAGTTCGCTGCGAAGGCGCTCGTTGCAGCTGCAAAAACAGAGCACAGCATTACGACCGCTAAAATCAGGCTGAGCATTTTTCTGGTTTTCTTCATTTTTTTCACCCTTTCAGATTCATTGCATCTGGCGGAAGCATCGGTTCCCCCTTCCGCCAAATTGTCATTTTTTATTGTACACAAGGAGGTGAGATATGTCAACCATACCTAAAAATAAAACAAGACTATCGATAAAACAATTCATTTTGCATGGCAATCTTGTTTGTGAAGCAAAGCTTGCTTTCACCAGAACAGAGTAAGGGATACACACTGCTTATGAGGGCAGCCATCTGCCGGCTCTTTTTATTACTTACCGGTATGATCGGCATGAAAAGAGCCGCCGCAGAACGCTTTACATTCTGCGGCGGCCTTTTTCCAATATCCACTTTCCTCTCTCGGCACAATGTCCACCCAAATCCATAAGGCGATCTATTCCATACTAAATAACACCGATCCGATCCAACTCAATTTGGATCAATGTGCGCAGGATCTCCGGAATCATGCAAATTAGACGCCCTAATTCCTCGCAGAGACTTCTCACCCGATAACTCCCACTGCCCTGCGAAGGGGTGCCGTCATAATTAGAAGCAAATTGGGAAAGCCAGGAAATCATCCCTTCCGGATGTGTAAGCGCGATCGGGCGCCCACAGCCATCCCTTGTTTCCATATTGTAATAGCCGCCGTTGTCATAGGTGAACATATCATAGGTGACCGCAACCCACGCGGCATGGTCGCTCTCCGCCTGCGTACCGTCTGGATTCTTAACCGTGCCGAGCACGGACAGCCGATCATCCGCCGGGCGGCTTGTTACAGCAGTTAAATATTCCCACTCGTATTCTACAAAGGAATAGTAGCCTGCAATAGCATCATACTTGCTGGCAACAAACCACATGGGAATATCTTTTATGAAATGCATCTGTCTTTTGGTAGGCTTAAAAAAAGCAGGGCAAATCGGAAACGCAGCCGCAAAAAAAGAAGGATAAGCGATCGTCATTTTCAGCGTCATCTTACCGCCCATCGAAAATCCGCCGATATAAATCCGCGTTGTATCAATGGTATCCCTGTGCTGTGCAATAAAATCATCAATTGCAGCCTTGAGCGGCACAATCATAGAATCATTCCAATATAGATACTGCTCCTCATGGGAACGCGGCACAAAAAGATATGCTCCGCCCGCGCCGGTAAACCTTTTTTGAAACTCTGCACTCGACCAATAGGCAAAATCATTATTTTTTACTGGCTGGCCCGGCTCACCGCCCTGCATCATTCCATGCAGCCAGATCACCAGCGGATATTTCTGTGTGTCACCCTTTTCGGCGGGCGCATAGTAGGAGTAGTCGATCGCATACCCACCCGCTTCCGGCCCGCAGCCGCTTTCAAACTGGCCGCGCAGCGCCTCAATTCCGGCGGAAAGAGGAAGCGCCTGCTTCCCCGGCGCCGCCTGCACCGGCATCGCCGCTGCGATCAGCAGGCAGGCGATAAGCAAAATTGCGGTAATTCTTCTGGTTTTCACCTTCTGTATCCCCCTTTCTGTAATTAAGATAATTCTATATCGTCAAACAAAACTTGTCAATCGGTATAATATCGGATGATTCCTTTGCTTTATATAAGACGTTTTGCACAACAATCCGCCTTTTACCAGTTCATACCTCCGCATTTTCCTGCCGCGCCGCAATCGCCGCATTGACACGCTCGCGCACCCGAAGGAGGAACGCCGCCCTGCGCGGATAGCTGCTAAAGGTAATCCGGCCGCGCAGGCCTCCCTCCAGCAAGCGCATCACAAACGCCCGCCCATAGAGCGATTCACACAGCTCCAGTGCGCGCTGATCCTGCAACGCCTCGTGAAACACAACCAGCCGCAGCGATTCCCATGCCGTCCCGTCCGGCGCGGGATAAACGGAAAACGCGTCGCCCGACGGCACCATATAATCGCCATCCGTCACCAGGAACGGGTTGACCGCATGGCGCGATAACTGTGAAAAATAAAAATTATATCCCCAATGGAGGAAGCCTTCTATTCCATATTTATAAAACTGTGTTCCAATGATGCGGTTATTCACAGACGGCATGGATAAAAAACGGTTGCTCACCCCATTCGATTGCCCACAACAATAATACGTCCACAAATGGGGCACGCTGTGCTCAAGGAAAGGCTCGATGTGATCGTTGGACGGGATTGGGCATTCGGATACCCCCTGCCTGTAAAATTCATAGCTAGAAAGCGCATCCATGATTGGATAGCCCTTCAGCCGCTCTTCCACGATTCGCTTCGCGGCCTGATAATTGCCGAGGCTATCCTCTGACGGCTCGTCGGAAATATGGAAGCGGCAGCGGCTGTCTATTCCCAGTTCCTTTAAATGCGGAATCAGCGCGTCCAGAAACGCGTGTAAAAATGAGGCGTATGCCTCCCCCGCCGCCTCTGTTTCCCAGCCGAAAATACGCTTTGTCCGCCCCTCCACCCGGGCGACTATTTTCGGCGCGTGCGCTGCGCCCCATTGCGTAAAGAAGTGAGAAATTTCAAATTGCTCAAACCCCAGCCGCAGGCACAGATGCACCCAGCGATCCAACTTCTCAAATCCAAAGCGGTATTTCCCGCCCTCTACCGTCACATCGACCAACTGTACCGTGGGACGCTCCGCGCCGACCGCCGTATCCAGCGGTGGAGTGAATACCGGAGTGAGCACCATATTCATTCCATAACGGCGCGCAGTGCGCAAAAAGTTTTCAATGATTTCCCAATGGCGTTCACTGAACACGTGCGCCCCATAATAAACGGCCAGACAGTCGCAGTGGAACCACTGTGTAAAGGTAAGCCCCTGTGCAGGTAAATCCATCCCGATCACCGTCAGCGCCAGCGTCTCCCGGGCAAGCAACATGCTATTTTCATCTAATAATTCCAGTTCGATTTTCTGCTCACCGGTAGGCATCCCCACGTGCGGCTCTATCGTAAACCAAAGGCTGCGCAGCTGGCCCGGCACGAGCGGAATCTCCCGGCCCTCTGCCAACGGCTCCAACAAATCCGGATAAAGCCCCGGTGTGCGGCGCAGGTACTCCCGCCTGCGGGCGTCCCCGTAACAGGGGAACATGGAGGGCACTTCCCGCACCAGCTTAACTTCCAAATAAGCCGCTAGGGCGGATTTCACCCGGAGGTAAACTTCCTTTTTATCCTTACATGTTCGATCCTGTAGCTGCATGGCGAGCTGAAAGGAATATCGTTCGTTGCGCAGCATGGAGGCCTTTTTCAGGCGCGGATGATCGGAGAGCGCTTCATCGTGGAAGCATTTTTCGAGAGAGGAGATGATTTTAGCATTCAGTTTGGCAGCCATAGGGCACACCCTTTCCATCCATATCGATTTTAATTGGTTTGGGAAAGCGGTTTTCGTAATTTCCTCAATGAATCCGGTAAAAAGCCCTTCCCCTTTTCCTGCTTTCTCTGTATTATATAGAAAAATAGACTGGCGAGCAATAGGAACAGGAGGCCTTTCCATGAATCCAAAAAACCGCTGCATCTGCCCCGCGGCGCAGCTCTATACTGTGCGCGATTTTACCAAAACCCCGGAGGCGATTGGAACAACGCTTCGCAAAATAAAAGCGATTGGCTTTCAGGCGATTCAGATTTCCGGATTTGGGCCGATTGAGCCGGGCCGCCTCGCCGCGCTGGTGGCGGAGCTCGAGCTTGACGTGTGCATCACACACAGCCCATGGGAGCGGATGCGCGATGATCTGGACGCCTTGATCGCGGAGCACCGGCTCCTGCACTGCGATACCATCGGCCTGGGGTATTTGCCGAGCGAGTATCACGGCTCCGTCGCGGGCATTTCCGCCTTTCTCAAGGATGCGGGTGAAATCGCAAAACGGATTGCGGATGCAGGACTTCGCTTTGCCTATCACAACCACGCCTTTGAGCTGGAACGGCTGGAGAACGGCAGGCTGAGGCTTGACATGCTGATTGAGGATTCCGACGAAAAAGAGTTCGGCTTCATCCTCGATACCTACTGGCTCCAATACGGCGGCGTCAATCCTGCGGAGTATATCCGCCGTGTTGCCGGGCGCATGAAGGTTTGCCATTTTAAAGATTATGCGGTCATAGACAATACGCCAACCTTCGCGGAAATCGGCTGCGGTAACCTGAATCTTCGGGAGGCATATCACGCCTGCCGGGAAAGCGGCGTGCAATATATTGCCATTGAGCAGGATACCTGCCCACGCGACCCGTTTGATTGTTTGCGGGTAAGTTTGGAGAATTTGAATAAAATTTTATCAATAAAATGATTTCACAAATAGCCCTTCATTCATTTCAGGAATTTTTTATATTGCAAGTATTTATTTGGAACATATTGCAAAATAATATTGTAAATTTTAATCAATCTGTCAATATCAATCATTTTATTTTTGTGATATAATTGCAATATAAGGAATATCATTCCGATTGCCCAAACGATTATCAGATGGGAAACGAACCGGCAGATCTTGAAGGAGACAGGCTTTACACGGGAAAACGACCCGGCCTTTGAAGCGATTCTGGATGCGATGGAGGGCGGCTCTGCATTTGAAGTAATAACGCAGTATATCAAAGAGACGCCATCCGGGCAGAAAATACAAATGAAAAGAATCTTTTGAGCTTGCCGTCATGGAAGAAGCCTCAAAACAAAACCGCCAGCTGCGCGCCCCTAGCGAAGATTACGGCGGTATGGAAGAACCGCCATCCAGCTACGACGGTTATGTGAGAATGGGCATACATATATGCACACAGTCAACGGAACGAGGCATTACTACGGATCTTTTGGACAGCGGATTATACGGAGCGCTATGCCGCAACGAATAAAACTTACCAGAGAAGTGAGTCGGAAGAATGGGATGCCCATACGGTTGAGCGTTTCCACGACGGTTTTTATTACAAATTTCATCTACCGTCAGATGCCGTTTTATCAGGCGGTCAAATTATTTATACACGCTTCCAAATTACAATCTGTGGCCTTGGGGAATCAAAAAACAACAGTACCAATTCTTTTCATATTACTTTAAAATACGCGCATACCCGTTTACGCATTTCATCTGATCTTTCCTTTAGCTGGTCAACGGGAGGAAAATATCCTGGTGTTACCTTCTCACTGGCACCGAGTATCGGTACAACCTACTACGGATTACCATGCAAAGTATCTTAATATAACAAAGGGGGATGTGCTGAAATGCTGAAAGGCATGCGATTTACGTTCGCTTTTTTGCTTACAGCTATACTTGTTTTTGTTTTTTCTTTTCTCATTGGCCTATCAATCAGCGAATCCATCTTCGGCGCCGCGATCGGCACCGCACCTATTCTCCTGGCCGTTTTGTATTATGGCTTCGGCTGGACCGCGAGAGAAGAAAAGCACGAGCTACGCGCTATTCAGACCGAAAGCCAGCTCCATGAAATACGGGAACAACTCGCCGAGCTGAAAGCGCAGAACGCCCGGCTGATTGCGCTGCTGGGCGCTCCGTCCGATCCGAAGCCGTCCGGGCCGAATGCCGGAACAGCGCCGGAAACGCCGAACCCTGACCAAACGCAACAATAAAACCAGCCGAACTGCCGCCGCGCCGGAAACATTGGTTTCCAGCGCGGCGATTCTATTTTTCCGGCCTGTCTGGCAAAAAAATCATCCGCCTCATGCAGCTAAACAAAGCGCTTCTGCCCGTTTTCACTCCCCTTTTATCAACTCCACCAAAAACCGCCGCAATTTTCCAAAAAACATTGGTTAAGGATTTAACAATCATTTCTTTATTTTTTGAAATCCGCAATTAAATCCTCTGCATTTCGGATAAAATAGAATGGGTCAGTTTGGGGCTGGTCTCTCATCGTCTGGTTCTGATCAGGCAGGACGTTTGCCGCCCCATAATGGCAGTTTCCACAGGAATTGCGGGCTTTGCCCCTCCTTGCGAGCCTGCCGTTACTTTTTATCTGGGACGTATGGAGGTTACAAAATGAAAGTACAGTTTACCGAAACGGTTCTGCGCGACGCGAATCAGTCCCTGATCGCAACGCGTATGCCGCTTTCCGAGTTCAAACCAATTCTTGGCAAACTCGACGAAGCCGGCTACTATTCCCTTGAGTGCTGGGGCGGCGCCACATTCGACTCCTGCCTTCGCTATCTGGGCGAGGATCCGTGGGAACGGCTGCGCACCATCCGTGAAGCCTGCCCAAACACCAAGCTGCAAATGCTTCTCCGGGGCCAGAACCTGCTGGGCTATAAGCATTATCCGGATGACGTCGTGCGTAAATTCGTGCGCAAGAGTGTGGAAAACGGCATTGACATCATCCGCATCTTCGATGCGCTCAACGATTTGCGCAACATCGAAGTTGCTGTGGATGAAACGCTTAAGGCAGGGGCGCATGCGAGCGGCACGATCTGCTTCACGATTAGCCCCATTCACACGCTGGACGCCTACGTTAAAATGGCCAGAGAGATGGAGAAGATGGGCGTGCAGTCCATCTGCATCAAGGATATGGCCGGAATTATGGGCCCGCAGGAGGGCTATGACCTCGTGAAGGCCCTGAAAGAGAATGTAAAGGTTCCGATCGTCGTGCATACCCACTGCACCACAGGCCTTGGCCCGCTCACGCTGCAAAAAGCTGTGGAAGCCGGTGCGGATGTGATTGACACCGCCATCTCCTGCTTCTCAGGCGGCACAGCTCAGCCCGCTACCGAAACGCTCGCTTATGCGCTGCGCCAGGAGGGCTATGAAGTATCGCTCGACGATAAAAAGCTCAAGGAAATCAACGATTTCTTCAAGCCGATCCGCGCACAAGCGCTGGAAAGCGGCCTTTTAAACCCCGTAGTGCTCTCCACAGAGACAGACGCGCTGGTTTATCAGGTGCCCGGCGGCATGCTCTCCAACCTTGTCGCCCAACTGACCGCGCAGAAATCACTTGATAAGCTTGATGAAGTGCTCGCGGAAGTGCCGCGCGTGCGTAAAGATCTCGGCTACCCGCCGCTGGTCACGCCGATGAGCCAGATGGTAGGCGTGCAGGCAACGGCAAACGTGCTTGCGGGCGAGCGGTATAAAAATGTATCCAAAGAGATCAAGGCCTATCTGCACGGTGAGTACGGCCGCGCTCCAGGCGAAATCAACAGGGAAATCCAAGAAAAAATTCTCGGCGATGAAAAGCCAGTTACCGTGCGCTATGCCGACCTGTTGGAGCCCGGTTTTGAAAAGGCGAAGGCTGAGCTCGGCGAGCGTGCCAAATCCGATGAGGATGTTCTTTCCTATATCGCATTCCCCGCGCAGGCGGAAAAGTTCTTTGACAATCGCGAAATACGCGAAAAGAACACCTTCTCCTATTCCATCGAGCAAATTGACTGATAAGGAGGCTAATGCCCTATGCTGGCAAATCAGACCATTACAATTGGGGATTCCCTCTTGATCGCGCTCGTAGGGATTGCAGTTGTTTTAATCGAGCTTGCGCTCCTGGCCGTTATCATCATGCTGCTCTCCAAGGCAATCCGGCTTTTGGAACACAAGGGCGCGCGCGATAATAAAGCCGCTGTACAGCCGGTGGAGACGCCGCAGGTCATCCCCATCCAGGCCGCCCCCGCCGCTGTAACAGCTCCCCCGGCAGTGATTGAAAACGGAATCCTGCTCGTCGATACGGATGAGCAAACCGCCGCCATGCTAATGGCAATCGTCAGCGATCAAACTGGTATTCCGCTCGAGCGGCTGCATTTTCAATCCATCCGTCAGGTTACCGTTGACAGCAAAACACAAGCGGTGCTTCTGGCAATCATCAGTGACAAGACCGGTATCCCAGCCGATAGGCTCATCATCAAATCGATAAAAGCGATTGACTAAGAGGAGGAACTCAAAATGAAATACATGGTCACATTAAACGGTAAAAAGTACGAGATCGAAGTGGAAGAGGGCCAGGCAATCGTCAACAGCGTTACAACCGCCCCCATGGCAGGCGCTCCGGTTGCCGCTGCCCCCGCGGTAGCTCCCGCCCCTGTGGCCGCTCCCGCTGCTCCTGCCCCTGCCCCTGCCGCTGCACCCGCTGCGCCTGCCGCTCCGGCAGATGGCACAAACGCTGTGTGCCCAATGCCCGGCACGATTTTAGACGTAAAGGCATCGGTTGGTCAGGCTGTTAAAGCCGGTGACGTGCTGTTCATTCTGGAAGCCATGAAGATGGAAAACGATATCGTCTCCCCTGCTGACGGCACCGTCAAGCAGATTCTCGTTTCCAAGGGCAGCACCGTTTCGACAGACGACGTGCTCGCGGTTATCGGTTAAGCGGAGGGAATTCCGCATGAATATCTTAGAAATTTTTAAACAGTTGATCGAAAGCTCCGGCTTTATGGCACTGACGTGGCAGCAGGCCGTGATGATTGGTGTATCTTTCATCTTCCTGTTTTTGGCAATCGTCAAAAAATTTGAACCGCTGTTGTTGCTTCCGATTGCCTTCGGCATGCTGCTGGCGAATCTGCCCGAGGCCGGGCTCATGCAGCCGGGGCCGACACTGCTGGAATCCGGCGTGTTGTATATCATTTATCAGGGCGTTAAGAGCAGCGTATTCCCCTGCTTAATTTTCCTTGGTGTTGGCGCCATGACGGATTTTGGTCCTCTGCTTGCAAACCCCTCGAGCCTCCTGCTCGGCGGCGCGGCGCAGCTGGGCATCTATGTTGCCTTTGTCATCTCGATTGCAACCGGCCTGTTTACGCCTGCACAGGCGGCCGCAATCGGCATTATCGGCGGAGCGGACGGCCCTACGGCCATTTTCCTCGCCACCCGGATCGCCTCTGAACTGCTTGGCCCAATTGCGGTTGCCGCCTATTCCTACATGGCGCTCATCCCGCTAATTCAGCCCCCGATCATGCGTTTGCTGACCACCAAAAAAGAGCGTGAGGTCAAAATGGAGCAACTGCGCAAGGTCAGCAAAACGGAGAAGATCATCTTTCCGATTATCGTAACTGTAATCTGTGTACTACTGATTCCGGATGTTGCCCCGCTGATCGGCATGTTGATGCTCGGCAACCTCTTCCGCGAAAGCGGCGTGACCGACCGCCTCAACGATACGGCGCAGAACGCGCTTTGCAATATCGTTACGATCATGCTCGGCGTTTCCGTTGGCGCAACAGCCAACGGCGCAACCTTCCTAAAGGTGCAGACGCTTGCCATTGTAGGCCTCGGCCTTGTCGCCTTTGCGTTCTCTACAGCAGGCGGCGTGCTTCTGGGCAAGCTGATGTTCTACATTACAAAAGGCAAGGTAAACCCCCTGATCGGCGCGGCTGGTGTTTCCGCTGTTCCGATGGCGGCGCGTGTCGCCCAAAAGGAAGGCCGCAAAGCCAACCCCACCAACTTCCTGCTCATGCACGCAATGGGCCCGAATGTGGCGGGTGTGATCGGTTCCGCAGTTGCGGCGGGCTTCATGCTGTTGCTGTTCCAGGCAAAATAACAAACGCGCATGCACCAAGGTCGAATGATAAGCCCACATGTTTTCTAAAAATGAGAAATAATTCTAAAAGGGCCCGTTGCAGAATGATAAACATTTTGCAACGGGCCCTTTTTCCTTAAAATTAAACGTTGTATAAAAGCCGTATTGTCTTTATCCAAGTATATGTATATGTGCCAAACGGGAATGTCCAATTGCTCCCATTATACGATGCGAGCTTAAAGCATTCATAAGCCGGATCCATAATTTGGACGGCAGTCTGTGTATCCGAAAACAGATAGCCGGTGAGAGCTACCGCATGGTATTCATAACGCAGAAATCCATTTGGCCTTCTGCATTGCAGGTACGCAGGATCAATATTATTGATAACCGTTATGATATCGGCTTGAGAAAGAACATTTTTGATAGTCGGCACATAGGGCGAGCCCAGATAATGCTCTAAAGCCGACTTTGCCTCGTTATTCGTACCGCCGTCATCGTAACCGATCCCCATATAATCCGCTACGTTTTGTGCCGTAAGAGTGCCCCAAGTATCCGGTTTTTCATATCTGCACATGGAGGCGACCACCGCTGCCCAGCACAATCCGTGCTGCCGGCCATCCACGTTTTGATCCACAATATCATAAGGCCGATAATTGGAAAGATAGTTTTCTCCTGTTATCGCCGGGCTAGATCGAAGCGTATTGGATTCACGATCCTGCTCCTCCTGTTCTCGCAGGGCGTTATCCGCTAAGGCCGTAAAGGGTTCATTGATTTCGCCCAGCCGCAGAACCGCCTCGTCAGAATCGAGATCAAACGATAACATAGATGATTCTATCGGAGAGCGGTAAGCGCTGTTTGGCCCTGTATTTCGGCCATGCAAGGTAAAAACATCGCCCTCGGCGGAAACAGCCAGCAGAGTATCTCCGTCCTGTAGCAGCAATACCTCCAATTCATTTTGGTCAATTGCTTGATTCAAAAGCGGTGCAAAATCTGTTCCCAAGGTGGCAGAAATCCGCCCATTTTCCTTCATAACAGTGAAAATCGCTGCTACCTGATTGGTTCCATCCACAACAGGGAGGTAAACCACTTGCGCATTGCTCCCACCCCCTTCAGCATTCCTAAAAGCCACCGGAGATAACAACGATAGTTCGGAGGGATCGGCAAGCTCCACCCCATATATCTCAGAATGCTCTAGGAAGTGGCGCATCAGAAATCCGTAATGCTTTTCAATGCATGTCTCAATGTCTGCCGTTGTAACCACAGAACCATTTGCGCCGCCCGCTGCAAACCCTGAAACCGATAGAGAGAGCAGCATGAGAATAGCGATAAGCGCGGCAAGAAACTTTTTGATGCCAATCGGATGCTTTTTCATTACGACTTTTCTCCTTTCTTTGTTTTGAACCGGATGAATCTCTTTTTCAGCATTCGTTTTTTGTGATCTGATCACCTCCCGTTGCATTGGGCTAATTTAATCAAACATCAGCTGTGTAATTCCATGCTTTTTTAAATAGCGGATAGAAGTAACCGATGTGCAGAGAGTAACGACAAAAACAAGCAAGAATGAACATAAAATTTCCAATGGATTAATAAAAGTTGCGATATCATCCATTTTGCCGAATACGATCTGGATGGTAGCGTATACGGCAGGAACCGAAAGCAAGATGCCACACAGGGCAAAATAAACAGATTTCAATGCAATTAGCCCTTTCAGCCGCGGCAGGCTTAAGCCGTTTAGGCGAAGCAGTGCGTAATATTTCCTTTTGCTAAATAATTCTATCCTTTCCTCGATAATCAAAATGATAATAATCACAAGCGCCATCATGCCGACCAGCGTTTGATATAATACCTTCAAAATGATCTGAAGCTCTCGGAATTCCTCCTGCTCTGCCGCATTATTACGAAAATCAAACCCTTTGAGAAGGCCTGCATAATATTGTATTTCCGGCTCGAAGTCCTGATAGGAGACCCCCTGTTTTAAGGAAATTCTGATGCGTGAATGGGTTGGTGCGATATTTAATGATTGGAAGGATTCATTCGCCCCGATGAGCGTATATGCCATTGGTGGGACGCTGAGCGTATCAAACCAAGCAATACGCTGATAAATAATTGCGCCAATTTTTACAGAAGCATCCTTTCGCACCAGGTTGGAGCGAGCCTGCTCTTCAGTGATATAGCCATTCATACCTGTATTTTTAGGGACTAATTGTATGAGATGCAGCACATCGCCTACCGCGTAATGGGATTCCTTAAACTGGCCCTCAACGCCGGTATACTCTTCTGGTGTTAAAAAATTCTGCTGAGAATATCCATCCATTTGAACAAACTCATAGGTGGGAACCATCAGAATAACTTCCTCACCACTCCGAATCTTCTCAACATTGATTGATCCGCTCATCACATATTGTTCCATTGATTTTAATTCTTCCTCTGAATACCCTAGATATTGAACGGATCGTGTCGGCAACGTAATATTAAAAAGATCTTTTAAAGAGGCATTCATCTCGGCATCGTTCATATAACAGCTGTTATATGGATCTTCTTCTGCGCTGGGCGCATCCAGCAAATAAAGTTCGTTTGAATCTAAATACTCGTTGACCATGCGGATTTGGGGATTTCTTTTTAATTGATCCGTTATATCATTCGAAATAATCTTTTTATAATCAGGTACATAAATTTTTGCCTGATCATCGGGGACTATTACCACACGGTTCAAATCTCCCTGATCATCCACATACGAAGTGTCTGTAATAGACTGATTGGTAAGGAATTCATAATCGAAATCATGGGACATCTCGCCGCGCCCTTCCTGCATCTGCGAAGAAAATATTTTAATATAAACAGAATAAAAATTGAACAGAGACAGGCAGCATGCAATCAGCAAAGCCACAATAATCGATTTTTTCAAATGCGATTTCAAATCCAGAAACGCTAGATGCGACAGGCCTGTTTTTCGATACTTTTTTCCCGAAGATTTTTCTCTATGTAATTGTTCTGTATCAGCAGGAGAAAAAAGGCTGATTGGAGAAAGGCGGTTTATCTTTCTGATGCTCCATAAGCTACCCAAAAACACTGTTACCACACAGATGAAAATGCTGATTCCAACTGCCTTCCCAGATAGAGCGATACTATGATCGAGCCCGATAAAACGGTTAAATAAAAATACGGCAATCCAGGATATACCATACCCAAGCATCAGCCCCAAAGGTATGGCTAAAACCAGCAAAATCACAATTTTAAACAGAATAAAAGCAACACTGTTCGCCTTTGTCATATTCAGGCATCTAAAAATTGCAAGCTTACGCTGCTGGCTATCAATAAAATAGGTAAAGATATAGATATTCAGAAAAAAGGAGCATATTGACGTTAAAATCACCACTGCTGTAGGAACTGTATATTTTTCGCTTCGATCATTTACAGCACGGTTCGCATTGGCGACAAGATTGGGTATGTTATGATAATCGGCCTGTCCGAAAGCGGTTGATGTATCCAGGAGCAAATGGCGCTGGTAAACAGCCGGATTTTCTTGCGCTTCTTCTAGGCTGATTAGCGCATTGGGTAAAAGAGCTTCTCCATTTTTCGGCTTTTCCCATCTGGCGGAATAGTCGCTGATCAGGCCGACCAGCGTATAGCTTTGATCCCCAACCGTAATAGTTTCTCCTAATTTGTTTAATTCAGGGAACTGATAGATAAGGGAATTACAGAGCGCCAGCTCCCCCCTATGCTGTGGCAGCCTGCCCTCCAGCAGCTTCATGCTACTCAAATCAATCGCCGCCTCATCCATATAGCCGATCGTCAATTCTGCTTTACCAGCCTCATCCTGGCGAAATACGGATACGGTTCCTACCTGTTCGATGCCCTCTGTGGGAATGGCTTCCTTTATATCATTCCGCGTATTTTGCAAGCCGCCGGCCTGCTTCTCTGCATGGTAAAGGATATCATCAAAATATCCATATACTTGAAAAGATTTTTCAAGCGCACCATTCATAAAAGAATTGGAAACGGTAAAAATCACAATCGGCACCAAAAAGGAAAACAGGATTCCAAAAGCCAGAAGCGCCGAATTCCTCGAGCGAAAGGTGTCTTTGAATGAAAGACGTAATATCTGTTTCATAGAATCTCCTTCTACATCATCGTGATGAATCTTTCAGCAGATTGGAAAAAACACCTTAAAGCAGACCTTTGTCGTCAACAATTTTCCCATCGTCAATGGTTAGAATCCGTTTTGTACGATTGGCGAGTTCCAGATTATGCGTTACCATCACATAAGTTTGATGCAAGTTTTTATTTGTTTTAATCATAAATTCAAAAATGGAATCGCCGGACTGCTTATCCAAGTTCCCAGTCGGCTCGTCAGCCAAAATGATCGCAGGCTTTGTAATCAGTGCTCTCGCAATTGCAACACGCTGCTGTTGCCCTCCAGACAACTGATAGGGGTAAAACTTCAGCCGCTCTTCAAGCTCAAGTAATGTGATAATTTCAGCCTCGTAATCCTTATCATATGCCATCTTGCCCAAATCCAACGGCAAACGAATATTTTCCAAAACAGTCAATTCATTGATCAGATTATAGCTTTGAAAAATAAAACCGATGTGTTTGCTTCTGAATTTTGTGAGCGCAGCATCCTGCAACTGATTGATATTGATTCCATTGATTAGGACGCTCCCCGCTGTAGGCTGGTCAATACCGCCTAGCAAGTGAAGCAGCGTTGACTTGCCGGATCCGCTTCTCCCCACGATCGAAGTGAACTCCCCGGACGCAACGCTGATATTAACATGATCAACGCCCATCACAATATTTTTGCCCTGTCGGTATTCCTTTGTAAGATCCTTTGTCTGAATTGCGGTTTCCATATGCCAACCTCCATTGCATCATCGATAGGAAATTCAATGAATCAATTCTGATCATGCTACGCCAAAAATGCCACGGCAGTTGCATTGAACGTGTGCGAAATGAACTGCCGTGGCACAACCTAGCTTAATTTAAAAATCAAAGGGCATCCATGCGGTGCAATTGTACTTCGTCCCGTCAATCCAGTAATACCCAAATGACTGACCAGATTTGAAAATCAGGTAACTCGATCTGCTTTTGGCCTCAGCTCCTCGATTTTCGATCCTGTCCCCATACTGAATGTTTCCGCTTTTTACCTGCCAGGTGATCTGCGCACCAATCAGTTTGGTTGTCGTGTCCTGTGTTGTGCTTGCATAGCAGCGTTTGCTCTCGTTGCCATGCCAGAACACGATGCCGGCAGATGCCGAAAGCGCCATAGTCGTCAGAACCATAACCGCAACAAGCGCAGTGGCTACAAGCTTTTTGAACTTCTTCATTGTGAAAGCCTCCTTATCACTTTATGTTCAATAAAAACCGAGCATCTCGCACACTAGATATCCGGCCTTATTTTACAAATACGCCCATTTAAACACATAATACATCTAAACTATTTGCATCTGTTTATTATATATTAATATATATTTTAACTAATGTCAACCATAATTTATATAATATGTTTTATTTAGTTGGCATTAAATCCATAAATCAGCATTTAACTTTTGAGCATAAAAATACCCCAGGAGAAAACTCCTGGGGTATTTCAAAATTGGAATGTAATAAATGCTTAAGCCGACGCGCTGTTGAGCGCCTGATTCTTCTTCATCTTCGCCATGAGGTCATCAATGACCTTCTGAACCTTGTTGCCCTTGAGCTCGATTTTGTTTTCATCCTTTTTAAGCAACTCATCCGTATAGGTTTTCGCATCTTCAGAACTGAGCGCGTCACGAATCTTGAGCTTCCACAGCGGCTCGTCGTTCTTTTGGATGAAATACATCACATGGTAGCCGTAGTCGGATTCCACAATGCCGGTATCGCCCGCTTTACGGGCCGCGTCAAAGCACCAATTTTCAAACGCCTTCACCATTTGGCCCTTATAAACGCGCTCATACAAACCGCCCGTGCTCTGGGAGCCGGTATCCTCTGTTTTCTCTGTGGCGAGCGCTGCAAAGCTCTCCTCTGTCTTATCGCCTTTCTGCCACTCTGCAAGGGCATCCTCAGCCTTCTTCTTTGCATCAGCCTTTGCCTTTGTCTGGTCCTCGGCCTCCGAATCCACCTTAAAGAGAATGTGGCGGACATCCACGGTTTCAGAAGCATCACGGTGCGCCGCCTCTACGATATAGACCACATAGCATCCGGCGTCTGTTTCGAAAACCTTCTTGTCGCCCTTCTTTGCGGAGGCAGCCCACTTGACGGCGTCATCGCTAATCTGGGAGAATTGGGTCACCGCTGTATTCTTCATCAGCGTGGCCTCGTCCTTTTTATAATCATCCTTCTGATCCTTGGAGGCATTGGCCAGTGCCTGCTCCTTAAAGGATTCCTCACCCGTCACTTTACCCAGCATCGCGTCGGCCTTGGCCTTCGTTTCCTTCTTAGCCTTTTCATCGAGCTCTTTTTTCTGCGCATCCGTCGCATCCTTCGGGTAATCCGGCGTTTCCGTGGTAAATTGGAACATGCGCGCAGTCAAAACGTTGTAGGTATTCTGATCTTTTTGATACTTTGCTTCCAACTGCTCGTCTGTATAGTTGCGGGCCAGCTCGTCGCTTTTCTGCTCAATGAGCTTGCTGGAGAGCGTTTCGAGCTCCATCGCCTCGCGCAGAATCTTTTCATTCACACCGCGGCCATAATACAGGCGCAGGTAAGCATTGAGCGAATAATCGCTGCTGGCTGCCTGCTCGCGGATGCTCTTGATAGTCTCGTCAATTTCCTTCTGCTCATCCTCGCTCAGCGTAATATTCGCTGCTTTTGCCTCTTTGCCAAGCGTGATATACTGCTGCAAAAACTCATTGGTTTTATCCCTGAGGTAATCCGACCACATATAGTCGTCGCCCTTGCCCTCGGCATCCTCACCGTTATACTTCTGCTCGCTGGGAACGGTGCTGTAATCCATCATGCCCGGAATGCCGCTGATACCATACTGCGCATATTGCTGCGCCTGGCTGGCATAGTTGGAGTAGATCTGTTGGTAGTAGTATGTATACTGCGCCTGGTTGATTTTTGTGTCTCCAACCGTCATCACAGTCGTCATCCGCTGTGGAACGCCCATAAAATTGAGGAACCAACCGATTGCAAATACCACGGCAACCGCCGCGATCACAATCGGAATCGCCTTGACGAGCTTCTGCTCCATGGCGATGCGCTTGGGCGACTTCTTTTCGCGCTTCTTGGCGATCTTCGCCTGCCGCGCCTTTCGCTCCTCGCGATATAGCTCGGCCTGCGATTTTTCATTTTTGTTTGCCATTGTGTTCATCCTTTTCTCGTGTACTATCCGGTAAGCGGCGCTTTTTAAATGCTTACCCCAAGGCGCCACTGAAACCATGATTCCAACATAACAAAGGTATTCTATCCTATTTAAACGAATTTTTCAAGCGTATTCCAAAGAAATACAGCTTTTTCACATTGTATTCACACTTCTCACAATCTTCGCACAATATTGAAAAGAGCCTATCCGATCATTTTATCCAGCGCTTTGAGATAGGAGGTGTTTCCGCCGATCAGGGAATAATTGACGAGCAATACATCCTGAATGCCATGCGTTTTGACAAACGATGATAAATCCGTTTCGATATTGCGCGGGTCAAGAACATAGATTTCCTCATAATTATCCACCAGGAAGGGCACGAGCGCATTGCCGTAGGAATCCTTGATAACCAGAATCTTTTTGCCATTTTTTTGATCCGTCACAATCTTGGAGAGCGGCGTATCTCCCTGGATAAAGGCGAGATATTTATTATCCGCCCCAATTTTTGTAGAAACGATCGTCAGATGGCGCCCATTCTTCATTGTTGCGTCATCATAATATTCACCGTCCGCCTCACGCCGCGGCAGAAAGTATTCGAGATAATCCGGGTTATTCTTCAAAACATCCGCATTGGTATAACGATACATGCTGCCAACAAAATTTTCAATTTTGCCGCTCTCCAATGCATTTAGAGGCACCGGCTCCAAGCCGGCCGCTTGGCAGAAAGCGGAATAGGCGTAATATGCGCCCCTTGCCGTCCAGTGGTGATCGGTGCGGAAATAAACGTATTCATCCAAATGCATCCCGATAGAAGAAACTGCATCTACCCCTTTCAGGTTCGCCTGCTTGAACTGCTCATATGCATAGGCAATACCTGCTTTTTGAGAGCGGTTTCCAGTGTGATAATCATCGGGGCTGTAGAATTCTGTAGCAGTCGGCGCAAGCAACGCATAAATCTTCTGGCCAGAAAGCTTCTGCGCTAATCGGTTGACAATGTCCGTATATTTGCGAATTTTTGTCTTGTCAATCCCATAGATTTCCAGTGCAGCCTTGCGATCCTTATCGATGAGGATATAGCCGTTTTCATACACTTCGTCGTCGTTCACCTTGGGCTGATAGGGGGCTTTCGTTTCCTGCTCCTGTGCCGCGCCTTTTGTAGAATCTTCCACCAGCGCCTCGCCACCGAAATCCTCCTTTCCCTCCTTTTCAATCAGCACCAGATCGCTCTTGCCCGCAGCCTGCGTAAAAATGCCGTTGAGCTTTTGGTTGACAGAGAGAAAAAAATCCCGCAGCGGGAACGTGTCCGCATAATACTCCTCAAAATCTTTGGTGAAAGAGCCGTCGAATAACGCTTGAAGTGTGAAAGCCGGCCGTGTTTTCAGGTTACGGTTTTCCTTTTCAGATACGGTTTTATCCTGATCCACCAGGCTTGTAACGCCCAGCACAAACAGTGGAAGGACAAACAGCGCCACCGCCACAAGGCAAAGAATACGCTGAATGCTATGCGCTCTACGCCGCCTTTGATCGGAAGCGATATCTCTGTGCGCCCCCACATGATAGAAGGTCGGGCCGTTTGGTTTTTTCTTCCTATATTTCATGCAACCTGCCTCCCTTGCTTAAAATCGGAAATAGAGGAACGGATTGTAGCTTGCCCCCACCAGCGCGGCAGTGGAGAAAAACAGCAGCGCTACATCATAAAGGATCCCGGCCGCTCCTGCAAGCGATTCCTGCACGGGTCCCTTGCGGGAAAAGCGGATCAGCAGCGCCTTAACAAGCTTGGAAACTGGGATGCAGGCGATGATCGCCACAAGGAAAAACACAAGATGGTTTTTCAACAAAACCGTATCCGTTGGCAACACGCCCGCCTGCCCGCTAAAGCCGAACATGAGCTTCAGCATCTGCCCGAGGCGGGATACGTCGTCAAAATAGAAAAACACCCAGCCGACAACGATAATAAACAGCGCGTAAGCATGCCCCACCACAGCAGGCAGTTTTTCCAGGAACTTGCCGAGGAACAGCTTTTCAATTGCCAGGAAAACAAAGTAATACAGCCCCCAGAGGACGAAATTCCAGCTTGCGCCGTGCCACAACCCTGTCAGCGCCCATACGATAAACATATTGCGTAGCTGGTGCCTGCGGTTGCCGCCCAGCGGAATATAGACATAATCCCGGAAGAAAGTGCTCAGGCTGATATGCCAGCGGCGCCAAAATTCCGTGATAGATTTAGAAATATAAGGATAATTAAAATTCTCAACATAAGTGAAGCCAAACATGTGACCAAGCCCAATCGCCATATCGGAGTATCCGGAAAAATCAAAATAGATCTGAAACGTATAAGCGAAGATACCCAGCCATGCGCCGAGCACAGAGGCTTTCGACAAATCCCCGCCGATCAGGCTCGTTGCAACCTGACCCGCAATATTGGCGAGCAGCACCTTCTTGCCGAGCCCCGTCACAAAGCGTGTAATGCCTTTGGAAAAGCCCGGCAAGGTCATTTCGCGGTTCTCCAGCTGTGCGGCAATATCCGTATAGCGCACGATCGGCCCGGCAATTAGCTGGGGAAAGAGCGCAACATAGAGCAACAGGTTTGCATAAGAGCGCTGCACCTGTGCCTTGCCGCGATAAACATCCACCACATAAGTGATCGCCTGGAAGGTATAAAACGAAATACCGATCGGCAGGTTAAAAATTTGGGTAGGCAGCTCCGCGCCAAAAATCTGATTGAGATTTTGATTAAAAAAGCCTAAATATTTGAACACTGCTAAAAACGAAAGCGTAATCACAACCGAACCGGCCAGCGCCCATTTTGCGAGCTTCTGCCCTCGGTATTGATCCACCAGCAAGCCGGCGCCATAGTCGATGAGTGTCGTCACGATCATCAGGATGATCCACTTCGGCTCCCCCCATGCATAAAAGAGCAGGGACATCACCAGCAGCAAATAGTTACGAGCCTTTATGCCATGCAAAATAAAATACAGCAGCAGACAGATCGGCAGGAACAGATACATAAAATTCAGGCTGGAAAAAACCAATACAATCCCCCATTTTTGATGTCAGGTGTGCCGGGTGCAACACCCCGGCAAGAACAAAAGATGCTATTTTTTTAGATGAATCGGGATGACGGAAAGTTGCAGCATTCGCCAAAAATTCACACGCAAACCTGCGCACGCAGCTTTTCCAGCGTTTTCTCGCCAATACCGGATACTTCCAGAAGCTGCTCCACCGATTGGAATGCGCCGTTTTCCGTCCGGTAAGCGATGATGGCGTCGGCCTTGACCTCGCCAATCCCGCTGAGGGTCATCAGCTCTTCCCGTGTGGCGGTATTCAAGTTGATTGGACCGGACCGCTGTTGCCCGGTGACTGCCGCCTTGGATGGTCCTGACCGCGTCTCCGGCTGTTGAGCAGCTTCTATCGTGGAAGCGGGCGGCTTTTGTTCCGTAGCGGGCGCAGCAGAGGCCTGCTCCGCCGCGGCAAATGTGCTGGATGCGGAAAAGGGTTCGATCACGGGATCAAGTGGCTGCGCGTCAAACGCATGGTATAGGATCAGTGCGGCCGCCAGCAAAAGCCCCGCTGCGATCACAGTACTTTCAGCACGGCTTAAGCGCTCCATAAACATCCTCCTCACACCCACATAAGCGCATCAAACGCTCGGCCGGCCTCTCAACAGAGCCTGCCTGCACACAACGCGCAACCCGCAAGTCAAGCCCATTCCAGCTTTCCGTCCAACGCCGCTGTGGATAAATATGCCTTATTTTCACAACGCAAAACCCGCTTTCTAGGCCTGAGATCTGGCATCTGAAATCTGATGTTAAGCATTAGTATACCTGTTTTCACCGCAAATTAACAGCTTTTTCTTGATTTTTAACCCAAGGTAAGCACTGATTTAATCAAAGCACACGCCTTGCCGGCAATTCGCGCACCCTATTTAATCAGCGCTTACCAAGATATTTGAGTTGGGGAAGAGGTATGCCCCTTCCAGCACTGAGCAAAAATCAATTCCAGTCCATAATACAAGGATTTCTAATATTGTATAAATCACCATATAATCCAATCGTAAGCATACAAAGGTCGTTAGTTTTATGCCCGCAACTGCGCCTTGCTATATCTCTATAGGCACAGCTTCCCTGCGACATATGATGCGTAAAGCAGAACAAAACTCCCATCTGCTTTCACACAGAGCATCCTATCGTCCCGGTATTTTTATGTAAGATAAATTTTTTAGAAAAGCAATCAAAAAGCTTCGATATCCTGCGAAATCTCCCACGAAATATTTTCAAAACGCGGTCAATGTATTATATTGAAATTATTCACAATTAAAAAGTGAATCAAGCCTTATTTTTGTAAATAAGGTAATAAAAAGGTACTGTGAACTAAAGATGAAAAAAATAAGACCCGAAATCAGCGAATATCGCTATGCAACGAGCAGAAGCTCACGCTTACGCTTTTTAGACAGTTGAAGTCCGGCGCACTGGGCCGGGGTAAGGTTGTTTAAGGCGGAATGAGGGCGGACGAAGTTGTAAAAGAAGAGGAACATGGGATCGAAGCGAGTACACCAGTTGCTGATGATTGTGTGAGATACCTGGACATTCATCGCAGTGCGCAAGATCAGGGCAATGTTACGGAAGGAGTTCTTGCCCTGATAGAACATGGTCAAAGCCATGAGGATTACATAGAAAGGATACCGCATCCGCTTGAAATCCGTCTTTCCAAACAGTTTGGACATGGATGGGGCAGTGACCATGGTTGGTTTGGGTACAAAAATGGAGTGATTGCATTTCTTGTTGTGATGAAGAAACATCGCTTTCTCACACACCGAGGAAGCCGGGGATGGACGTTCACGCGGCCTGCCGGGACTGCCGACCGGGGTATCTGATGCAAACTGATGCCAACATTTCTTACACTGGTATTTCTGATGTCCATGAACGTCTTTTCCGTAACGATAAAAGTCCGTTTTGTTGTTGCACTTCGGGCAGCTTACCTGGTATACTTTTGCCATGAGGACTCGTCTCCTTTCGGGAGTACATGTGTTTTGTGGTGAAACCATTGTACCAGAAGGGCTATCGGGTCCTCAACTTTCATTTTACTTTACAGTCCGATGTATTATAAGGAGAGGAAGAGAACATGAAAAACATCCGAATTTTCTCGCTAGTCATTGCGATTATCTTTATGGTGGTCAGCATAGCGGCCGATATTGCGTTCTACTTTACCCACAAGCCGGATGATATCCTCGCGGATGAGATCGCCGTCTCCAACGGCAACCGAATCCTACAGGAAAAAGGCTTCGCCCTGCAAGCATGGTTCCCGGCCGAAGAATCTGATGAAAAACAGATCTCTTTTGAAAATCTGGAGCAGTTCGGCTTTGGCCCAACTTATTATCATGGCAATCTTTTTAATGCGCCGCTCCATCAAAAAGACAGTTCACTTATTTGGAGCATGGCGAAAGCCCCAAACAACGTCAATGCCCTGGATATTGCGCCAAGCGGCCGGGAATGGATGAGTGACGAGCAGCTGCAATATGTAGATAACCTGATCAGCGTCTGCTTTGGCGATGAGCAATCATATTCCACTCATCAGGCCGAAATGCTCGGCCAATGGTTTGACGATTTCAGGAGCCGCAACAACAATGTGCTGCTCCACTCCAATCAATGGGCAAGCCAATGGAGCAAAAAGGAATATGAAGAATACATGCGCATTGCAAAGCCCGATATGCTGACTTATGATTCCTATTATTTTGACGAGCTCGGAAATAATAAAGATTATCGGGTGGCGGCCGTGATCGCCGACGATATCAACCGCATCCGCATCCCCGCCATGAAGGGCTACGACGGCAGCGGTTCCTCACCGATCCCGTTTGGGCAATACCTGCTCGGCTATAAATCAGGCGAAAACCCCGCTGATGTCGGCTGGTATGAGATCACCGAATCGCAGAAAAAGCTCGTTGCAAACCTTACGGTCACGATGGGCGGAAAATGGCTGAACCTCTTCCGGGTTATCGACAGCGAGCAGTTTCTCCTGTTTGATGGGGATGGGAACCAAACCCATCACTATCAGGAATATGCGCAGATCGCCGCTGAAATTAAAGCGCTCTCGCCGCACCTTGTCAACCTGCAAACGGAAAACGTTCAGGTGCTCAGTGGCAAGCATAAGCTGGGCCTCGTGGGCGTGCCCAATCTCAAGCCCTCAACCGTCAGCAAGTTCTCCTCAGAAAACGGCTGCGGCATTAAAGCGATAGAGGCTCACAACCTTGGCACGGAAAATGATTCCCTGCCCGGCGATGTCTACATCGGCTATTTCCGCACGTTGCCTGGCGCGGACGAGATAAAAGGCAGGAACTATTTCATCGTCTGCAACGCATTGACATCGGGCAACGGTTTACATCCGGAGCAGCAGCACGGCTCAAGCAGGGAAACCGCGCAGAGTATCACGCTCACATTCGGTGAGAGTGAAAAAGAGCTATTTCTGGTCAACGGTAAAAACGGGCAGAGTGAAAAGGCTACTCTGGAAAACGGCCAGTATACCTTTGAGCTCGGCGGCGGCGAGATGCAGGTGTTTTACCTTGCATAAAATGGCTAGGCGGCTCGTCTCTTCACTATAAAACAGCCTTGCGTGCTACACGTTTTTCTCACAGTCAGATCAGAATAAAATCGTAGGGCTCCCCCCTTAAAAACTGAAGAAATTGCCAAAACCAGCATATTGCCTTGCAATGGTCTGCCTCAGGTGCTATCATAAACCAAAGGAACCCTCCTCCAGCGGCGCTCATCGCCGCCGGAGGAGGGGCTATTACGTTCCCACTACGAAAGAGGGGGTACTTGTGTATGCGTCAAAGACAGCCACACAGGCGCACGCCGCGCGTATTTGAAAATCCACTGTTTTTCTCGAACCATGCGCTTGTACGGCTGCTGGTCCCGCTCGTGATCGAGCAGCTGTTGGCTGTTACGATCGGCATGGCGGATACCGTCATGGTCACGAGCGTGGGGGAAGCCGCTGTGTCGGGAATCTCCCTGGTGGATTCCATCAATATCCTGTTTATTCAGGTGTTCTCTGCGCTTGCGTCCGGCGGCGCAATCGTCACAGCGCAATATCTTGGGCGGCAGGAACGCAAAAATGCCTGCATTGCGGCAAAGCAGCTGCTCTATGCCACCACCGCTCTTGCCGCGATCATCATGGCAGTGGCGCTGATTTTTCATCGCGCCCTGCTGCGGCTGATCTTCGGGAATATTGATCCCGCGGTCATGGAAAACGCGATCGTCTATTTTCAACTCTCCGCGGTTTCCTACCCCTTCCTGGCAGTTTATAACGCGGGGGCGGCGCTTTTCCGCTCCATGGGCAACAGCAAGGTGTCTACGCTCGTTTCCTTCTTAATGAATGTCGTCAACATCGGCGGCAACGCTGTGCTGATCTATGGCTTCCATTGGGGCGTAGCGGGTGCTGCAACCGCTTCCCTCGTCTCTCGTGCGATGGCTGCTGTGATTATGCTTGTGCTCATTTGCCATAAAAATAATCCGATCCATATCGAGAAGGTATGGAAGCCGGAGTTGCATTTTGACATGATCCGGCGAATTCTCAAAATCGGCGTGCCCAACGGCGTGGAAAATGGAATGTTTCAGATCGGCAAACTGATCGTGCAGGGGCTGGTGGCCACCTTCGGCACCTCTGCCATTGCAGCAAACGCCATTGCAAACACGATCGCATCCTTTATTAATACGCCCGGCACGGCAATCCAGCTTGGGCTCACCACAGTGGTCGGCCAGTGTGTCGGCGGGCGGGATTACGAGCAAGCGGTTTATTACACCCGCAAGCTTTTGTGGCTTACCTATGGCCTGATGGGCGTTTTAAATATTGCCGTTTTTTTAGTGGCCGGTCCGCTGGTAGGGCTTTTCCATCTCAGCGCTGCGGCGGCTGCGGACGCACGCGCGGTGCTCTACACCTTTACGGTCGCTTCTATTCTCATCTGGCCGCTCTCCTTCTCCCTACCGAATGCGCTGCGCGCCGCAGGCGACGCTCGGTTCACCATGATCGTCTCCATGGTTTCGATGTGGGTGTTCCGCATCGGCTTCAGCTATCTGCTCGGCGGTGCGGCAAAAATGGGCCTGATGGGCGTTTGGGTTGCCATGTATATCGATTGGCTTGTTCGTTCCATTGTGTTTACAATCCGCTTTGCACGGGGAAAATGGAAGGAGCTCCGGGTTATCTAAAACATCCCTTTATCAGCTTGCGCCTACAAAATCAATATATGCATTGGGGCTGTTTCGCAACAGCCCTTTTTTGACTCTGGCGGCGCATATCCTCATCCATTAAAAAGATATCTCCCTCCAGCGTTTATTCAATTATTGACCCCATGGTGCACAACCGGCGTTTCTGGTGTGAGCACTTCAAACGTAAATCCCCTGCTCTCAAAATACGTTAAAATGTCAGGCAGGGCTTCTACCGTCGTTGTTTTCGCTTGTGAATCATGCATCAGCACCACAATATGCCCGTTCATATGCTTCGTTTCCGCTCGAATATTCCGCAGCAGCTTTGCAGCTGGGATTCCATTGCCGTTGGCGTCTCCGGATGAGCAGTTCCAATCAAAGTAGGTGTACCCCTTCTCCTCCACCTGCTTCGTCAGGCGGGACATGATCCCCTTCCGATAGCGCCTGCTGACGGTATTGCTGGAGCCGCCGGGGAAACGGATCACCTTTGCCTCGACACCCGTTTCCCGTTTCACCACATCCGATATCTTTTGAAGATCTTCAAAATAGGCTGCTTCGGATTGATAAATCGTTTTATAACTGTGTGTAAAGGTATGCAGTGCAATCGCATTGCCGCTCTCCACAATCCGCTTCATATAGGCATTATATTTGGAATTGACCACAAAGAAAGTGGCCTTGGCGTTATGTTCCTTTAAAATGCGCAAAATCTCTAAGGTGTTTTGCGAAGGCCCGTCGTCAAAGGTGAGATAAACCTTATGATCATTTTGCAAGCCGGCCGGTATGCGGGAGGGCTCACGCCGCGCGGCGGGCTCGGACAGCGCTCCATCCGCCGTAGTGACGGCCGATGTTGTGGAGATAGGCAGCACGCTTTCTTGCTCTGTTTCACTCTCCTGTGTTGCCGTTGGCGGCTTCGCCTCCGGTGTGGCGGTGCTTTTTTCCGTTTCCCGCCGGCTAGGTGGCTGTGCGGCGGCTTTTTGCGCCTGCTTCAGGCTATACTCCGCAGAAAGCCGCTGTTCCTGCTTGACCTGCTGGTATTGGAAGGCGCCGTGCACACCCAAGCCCACCGCCAGGCAAAATAGCAGCGTAAAGGCACAGGCGGTCGCCGCCAGCCGTTTGCCCCTTCCTTCCCCTTCCATCATCTAAGAGCCCCCTTCCGATCCGTCACAGCCAATCCAATGCATTTTGTAGCACGGCCTCATCATAGCATATTCGACAGAACGAGGCAAGAACAGACCTATTACAGCGCGGTTACAGCTTGGTTACAATCAAAAAAGGAGCGCGATGCAAACAAAGCATGCACATCGCGCCCTTGGCTCTGCTATGGGAAACAGTCGTTTTACAAAATGCAGATTCTATTACACGGGATCTTCTCCCATTTTAAAGCCCTCGCCTAGGATCTCACCGGCCTCTGCCACCACAATAAAGGGGTTTTGGTCAATCCGCCGGATAATCCTGCTCAGGCGGGCGACCTCACTGCTGCGCACCGCGCAGATCAGCATATTTTTATCTTCTCCCGTGTAGCCTCCGCGCACAGGGAGGATGCTCACGCCACGATGCATCTCCCGGGTGACCGCGCCCGCAATCTCATTTGCATGGGTGGTGACGACGAAGAGCATCTTGCCGTTGCCCGTACCATACATAATATAATCGATCACCTGGCCGCTGACAAAGATGACGATCATGGCATAAAGCGCGCTTTCCATATTGCCGTAAACCAGCCATGCCATGACGACCACCACCAGGTCGCAGAACATGATGAGCCTTCCCATCGGGAGATGCGGCCATTTTTTGCGCAGCAGGCGGCTGATGATATCCACGCCGCCCGTGGTTGCGCCCCGGATGAAAATGAGCGCCATGCCCGCGCCGGAGAGCACACCGCCAAACAGGGCGGCCAGCAGGCGGTCGCCCTGGTACGCCGGTAAAAACAAGGCGGTCACATCAATCGAAACAGAGAGCAAAACTGTTGCAATCATCGAATTGAGCAGGAAACGCCAGCCCAGGAACTTCCACGCAATCAGGAAAATCGGCACGTTAATCGCCATCACCATCACGCCGATTGGCGTATGGAATAGGTGGTTGAGCAGCGTTGCAATACCGCTGACGCCGCCGGGCGCAATCTGATTAGGAACGTTAAACACATTCATGGCAATCGCATAGAGCAGGCACCCTAAGATCCACATTAATGTGTCGATCATACCTTCGCGCACCGCGCTGCCGCGCTTGCGAAGCCTGCCGAATTCACGCGGCCCCGGTTTTTGGGCCTTGATCACCCCAGATTCTTCCTGTTTTCCGTTTTTATCATCCATACCGTATTGCCTCCTCTGTTTTTGATTCAAACAGCCGAATCAGCCGGTTGCGCCGCCGGCTCCATACCTTCCGCCTGCAAGAAACGGAACAGTTCCCGCAGCCGTTCCAGCCGCCCCTGCAAATAAAGGTAGCCCACCAGCGCTTCAAAGCCTGTGGCTGCATGGTAATCCTGATGAGACGCGTTTTTGGGGATATGGCCGGGGTGCGCGTTGCGCCCACGCTTATAAACAGCCAGCTCCTCCGCATCCAGCAAGGGCATCAATTTCCCGACGGCCTGCGCCTGTGCCGAAGCTTTCACCTGCCGAACTGCCAGGCTATGCAGGGCGTTGGCCGGGCGGTTTGCCGCCCGCACTAGGCTTTCCCGGACGAAGAGCTCATAAACGGCGTCACCCAAAAATGCAAGGGTCAGCGGGCTCATCTGCCGCGGGTCGCATTCGCCATCTAAAAAGGTATTCAAACAAACAGCCCCTTTCCCCGATGCCTTACGGCACGTAATCGAACTCAATATCGTAAATATTCACCGTGTCTCCCTCATGGACGCCGCGCTCCACCAGCCCGTCAATGATCCCGCTCGAGCGCAGTACGCGCTCAAAATATTGCAGGGATTCATAATCCTCCGGGTCAATCTGATTGAGGATCGGTATCAGCCAGGGGGCCTCCACAAAATACACGCCCTCATGCTCCGTGATGGTAAAACCGTTGTTTTTTTTCTGCGCCAGCGTTTCCAGCGGGATTTCCTCGCGCTCATAGCGTTTGACGGGCGGCAGCGTATGCAGGCGCGCTGCCACAGCGTCTATAAGCTCTTTTGTTCCATAGGAGATGGCGGCGGACATCGGGTAATAATCATATCCCTTCCCGCGGATATACGATGCAAACCGGGCGAGCTGATCATCCTCCGCCAAATCGCACTTATTGCCCGCCACTATTTGGGGCCGCTGCGCCAGCTCCGGATTGAAGGCGGCGAGCTCCTGGTTAATTTTTTCAAAATCTTCGATGGGGTCGCGCCCTTCACTGCCAGAAACATCGACGATGTGCACCAGCAGCCTGCATCGTTCCACATGCCGCAAAAACTCATGGCCAAGGCCCACGCCTTCGCTCGCCCCTTCGATCAGGCCAGGAATATCCGCCATCACAAAGGATTGGCCCTCGCCCATGCGAACCACGCCCAACACAGGGGTAAGCGTGGTAAAATGATAATCCGCGATAATCGGCTTTGCCTCGCTCACCACGGAAACCAACGTTGATTTTCCCACATTGGGGAAGCCGATCAGCCCCACATCTGCAAGCAGCTTAAGCTCCATGCTAAGCTCCCACTCCTCGCCGGGCGTGCCGCTTTTTGCAAAGCGCGGCGCCTGCCGGGTTGCCGTAGCAAAATGAGGGTTACCCCATCCGCCGCGCCCGCCTTTTGCCGCAACGAAAGGCTCCTCAGAGGAAAGGTCGGCCATCACCTTGCCCGTCTCCGCCTCGCGCAGCACTGTGCCGCGCGGCACACGGATGACAAGGTCCTCCCCTTTCCTGCCGTTGCGCCGGCGTGGGCCGCCATCCTGCCCATTGGGCGCTTTATACTTTTTTTTGTAGCGAAAGTCGGAAAGCGTAACGAGATGATCGTCCACTTGAAAAATGATATCACCGCCTTTGCCGCCATCCCCGCCATCTGGCCCACCGGCCGCAACATATTTTTCACGGCGGAAGGAAACAGCGCCGTTGCCCCCGTTACCCGCTTCTATCCTGATCTTTGCAACATCTACAAACATTTTGCCCATCCATCCTGGCTGTCAGCCTTCGTATTTCTTCAGAGGAAACAGAATTCCCCTGATTCCCCTGCATATTATACCTGAAAACTACCAAATAATAAACCATTCCGCAATACTTTTCTGCAACTTCTGATCTTGGATAGGTGCACAAGAATCAAGCGCGAAAATTCAGATACTTTGTACCGTTTTTTATTCATAATAGATGACTTTTGCGGAAATTTATGTTATAATGTAACAAAATATCTGAGTGGCCGTTTTTGATCACATCCAATCAGGTATTCTTAAAAGCAGGTGATTGACTTTCATGTTTGAACAAACCATCAGCGTAGACCGGCTCGAGCAGGCGGTTAGCCTTTTCGGCAGCTTTGATGAAAACATCCGGCTGATCGAGCGGGAATACGGCGTTAGCGTTATCAGCCGCGGATCCGACCTGAAGGTAACCGGCGAAGCGGAAAACGTTTCAAAAGCCGTGCGTGCTATTGGCGGGCTCTTAACGCTCATTAACCGCGGCGAAGCGCTCAGCGAGCAAAACGTGCGGTATGTTCTCTCCCTGGTGGAGGAAGGCAGCGAGGATAAAATTCACGCCCTCACGGCGGACTGCATCTGCATCACCTCGCGCGGCAAACCCGTAAAGCCGAAAACCCTCGGGCAAAAGCGGTATATTGAGGCGATCCAACACAATACGATCGTATTAGGCGTAGGCCCCGCCGGCACGGGCAAAACCTATTTGGCCGTGGCCATGGCCGTTACCGCATTCCGCGCCAAGGAGGTCAATCGCATTATTCTCACCCGCCCGGCTGTGGAGGCGGGGGAAAAGCTCGGCTTCCTCCCCGGCGATCTTCAGCACAAGGTGGATCCATACCTGCGCCCGCTATATGACGCGCTGTTTGATATGCTCGGCGCGGAAAATTTTCAGAAATATCAGGAGCGCGGCAACATTGAGGTGGCGCCGCTGGCCTATATGCGCGGCCGCACGCTGGACGACAGCTTCATTATTCTCGATGAAGCGCAAAACACCACCAACGAGCAGATGAAGATGTTTTTAACGCGGTTGGGTTTTAACTCCAAGATTGTCGTCACTGGCGATATCACGCAGGTAGATTTGCCGGATGGGAAACGCTCCGGCCTGGTGGAGGTCATGCGGATTCTCAAGGGGATCGACGATATCGCCTGCGTCACCTTTACGGAAAAAGACGTCGTGCGCCACAGGCTGGTGCAGGACATTATTAAAGCATACGAAAGACACGAGGAGGGCAAACGCAGAAATGACAGAAAATAAAGTAAAAGTGATTATTTCCAACGCTCAAAAGGAAGTAAAAATCCCCACAGGCGTGCGCATGCTGGTGCGCCGCTGCTGCACCGCCGTATTAATTATGGAAGAGTTTAAAGGCCCGGCGGAGATCAGCGTTAAATTTGTAGACGACGATGAAATCCACAAGCTGAACAAGCAATACCGCAATGTTGACAACAGCACGGATGTGCTCTCTTTCCCGCTTGGGGAAAACGGCGTGTACGATATCAATAAAGATACGGGGGCGCAGATGCTCGGCGATATCGTCATTTCCATGCCACATGCGGTGGAGCAGGCAGAGCGCTATGGGCACTCGCTCCAACGTGAGATTGGCTTTTTAACCGTGCATTCCATGCTCCACCTGCTCGGCTATGACCACGAGGGCGGCGGGCTTGAGAGCGTACGCATGCGTGAAAAAGAGGAAACGGTGCTCACACAGCTTGGCTTGCAACGCAACGGCAGCTATTACATGGGAGAATAATTTCTGTAACGAAACATAAAGGCAGTGGCCGCAACCACGCCAAAAGCGCCGGAGGGGTGGAACAGAAGGCGCTGTATAGGGCTGCGGCTTGAAAGGGATTTATATGAAAGCCTTAGGCATGAGCTTTGTCTATGCGATCCGCGGCATTTTCTATTGCCTGCATCACGAGCGCAATATGCGCATTCACTTCGTTTGCATGGCATATATGTATTTTTTCCTGCTGGGGTTTGATTTTTTTCAGCTCTCCCGCACGCAGTTTGCCATCATCTTTTTGGCAAATGCGGCCGTTATCATGGGCGAACTGATTAACACCGCAGTGGAACGCACCGTTGACTTGCACAGCAAGGGAAAACACCCGTTGGCCAAAGCGGCAAAGGATACGGCGGCCGGCGCTGTTCTAGTAGCGGCAATTGGGGCTGTGGCGGCCGGTGTCGCCCTATTGTGGCAGCCGCCCGCTTTCCGCGCACTGTATCAATACTATGCCTCTCATCCCGGTTCCCTTGCGCTGTTCGCCGCTAGCCTTGTGTTCAGCTTCGCCTACATATTCATGGGGCCGCTGAAGCTGCTGGGGTTGGACAAAACGTCCCAAAATCCATAACGGACTTTGGGACGCGCTGCATGATGATTCATGAATCTACGCAGAAACTGAAAAAAGCGTGGTTTCGCGGTCATACAAACGCGAAATGCGAGCCACAAGTTATGGCTCGCAAACAATTTTTTGCGGGACTGTTGCAAAATATTTTATTTTGCAACAGTCCTTTAATATGCTATACTAAAGTATCATGGTCGATAAAAATTTTCTCAATTTATGAGGGTTTATTCAATTTCCTATGATATTTACAGCCTATTCTGCGTGTTTTTTCGTATGTGCAGGCAAGAATAGCGCCAACCGCGATGCTCCCTTTTTACCGTTTACTTCACTTTGCATCCATGAGGAAAGGTTGTTTGAAATGACACAAACGCGCACAGCTTTTATTTCTATCGTCGGCTGCCCAAACGTTGGGAAATCTTCGCTGTTAAACCGGATGCTTGGCCAAAAAATCGCCATTGTATCCGACAAGCCGCAAACCACCCGCACGCGGATTATGGGCGTGCTGACACAGGAGGAGACCCAGCTCGTATTCACTGATACGCCGGGTTTCCACCGCCCGCACAACAAGCTGGGCGAAAAAATGATCAAGGCAGTGGGCGACAGCATCGCGGATGTAGACGCCTGCCTGTTTGTAGTGGAGCCGCAGGGAGAACTGCGTCAGGCAGAGCAAGAGCTCATTAAGCGCTTCCAGGCGGAAAAGCTGCCCGTGATCCTCGCCATCAACAAAATCGACACCCTCGCGCGCAAGGAGCTTTTAATGGAGCGTATCCTCAAGTTCTCCGCCCTCTATGATTTCACGGCGGTCGTTCCCGTCTCCGCCCTCAAGGGAGACGGGGTTACCGACTTGCTGGCGGAGCTAAAAAAGCTCTCCACTCCCTCGATGCACTTTTTCCCGGACGATACGCTGACCGATCAGCCGGAGCGCGTAATTGCAGCGGAGATCATCCGGGAAAAGCTGTTGCGCCTGCTTAATCAAGAAATTCCACACGGCATCGCGGTAAGCGTTGAAAAAATGCGCGAGCGGGAAAACAGTGGATTGATGGATGTGGAAGCCACCATTTACTGCGAGCGTGAAAGCCACAAGGGCATTGTGATCGGCAAGAAAGGCGCGATGCTCAAAAAAGTTTCCACCTATGCTCGCGAGGATATGGAGCGGTTCTTTAATATCCGCATTCATTTGCAGTGCTGGGTCAAGGTGAAGGAGGACTGGCGCAACCGAGAGGGACTGATCCACAACTTCGGCTTGGATTGAGGCCTATGATAAGTTGAAAGGTTGTGTTTTTATGCGCAGCGAAAAGGAAATGATCGATCTGATCTTAGATACAGCCCGTAAGGATGAACGGATCCGGGCCGTTTATATGAATGGCTCCCGAACAAACCCTAATGCGCCGAAGGATCTTTTTCAGGATTATGATATTGTGTATGTCGTGCGGGAAACGCTTCCCTTTATCAAGGATATAACATGGATCGACCGCTTTGGCGAAAGGCTCTATATGCAGCTGCCGGAGCAGACCGGCCTGCTGCTGGGCTATGAGGCGGATTTGGCAAACTGCTACGGCTGGCTGATGCAGTTTACGGACGGCAACCGGATTGACCTGCATGTGCAGAGCATTCCCTATGCCCAGCAGGCCATCCGCACGGACCGCCTGTGCAAAATCCTGCTGGATAAGGACGGCCTGCTGCCCGCCATGCCGGCGCCGACGGATGCGGATTTTTGGGTAAAAAAGCCCGACAGCGCGCACTTTCTCGCCGTTTGCAACGAATTTTGGTGGTGCCTAAACAACGTCGCCAAAGGGCTCTGGCGGGAGGAAATCCCCTACGTGCAGGAGATGCTCCACGCTGTGGAACGCCCGCAGCTGGTGCAGATGCTTGCCTGGAAGATTGGATTGGAACATGATTTTTCCGTCAGCATCGGCAAGGCTGGGAAGTATCTTCGCCGCTTTCTAACACAGGCGGATTGGAACGCATTTTTATCCACCTACGCCTCCGGGGCGCTTGCAGAGATGTGGGCTGCAACGGTTAGCATGTGCCGCTTATTCGACCGCACAGCGCGCGAAGTGGCTCAAAAGCTGCATTATCCCTACGATGAGCAGGAGGCCGAAAATAGCTTCCAATACCTTCTTCATGTGCAGAGGCTTCCAAAGGGTGTATCTGCCATTGATGATTTGCAAATAAAAGAAATCAAAAATTCCCTCTGATATTCTACTCCATGTGTGAGACAGTAAGTAATGCCGCCTGAACACGGGGCGCATTACTTACAAAACGCACAGATAGGGAGAGAATGGTTATGGATTTTAATCAACAAGCGTGGGCGCAATTTGCTGCAACCGGCCGGGTGGAAGACTACCTGCGCTTTCGGATGCAGGCGGAAAGCCAAAATAAGCCCGCGCAGGAGGCATCACCTCATGCGCCTGAATACGGACGGCCTGGTCATTCGAGAACAGAATATCGGTGAAGCAGACCGCAGGGTTATTTTGCTTACCCGCGATTATGGCATCGTGCATGCCTTTGCACGCGGCGCGCGGCGGATTAAGAGCAACGCCCTGACGGCTACCCAGCTTTTGAGCTACTCCCGTTTCTCCATTTTTCAGGGGAGGGATAGCTACATAATTGATGAGGCTGAGCCAATTGAGGTTTTTTTTGCTCTGCGTGGAAACATGGAGGCGCTCTCCCTCGCCCTTTATTTTGCCCAGCTTATGGCGGAGCTGGCCCCGGAGCTGGACGATGCGGAGCCCTATCTGCGGCTGATTCTAAACACGCTGCACCTGCTTTCTTCCGGCAAACGCCCGCAATTGCAGCTGAAGGCAATCTTTGAAATGCGCCTGCTTTCCATCGCGGGCTACATGCCAAACCTAGTCGCGTGTGAAACCTGCGGTGCATTCGAATCCGACCCGATGTTTTTTGACGCCGTGCATGGTAGGCTCTACTGTGCAAACTGCCGTCCAAAAGGGATGCATGACACGCTCCCGATCGGCATTGTCACCGCTATGCGTCACATTGTGTTTTCTGATTTCGACAAGGTTTTTCACTTTACACTACCAGACGATAGCATTCGAACGCTGGCCAATATTTCCGAGCGCTATCTCCTTGCACAGACGCAGCGCGGATTTCAGACGTTGGATTTTTATCATCAGGTATCCTCCTAATCAAACCAAACGATTCCGCTTCTCCTTCACTCTGTGAAGGAAATTAACTTTACATATTAAACAGGAGAGTTCATAATGAAAGCAATAGAAAACCGCCATTACCGCTCTCTGGAGCTGGACAAAATATTAGAAATGCTCGCTTCTCACGCTACCTGTGCGGATGCGAAGAGCCTCGCGCTTTCGCTTACACCTCAAACAGATTTATACTTGGCTCAGGCCCTGCTGAAACAAACCGAGGATGCGCACATGCTCCTTGCCCGGTTCGGCGGCCCAGCCTTCGGCGGGCTGCACAATGTGAACAATGCTTTGCAGCGTGCAGCCGCGGGTGGAATGCTCACCATGCGCGAACTGCTTGAGATTGCCGAGGTGCTGCGCGTAATCCGCTCCCTCTCAGAGTGGCGCTCCCGCAGCGAAGGGGTGGAAACCTGCCTCGACAATTTCTTTCACGCTCTTATGCCAAATAAATTCCTGGAAGAACGCATTTTAAACGCGATCCTGTCAGAAGATGAGATGGCCGACGGCGCCTCCCCTACCCTACAGGATATCCGGCGTAAAATCCGCGCCGCAAGCTCGCGCGTGCGAGACCGGCTCGATCAGATGATCCGCTCCCCACGCTATCAAAAATTTTTGCAGGAGCCCATTGTCACCCAGCGCAACGGGCGGTTTGTCGTTCCGGTTAAAAATGAAAATCGCGGCGAGGTTCCGGGCCTCGTGCACGATACCTCCTCCAGCGGCGCCACTGTTTTTATTGAGCCGATGGGCGTGGTGGAGGCCAATAATGAAATCAAAGTGCTCCAAAGCAAAGAGCGCGATGAGATTGACCGCATCCTCACGGAGCTGTCCGCCGAAGCGGGCTCCTTTGCAGATTCCATCAAGGCAAGCTATGAATGCGCGGTGGAGCTCAACCTTATTTTTGCCAAGGCGCAGCTTGCCTATGAAATGAAAGCCGCTCCGCCGCTTTTAAATGACGAAGGCGTTATTGAGCTTCGGCGTGCACGGCACCCATTGATCGCAAAAGAGAAGGTCGTCCCCACGGATATCCGCCTGGGTGAAACCTTTGATACGCTGGTGATTACCGGCCCCAATACGGGTGGCAAGACCGTATCCATCAAAACCGTGGGCCTGCTCACGCTGATGGCGATGTGCGGTCTGATGATCCCGGTCGCGGATCAAAGCCGTATTTCCATCTTCACACATGTGCTCGCGGATATTGGGGATGAGCAGAGCATTGAGCAATCCCTCTCCACTTTCTCCGCGCATATGACCAACATCATCAGCATTCTGCACCAGGCGGATGCACACAGCCTTGTGCTGATTGACGAGCTGGGCGCGGGCACCGACCCGGTCGAAGGCGCTGCGCTCGCCATGGCGATTCTGGAGCAACTCCATCAACAGGGCGCAAAAATTGCCGCCACCACCCATTATGCGGAGTTGAAGGCCTATGCTCTGCAAACGCCGCGTGTGGAAAACGGCTGCTGTGAATTTGACGTTGCCACCCTGCGGCCAACCTACCGGCTGCTCATCGGCGTGCCCGGGCGATCAAACGCCTTTGCGATCTCCGAACGGCTGGGGATGGGAAGCGAGGTCGTCGACCGGGCGCGGGAGCTTGTCTCCGCAGAAAACACTCGCTTTGAGGATGTGGTAGAAAGCTTGGAAAAAAGCCATCAGGCGCTTGAGCAGGAGCGGGAAGATGCCCGCGCGCAACGCGCCGAGGCGGAAACAATCCGGCAAAAGGCGGAGGAGCAGCTCAAAAGTGTTGACAAACTGCGCGAGCGAGAAATGGAGCAAGCACGCACGCAGGCCATGCGCATTGTGGAGCAGGCGCGGCGGGAATCACAGGCCTTCCTGATGGAGCTGGAAAAGCTCAAAAAGGAGAAAGAAAAAAATCAAAACCTTGCTGACCTTGCCCGGCGCGCCAAGTCGCAAATGAAGCAGCATGCGAACGCTATGGCAGAGGTGACGAACCCTGTCGTCGCCCCGGTGATCGACGATGCGGACTATGTGCTTCCCCGCCCTCTGCAAGTTGGCGATGCGGTATTGATCGCCGACCTCGACAAGCAGGCGACCGTGCTCACTCTGCCGGATAAAAACGGCAATGTGGAGGTGCAGGCAGGGCCCCTAAAAACGCGCGTCAAGCTGCAAAGCCTCCGCCTGCTCAACGCAAAGCAGCGCAAAAATCAATCCAAGAGCCGAACAGTCCGCCGCTCAGACAGCATCGCCCAAACGAGCGTTAAAACGAGCTGCGATCTGCGCGGCAAAACGGTGGAGGAAGCATTGCTTGATCTCGATCAGTTCCTGGACGACTGCGTGATGACCGGATTAAACGAATGCACAATCATCCACGGCAAAGGAACGGGCGCCCTGCGCGGGGCGGTGCAGAAGCACCTGCGCGCACATCCCATGGTAAAGGGCTACCGGCTCGGCACCTATGGCGAAGGGGAAGACGGCGTAACGATGGTAACGTTGAAATAATGCTATAAAAAGCGCTGCTTGCAAAAAATGTAAGCAGCGTTTCTTTTCTATAACTGTTTATTTTACAAATAATTACCACAACGCTGCAATAGCTCAGGAGGGCTTACCCAAACGGTAGGCGCTTTACTCCGGCGGCGTATTGCGCGCTGCTAACCCCCTTGAAAAGGGGTGATGCGCATGCAATTTGTTACATATGAGAATCTCTTCAGCTTCTCACTTGTCATCATCAGCATGATCGGGCTGTTTTTCACGGCCCTGAGCATAAAAAAGAAGTAGCCGCCCCACCCCGCAAAAGTGGACAGCTACATCTTTAACCGATAAACTTCAGGGGGCGAACCGTCTATGCGGTAATGCCTCCGTCTATTTTTAATATAGTGCAAAAGGGCTTTGCTGTCAATCCCTGTGCAGAAAAGCTTTTTCATCTTGGTTGCAATCATATCCTCCCCGCCTCTTTAAGCAAGCGGTAGAGGGTGGGATGCAGCAAAAATTCCTCCATGAGGGATTCCGTCTCCTCGAGCACGCCCGCCGGGGCCCTCTGCGATGGCGCGCGTTTTACAGCACGGATCAGAATATTCTTCGGCGTATGGGCAAGATCGATAAATTCCAGCAGCTGCGTTTTATAGCCGCAGCACTCCAACAGGTTGGCTCATCAGGGAAGCGGCGCGTTCCTTGACGATCCCGTATCGCGTCAGGATGGAAAACTGTTCGCTCTGTATCTGCCCATTCAGTTCATGCTGGCAGCAGGGCACGGATAAAATCACGCGCGCGCCCCAGTTTACCGCATTGAACAGGGCATAATCCGTAGCGGTATCGCAAGCGTGCAGTGTAATCACGAGATCGACCTCTCCCGCAAGCTGATAGCCGTTGATATCGCCCAATTCAAAATGCAGGCCGTCATAGCCGTATTTACGTGCCGTCTGATTGCATTTTTCGATCACATCCGCCTTGAGATCGAGGCCCACCATCTGCACCTCGCGCTTTTTTATAACAGTCAAATAATAATACAGAATAAAGGTCAGGTAGGATTTCCCGCAGCCGAAATCGATCACGCGCAGCGGACGCTGCCGGGGGAGATTGTCCGATACATCGTCCACCATCTCAAGAAAACGGTTAATCTGCTTGTATTTATCATACATTGCGTGGATAACTTTCCCCTCTTTTGTGAATATACCCAGATCAACGAGGGGCTGAATCACCATGCCTTCTTCAAGCAGATAGCGCTTTTTCCGGTTGTGCGACTGCACGGCCCTTGGGGCCTGGTTGGGGATCGCCTTGCGAGAGCAAAGCACTCTCCCCTTTGCGCTGATTCGAATTTGGTATTCACGCGAGGTATCCCAGCCGTTATATTGGCGGAAGTGCTCCTGCAATGCGTTGCAAAGGAAGCTTTGCGCCTGATCCTGCGTCAGCTTTTCATGAAACACCTGCTTCTCCGTATATTTTTCTAACTGAAAATAGCCTTGCAAACGGTTCAGCACAATTTTGCGGTATCCTTCTGCTTTGGATACCGGATTGCTTAAAATGCATTTATAAATTCCATCATGAAAGGAAGCGGCAACCGCTTCTTGAATTCCACCATCCATCGGCCCAAATCACCTTTCTGCTCCTATCTCAACGGTTATTATCTTACCACATGCGCATAGGCTAACCCCTGTGAAAAATAGCGTTCCCGCTTCTGTGAAAACCATTTTTCCATGATGTCATTGCACAGGGCGTCAGCCCGAATCAATGATTCAATGTTCTCCGGAGCTCGAGATTCGTGAGATTATTATACCATACACGCAAGGCCAACCTTTGTGAAAAATGGCGTTGCCGCTTTGCGGCAGGAGGCGTTTCGCGCCGACAGGCATTTTTCCAATGCTTCAAACTCTGTTTGAAGCTATTATACCGCAGCGGCAAAACGGATTATTTTCATACAAGAAAAATAGTAAAGATCAAGTCTATCCGCATAACGGCAAAAATCGCTTTTCTTACTGGCCCGCCAATACAAAAAGCGTCACAATCCACTTCGGCGTAGCTGGCTGCGCCGCCAAAATAGCGTCGCGCACCGCCTGCGCTGAAAGTGCGTTCGTCAAAAGTGAAACCGTGCCTCGCGCCTCCTCCCCAATGGCAACCGGGGCAAAGGCTATCCCGCCCGCCGCGATGCGCCCCGCAGCCGCTAAACCGCCAAGCGCATAGCATTTGCTGGCCGCCAGGCCGCCCATCGCAAAATAGCCGCCTACCGCAAGGCCCCCCGCGGCAGCAAGCAAGCCGAGCCCCATGCCGCCGGCGGCAAACATGCCGATTGCCAGCCCACCCAATGCGAGCAGCCCGGCTGATAGGCCGCCGAGCGAAATGAGGCCCGCCGCAATACCGCCAATGGCGAACAGCCCTGTTGCGATGTCACCTATGGCGATAATCCCCTTGGCCCGGCAAACGCGCCTACCCCCGAAATGGATATGCACCAAAGGCAGGCCAAATAGGGTGCGTCTGCTTTTATATTCATAGTGATACGGCCGCCAAACACGCTCTTCCGGCGCTCCATCCCCTAGCGCGGGTGCTAAAGCCGCCGTATCATTCTTTAAAAGGCTGTCAAGCGTCACGCCGAAAAAATCGCTCAAAGCGATCAAGTTATTGGTATCCGGGCTGGCGGCTCCGGATTCCCACTTCTGCACTGCCTGGCGCGAAACGCCGAGTGCAGAGGCTAACCCCTCCTGCGACAAACTGCGCTCCCGCCGCAGTTGGTAAAGTTTCTCTTGAAAAGTCATACACTCTTCTCCCCTCTGACTGGTTTCCACTCATTAGTATGGCACAGGATGCCGTATCCGTCCACCAATCATCGGATATTATTTGACAACCACCGGTAGCAATCCGAATCAAATCAAGCTTTCCCGCCTGATAACCATGCTGTGACACGGTCCGGCAAAACAATCCCATCCAGATGATCGAGCTCATGGCAGAAGCATTTTGCAAGGTCCCCTTTCCCCGTATAAAGCACCTCTTCGCCCTTTTCATTGCGTGCGCGGATCGTTACGCACTGTGGCCGCACAGTTTGCCCCACGCGACCGGGGAAGCTCAGGCAGGCCTCTACACACGCCTGCTCGCCGTAGACCTCCACAATCTCCGGGTTGACGAGCTTTAACAGCCCATCTCCCATATCGATTGTCACGAGCCGTTTAAGAATACCCACCTGGCAGGCGGCAAGGCCCGCCCCATTCTCCGCATACATCGTTTCAGCCATATCATTGAGCAGTTCACGGATGCGGTCTGTGACCTCGTCTACCGGGCGGCAGCGCTTTCTTAATATTGCATCGTCGTTATATCGAAGCGAACGAATCGCCATGTTTCTCTCTCCTTTCTTTTGATAGGGCAAGGCGGCGGACTACCCACCGCTTCAATAATTTTCAATCGTTCAAAAATCATTTTTTCGCCTGTAAAGCTATTTCACAGTACACCACTATATTCTAAAATAAACTATAGAATTCTATTCCTCAATAAACACAATGAAGGGCGCATCTCCTCTAAAGGCTCAGGAAAAAGGCTACCGGGTTTCTTTGTTTTGCTACAGCAAAAAAGCACACCGCGAACTGTTTACACATTTCGCAGTATGCTCTTCCATCATCTGATAGGCGCTCCACGGCCTTTCGCGTCAAAGCGGCGGGCAGCTCCATTCAATCGATATCCACACGGATTTTTTCATTCGCGCGGGTGGCAACGGATTTCATCACTGTGCGGATCGCTTTTGCAATCCGGCCCTGCTTGCCGATTACGCGGCCCATATCCTGCTGCGCAACATGAAGGTGGTAAACAGTCGTGCCTTCCTCATCCGGCGCATCCACATCGACTGAAACAGCGGAGGGATCCTCCACGAGGCCCTGTGCGATTGTAATCAGTAACTCCTTCAAAATGAAGCCCTCCTAATCAATGGGCAATTTATTTGATGATATCGTTCTTCTTAAAAATCGCCTTCACGGTATCCGTCGGCTGAGCGCCATTTGCGATCCATTTCGCTGCCTTTTCCGCGTCGATCTTCACCACGGGCGGATCCTGAAGCGGGTTGTAATAGCCGATTTCCTCGATGAAACGGCCATCGCGCGGATAACGGGAATCCGCGACCACAATGCGGTAAAAAGGAGCCTTCTTTGCGCCCATACGGCGCAGCCTGATTTTAACTGCCATAACTGCATTCCTCCAAAAATGAAAATAATTTATTGGTTCATCACGTTTTCACCTGCCGTTTGGGGCGAAGGGGCTGACGTGCTGAAAGCGATTCTTTAAAACATTCCGCCACCCATGCCCGGCGGAAGCTGGCCCATGCGGCGCATCTTTTTGCGCATGCCCTTGCCGCTGAATTGCTTGAACATCCGCTGCATGTCGCGGTATTGCTTGAGCAGACGGTTAACGTCTTCCACCTGCATCCCGCAGCCGGCCGCAATGCGGCGCTTCCGGGAGGGATTGATCAAATCCGGCTTTTCGCGCTCCGCAGGCGTCATAGACAGAATTATGGCCTGCGTGCGATCAAATTGCCGCTCGTCGATCTCCACATCATTCAGCTGCTTGCCTACACCGGGAAGCATCGCAAGCATCTCTTTGAGATTGCCCATTTTCTTCATCTCACGCAGCTGATTGAGCAGATCATTGAGGTCGAATTTATTCTTCCGAAGCTTGGCCTCAAGCTCCATCGCCTTTTTCTCATCAAGCGACGTCTCTGCCTTCTCGATCAGAGATAATACATCCCCCATGCCGAGAATACGGGAGGCCATACGATCCGGATGGAACGCATCAAGATCGCCAAGCTTTTCCCCTGTGCCGATGAACTTGATCGGCTTGCCGGTGACCGCGCGTGCAGAGAGCGCCGCGCCGCCGCGAGTGTCGCCGTCGAGTTTTGTCAGCACAAGCCCATCCACACCAAGCGCCTCGTTGAAGGCAGTTGCTACATTCACGGCATCCTGCCCTGTCATCGCATCGATCAACAGCAAAATTTCATGCGGCTTAATCTCTGCCTTGACGCGTTTGAGCTCATCCATCAGCTCCTCGTCGATATGCAGGCGGCCCGCTGTATCGAGCAGCACATAGTCATAACCCTGATCCTTGGCAAGTTTAATCGCCTCACGCGCAATTTCCACAGGGTCTGCCGTGCCCTTTTCAAACACGGGCACACCCGCTTTTTCGCCAACCACCTGGAGCTGCTTGATCGCCGCCGGGCGGTAAATGTCGCACGCCACGAGAAGAGGGCGATTCCCCTGATTTTTCAGCATCAGGCCAAGCTTTGCGCAATAGGTCGTTTTGCCAACGCCCTGCAAGCCGCACATCATCACGACCGTCGGCGGATGTGGAGCGCTTGCAAGGCGGCTGCGTGTGCCGCCCATCAGCTCTGTGAGCTCCTCGTTGACGATTTTTACCACCATCTGGCCGGGCGTTAGGCTTTCCATCACCTGCGCGCCGATTGCCCGCTCTGTTACTTTTGCGGTAAAATCACGGGCGACCTTATAGTTAACGTCCGCTTCCAACAGTGCCAGGCGCACTTCGCGCATCGCGTTGCGCACGTCGGTTTCCGTCAATTTCCCTTTGCCGCGCAGCTTTTTAAACGCAGCCTCCAGCTTATCGGACAGGCCTTCAAAAGCCAAATCATCACTCCCTTTACACTTCGCACAGCGATTGTGCGATTGCTTTGATCTTTACAGTCGTATCGTTGATTTCCCGGGATAGGCCATATCGCATATTGTACTCGCTGATCGTATTCGCGCAGTCGATGATTTCATCGAGCCCTCTGCGCATTTCATGAAAACGGCGCGCAAGCCCCAGCCGCTCCTCCATATCAAACAGCTGCGCCTCCGCACGCTTAATCGAATCGCGAACGCCCTGCCTGGTAATTCCTTCATTCTCCGCGATCTCGGATAGGGAAAGGTCGTCGTTATAGTAGTAGCCAAGAAAATCCCGCTGCTTTTCCGTGAGCATATCCCCATAGAAATCAAGCAAAATCGTGATTCCAAGATCCTTCGCCACAACTTCGCCTCCCCACCCCGCAAAATCCCCCTCTCCGCACCACAAATTGGTTCGATGTGGAAAAGGATATATGTAAAGTTCTTTTCTTTACAGCGGGATTTATTATACTAAACGTGTCCCTTTCTGTCAAGGGGAAAAGCTCGTCAATCTGCAAATTTCCTTTTCAATTATTATATATAGCATCGTTTGCACAAGCTTTTTTCTCTTGCCACGGCATTTTTATTTTGATGAGCCGCATGATATACGCCACATTAGCACGTTGATAAATAAACGCAAAACTGCAATTTCGCATAGATCTCCTTTCATGAAAATTGGGAAAATCGCATATCCATATACCGCATTCTTTCGATGAGCCGTTATTTTGTCCAAAAAACATTTTATCAAACTAGACAAGATTCACAAAACGGCTCTATTATTTTTCAAAGTGATTGACATTATGTCTATTTAAGTTTATGATTTGTTTACGAAATCACCGCTAATTTCATAGAGAGCTGTTCTCGATGTGAAAAGTTTTCGGTTATTTCGCCGTTTTGCTCATTTCTTCATTTCCCGGCCCGCGCGCACCGTGAAAATTAAAGAAGGCGCGTCCAAGGCGTGAAAACGCCTAAAACAAAAATTTACTATTTGGAGGTGTAAAAATTTGAAGAAATGCAAACGGCTGCTGAGTATTTTTCTCGCCGTGATGATGCTGCTTGGTTGTGTCCAGGCCGCCTTCATCGTCGGCGCAGAAAGTGCCAGCACAGTCAAAGTCGCCACCATCTCGGACATCCGCTATCAGGCGGGAGCGGCAGATAAAGATGGCCTCATGCTTTCTAAGAGCGCCGCCCTGCTTGACGCTGCGATCGCCAAGGTCAAAGCAAGCGATGCGGATGTGCTGCTCGTCACAGGTGATCTCACCAATAACGGCAGCAAAACTTCCCACCAATATGTGGCAAGTAAGCTCGCAGAAGTCGAAACGGAGGGCATCCCGGTTTATGTCATCCCCGGCGAGCATGATGTCCGTGAAGGCGGTACGACGACTGCGGTATCGAAAGCAGTGTTTGAGGATCTCTACAAGGACTTCGGCTATGGTGAAGCCCAGCAGGATCCGAATTCCGCTTCCTATGTCGCAGATCTGGGCAATGGCTTCAAGATCGTCATGAGCGATTCCGTCGCGGCGGACGGTCAAGGCCAGATGACCCAGTGGGTGGTAGACAAAGCGAAGGCTGAAATTGCCAATGGCCATACGGTATTCGCCGCATCCCACCATCCGGCAGTTACCCGCGGCAGTGTGGATAGGACGTTCATTGATCTGCTCCATACGATCGCTGGTCTGCAAATTGATCTCGGCGGTATGAAGAAGCTTTATACCAATGACCCCGACCAGGCCGCCGCAAGCCTCGGCCTGCTGGACGATACGTACATCATCCCCTCAAACGGCGTGAACCCCGCCGCCCTCGCGGATGCGGGCGTGAAGTTCCTCTTCACGGGCCACGCAGGCCAGCTGAGCATCAGCGGTTATTCCACGAACAACGGCGCGCAGATGTATGACGTGATGTCCGGCTCTCTCGTCAACGCTTCCTCCTCCGTCCGGTTTACCACGCTCAGCAAAGCGTCCGCCGGCATGAAGGAGCAGCGCGCAGAATTCACGACCAGCATGATCGCTTCCGCAGATGGCGTTGCCAATGTGGAACAGGCCGCCCATGCGGCATTCCAAAAGCAGATGCCTAAAGAAGTCGACTATGCAATCGAAGTCGCTGAAAAGGTGATTGCGCATCTGATCCCAGCGATTAAGCCAAATGTACAGCAAATTGTCAGGGATATCGACATTGCTGCTTTGGCTCCGGATTATGCAGGGGTCATCAATCTCATTGGCGGCACTGTGCAAACCGTCAAGAACGACCTCGCGTCGCAGTATGTCGGCCCTTTGTTTGACCTTCTGGGCAATTCGGCAAAGCTGCACAGTGTTATCATGGATGTACGCAGTGCGCTTGAGGCAATGGACTTTAACGGCCGGAGCTTTTACGCATTCCTGACCGACATTTTCGTCACCATCCAGAAGGGCGACGGCAAAACGCCCGCTGCCGTAGAGGGCATCTTTGATGCTCTGCGTAATCAGGAACCGGCCATGCTGGTAGGGTTAATTCAATCCTTTGCGGATCATTTTGATCCCACCAATCTGGTCAACCTGCTTAACGAAATTCTGGATCTTCGGTTTGAGAAGAAGTATAACGTTGTCGGCCCGGCAGTTACCGCCACCATCTTTGTGCATCTTCGCAGCCTGCTGGCAGGTTCTGTGAATGTGGTAAGCGGTGTTGCAACTGTTCCGATCAACCTGTGGGATATTCTCGACGGAGCTGTTTCCCTGCCGAACGGCAAGAAGCTCAGCTCCATCGCACGCCCCATCGTCAATGATCTGATTCTGGGTGCGCCTGAAAGCGACAGCGTAAAGCAGACGCCTGCCCGTTTCACTCAAAATTTGAAGGGCAATGCCGAAGGCGTTGTCAACCTGCTCTTTGAGTTTGGCGTTGGCGATCTGATCGGCGCCAACATCTTTGCGCAGGGCCAGTCGGGCGTATATGTCGCCCGCACGGTCACGCTCGCAGAGCTTGGCGATTATCTCAACAGCCTCGTCCCGAATAAGGACGTATCCGCCCTCAGCGCTGCCGATTGGGCGAAAGTGCGCGACGTGCTCAACGCGGCCGGCCGCTTCTCTGCGGAGCAGCTTGCAACCGTGAATAAGGAGCTCGTGGCCGCTACGGATTCTACCGCAGCCGTAACCCAGCTCGACAAGCTGCAAGAGCTTGCAAATGCGGAGTTCTACAAAGCGGTTGCCGATGCATTCACTGTAAAGGTAAACGCCTTGCCGGCAGTGGACGCTCTCACGCTCGATCACGCACAGCAGGTTTATGCGCTCCAGTCTGAATACGATCAGTTCTATGCGGAGATCAAGGCAAACCTCAGTGCAGAAACCGTGGCGAAGCTGAATGCAGCCGTCGCCAAGATCTATTCGCTTGAAAATTACGATGCGGCAGTGGATGCTGTTATGACAAAAATTGCTGCAATCGGAACTGTCACAACCGAAAGCGAAGCAGCCATTCAGGATGCCCGCGCGGCTTATGACGCGCTAACCATCCGCCAGCAAAAGCAGGTCGCCAACTATCAGGTGCTTGTGGATGCAGAGGCTGCCCTGATTGTGGCAAAGGAAAACGCCGCTATGATCCAGTCCGTTGAGGATAAGATCGCCGCAATCGGCGAAGTTGCCTACACGGCTGCCAGCAAGGCAAAGATCGACGTTGCCCGCGCGGCATACGACAGCCTTGCAGCAGAGCTTCAGGCAAGCGTCGGCAACTACGACGTGCTGACCACCGCTGAAGCGCGCTACGCGGAGCTGAAGGCGGCGGAGGAGGACGCGGCGGCGGCAGCCCCCGTCATCACGCAGATTGACGCCATCGGCAAAGTTACGCTGGAAAGCAAGCGCCTGATCGAATCCGCCGAGGCAGCCTATGCCGCCCTGACGGATTCTCAGAAAGCGCTCGTCACCAACTATGAGACACTGACCGCCGCACGGGCAGCCTATGACGCGCTCGTGAAAGAGGAGGCCGATAACCAGGCCGCCGCGCAGGCAGTGATGGATCAAATCGCTGCGATTGGCGCCGTAACGCTGGAGAGCGAGGCCGCAATCAAGCAGGCCCGCGCCGCTTACGATGCGTTGACCGCCGCACAGCAGGCGCTGGTCACCAACCTCACCGTTCTGACCAATGCGGAAAGCACGCTTGCCGCCCTGCAAAAGCAGGCAGCCGATGAAAAAGCAGCCAAGGCTGTGGATGAACTGATCGCTGCCATCGGCGATGTCACGCTTGAAAAAGAAGCGCAGATCGCCGCCGCAAGGGATGCTTACAACGCGCTCACCTCCGACCAGAAGCGTCTGGTAGAAAGCCTCGCCGTTCTGACCGCTGCGGAAGCGCAGCTTAGTGTGCTGAAAAACGATTTCCTCTTTGAGGATGGCGCAACCGGCATTACGCTGCGTGCAGACAGCGGCGTTCTCCCGCTCGATACGATCATGACCGTGCAGGAGATCGTCAGCGGCGATGTGTTTGACGCAATCCTAGCCAAGGATTACAAAGCCTTCCATCTTTATGATATTAGCCTTGCCTCCGATGGTTCCCCTGTGGCGCCCACGAAGGCGGTTAAGATCAGCATCCCGCAGTTTGCTGCGAACACCGCTGTTTACAGCGTTGCAGCCGACGGCACGATGACGCCGGTGGAAGCCGTTCTGGAAAATGGCTCCTTTAACTTCAGCGCGGATCAAACCGGCATGTTTGCCGTCGCGCAGGTGAAGGTATCCGTTGATACTACCGCCCTGAAGGCTGCAATCGCTGCCTTCGAGGCTTTGGACGACGCCCATTACAACGCTGCGAGTTTCGCTAAGGCAAACGCCGCTTATGAGGCTGCCAAAGCGGAGCTGAATGCAAACTATGAGCTTACCGCGGCCAATCAGAGAAAGGTCGACGCGGCTGCCTCCGCACTCAATGATGCGATCGCAGTGCTTTCCTATCTCCCGGCTGATATTTCCGAGCTCAATACGGTTCTCTACCAGGCAAAGATGATGCAGGCCGCCGATTATGTGGACTTCTCTGATGTGGAAGAGGCAATCGCGGCAGCAGATGAATTCCTTGCCGGCTCCTATGATATCCGCAACCAGGCCACGATCAACGAGCTTGCCCAGAATCTCTCCACCGCAATTGCGGCGCTGGCTCTGGCGCCGGCCGATTTCACGGCGATCGATAACGCCATTGCAGCCGTACCGAAGGATCTCCATAATTACACGGAGGCCTCCGTCGCAGCCCTCAATGCTGCCGTTAATGCTGCAAAGGAAGCGAAGAACACCATCACCCGCGAAGACGCTGACTGGCAGGCCCAAGTTCAGGCGTATGCGCAGGATGTGCTGGATGCCATCGCAGGCCTCCAGAAAGCGGACGTTTCCTATGCGGATACCGCGCTGCTTGAAATGGCAATCGATATGGTAGACCTTTACTATCCGGCCGACTATGTGGACTTTTCCGGTGTTGACGCCGCTGTTGCCGCGGCACAGGCACTGCTCAATGCGAAGCCCACAGCTGACCGACAGGATGAAGTCGATGCCGCCGCAATGGCGATCTTCGACGCGATCGGCGCACTCGAATGGGCATAAGGAGCAGACGCTCACTTTTTATGTGAACCCCTCCAAATAGAATACCGCGCCGGAGCGCAGTGACAAAAGCCCTTCGGCGCGGCATTGCCCAAACGGCCAACCGATTTTGATTCAGAAAGAGGTGTTTTCACTCTATGGCAAAAACCAAAAAAGCGTTTTCCGCAAAGCGCGTGCTTGCGTTGGCGCTGGCGCTGATCATGGCGCTCTCCGTCATGCCGGCGGCCTTCGCGGCGGACGTAACAGGTCCGGTGCAGCGCACGGAAGGAAACCTGGTAGGCGGCGTTGACGCCGGGCATTACGTATCCTTCCGCGCTAACTTCCAGAATATGACCTTCATCCAAACAAAGGATAACGAAGCCTTCCGCTTCCAGTTCTGGATGGATGCGAAGAAGAATGCCGGCGTCAACTACGGTTGGATTTACAACCGCAGCGCTGATCAGCCGCAGACGCTATCCACCCCGATTGGTAAATCCTTCTCCGTCACGTGGGATAGCTATATTGGCGGCCTCCCCGGCAATCTGTTCGGTGGAAATGACTGGACAGGGACCACCATCACTGTTGATTTCGTTGGCGATGGCGGTAAAGTGTATGATACTGCGCTGCGCGTTTATTACGATGGGCGCGGCACTGCTAGCGCTGGCCAAACCTGGTATACCTATGACATCCCGCTCACCGTCACCGTCATTGACAAGCGCGCCTTGAATTCCGCCATCAGCGCCGCCAACGCGGCCGCAGCCGATGCGGACTATTACACGGAGGCTACTTGGGCCGACGTGACCGCGGCGCTTGCCAACGCGCAGAAGGTTGCGGGCGATGTGATCGAGACGCAGTCCGTCATTGACCGCTATACCACCGCCCTTCAAAACGCGGTGGACTCCTTGGAGTATCAGGATGCCAACTATACGGCTCTTGACGCTGCCAAAGATGCGGCCGAGGCTATTCTCAATAATGAGAAGGCAGACGATACCTACACGATCGCAACAATGGCCGCCCTTCGCGAGAAGTATGAGGCTGCGCAGAACATCCCCACCACAGGCTGGGATATCCGCAACCAGAATGCAATCGATAAAGCTGCAAATGAGCTCAGCGCCGCAGTTTCCGGCCTTGTAAAGTTTGCAAACTATGCAACCATGCAGGCGGCTGTTAACGCGTTTGAAAAGCTCAACGCCGAATACTATGATCCGGCAGATCTCGCTGCACTGAAGGTCAAGGTGGACGCCGCTAAGCAGGAAATGCTGCGCGAAAACCGCCTCGACATCACAAAGCAGGCAGATGTCACCACCCGCGCCACAGCTCTTCTGAAGGAGATCACCTCCCTTCAGAAGCTCCCGGCAAGCTACGATGCGTTTAACGCTGCTGTTGCCGCTGCAAAAGCGAAGATCGAAGCCTCCGACTTCCAGAATTATACCAGCGCATCCGCAAAAGCCCTCAGCGATGCGTATCTTGCCTCCGCCTCCATTGAGACAGGCAAGGACATCACCTATCAGGCGACCATTGACGCCGCCACAAAGGCTATCAACGACGCGCTCGCAGGCCTGACCCTCAAGGGCGCCGATTATTCCGCTCTCGACGCTGCCATTGCCAATGCGCAGGCGCAGCTCGACCGCACGGATATCGGTGATTTCACGGATGATTCCGTGAACGCGCTGCGTACCGCCCTCGACGCCGCAAAGGCAGTCAGCCGCAAGCTGACGGTCGACCAGCAGCAGGTCATCACGGACGCCACGGACGCCCTGCTTGCCGCAACTCGCGGCCTGGCCCTCAAGGGCGCTGATTACACAGCGCTTGACAAGGCGATCTCTGACCGTGAGGAAGAGGTAGCCGCCGCGAAGGAAGCGGGCATCTACACAGACGCCTCCATCTCCCGCGTGGAAACGGCAATTGCCGCGGCAAAGGCGGTTGACCGCACCCTCTCCGTGAAGGAGCAGACCCAAGTTGACGATGCGCTTGCAGCTCTGAATGCCGTTAAGCTTGAGAAAAAGCCCGCCGACTACAGCGCGCTCAACGACGCCATCAAGGCTGCTCAGGATACGCTGAATAACGCAGGCGACGAGTATACCGAGGCTTCTAAAACTGCGCTGAGCAATGCCATCAAGGCCGCCCAGGCAGTTGTAGCCGCTAAGTATGATGTTACACAGCAGCAGAAGGTAGACGATGCGGTTGTAGCGCTTGAGAGCGTAAAGCTCATCCTGAAGGATGCGGATTACAGCGCGCTCAACGATGCGATCAAGAATGCGGAAACCTTCCTCGCAGATCCGGATACGGAAAAGCTTTACACAGAAGAGGCCATTCAGGCTGTTAAGGATGCGCTTGACGCTGCCAAAGCAGTGGAAAAGGATCTCGACATCCTCCATCAGGATGAGATCACCGCGGCAGCCAACACGCTGGTAAATGCTGTTGAGCAGGCCAAGGGCGATTTCAACGCGGCTGACCTCACCGGCCTTCAGAAGGCTGTTGACGCCGCCAACGAGAAACTCGCAGCCGCCGATATTGAAGATTACACGAAGGATTCCCGTGACGCTCTTGCCGAGGCGATTGCTGAGGCAGAAGCTATGATCGAGCGTATGCCCAACATCACTGAGCAAGACGCTGTGAACGCGAAGGCCGCGGCTCTCAACGCCATGACGCTCACGCTCAAAGGCGCTAACTATGAGGCGCTTGATATTGCTATCGCCAAGGCAAATATCGCCTACAACGATGCAAAGGCCAGCGGGCAGTATACGGAGGAATCCCTGGCACAGCTCAAAGCCGCTATCGATTATGCAGAAGGCCTGAGCCGCAGCCTGACCATTAAGCAGCAGGAGATCGTGGACGATGCGGAGAAGGCTCTGAACGTAACGCTCGTCTACAAGGGCGCCAATATGGATGCTCTGAACGCCGCAATTGCTAACGCGAAAACAGCGCTCAACGACGCCCACATCACCAACTACACCGACGCCTCTGTTGCAACCCTCCGGGCCGCCTTGGAAGAGGCTGAAGCGCTCGTAAAGAGCAACCCGGATATTACAAAGCAGGATGCAGTGAATGCGATGGCCGCCTCTCTCAGCGCGATCAAACTCGTCCTCAAGGACGCTGATTTCACCGCGCTCGACGCAATCATTAAAACCGCTGCTGATAAGCTTGCTTCCCCTGATATCAACACCTACACGCCCGACTCCGTCGCCGCTCTGAAGGCAGCCTTGGAAGAGGCGAAGAATATCGACCGCGACCTTTCCATCCTCGATCAGGCCGATGTGGATGCTGCTGTTGCAAACGTCCAAAAAGCACTCGACGCGATGACGCAGTATGACGCGCTCACCTCCGTGGCTATCACCAGCGGCGGTAATGTAGTCGACGGCATCCTGTATGTCAAGGTTCCGTGGTACAAGACCTACAAGAGCCAGTCCGTGGAAGTCGGCTTCCAAGTGAACGCCGGCGCCGACGTGAAGAGCGTAAGCTGGAACTATGCAAACTGGTCCATCGACAAGCCGGAAGCGACGATCGAAACCCCCACTGCCAACACGACGGTCATCCGCCCGAACGGCAAGGGCATCGGCGCCCGCTCCTGCTGGATCACAGTTACGGTGGAGGATTTCTACGGCAATACCGTTACCTCCTCCCCCATCAAGGTCCGCTTCTATAACTGGAATTGGCAGATCAAATGAATGCGTTCAGGCCGCTTTTCAAAGCATCTGAACATTAACTAGGGGTTCCCCGCCGGATATGTTTCCGGCGGGGGATTCCTTTTTTTAATTGCCTGAAAAGGCCTCGTTCCGTCCGTTCTTGCGTTCACACTTTCACACAATCGATCAAAACGTCTCTCCAAAGTGCCAACCGCGCCATTTTCCCCTGCCAAAAGCCTATAAAATCTTGCTAATTCCATGATAGTATGGTAGAATAAAGTGTTTCGAGATATAGTCATTGGAGGGTTTCATATGTCAGGACATTCCAAGTGGAGCACGATCAAGCGCAAGAAGGAAAAAACGGACGGCCAGCGTGCAAAAATCTTCACGAAAATCGGCCGTGAAATTGGCGTAGCGGTGCGGGAAGGCGGGCCGGATCCATCCTCTAACTCCAAACTGCGGGATGTGATTGCAAAGGCGAAGGCCAATAATGTGCCCAACGATAATATCGACCGCATCATTAAAAAAGCAGCCGGTGAAGGCGGCGCGGATAATTACGAAGAGATCGTTTATGAAGGCTATGGCCCCTGCGGAGTCGCCGTTATTGTGGAAACGCTCACAGATAACCGCAACCGCACCGCCGCTGATATGCGCCATTATTTTGATAAATACGGCGGAAACATGGGCCAGACAGGCTGCGTCGGCTTTCTGTTCAACCGGCAGGGCGTTATCGCCATCGAGATGGAAGGCCTGGATGAAGAAAAGGTTATGGAAGATGCGCTGGAGGCTGGCGCAGTCGACTTTTTGACGGACGAGGATGTTTTCGACATCCGCACGGATCCAAGTGATTTCACCGGCGTGTGCGATGATCTGGAAGCCAAGGGCTATACCTTTGTTTCCGCTGAAATCGAATATGTTCCCACTACCTATACGAAATTGAGCGATCCGGATGATATCAAAAACATGGCCAAGATGCTGGAAATGTTTGAGGATAACGACGACGTTCAGAATGTTTGGCACAATTGGGAGAACGCCGACGATGCAGAGTAATCTCCTCCTCCTGCTTCCCAATTCATGAATCAGCAAGGCCCGCCGCAAACAATCACTTTGCGGCGGGCTTTATTGCAGTTGACGAAGAGAAGAGAATCCCTTATGATAACACTATCAGAAAAAAGAAAGGAATGAGAAAATGAAAAGGATTATCTGTGCCGTATTGGCTGTTGTGATGATCGTTTCACTTGCCGGCTGCGGCGGAGAAAAGCCGGAAGAAGTCGTCGAGCGAGTCACCCAAGCCATTAAGGAAGGCAAGATGGAAAGCGTCAAGGAGAATATCGATCTCAATACCCTGGAGAGCTTGCTCCCGGATTCAGGGAGCGAAAGCACCAAAGCGGCAACGAGTGAAGAATCCCTAATTTCGGGTGGAAAAGCCTCCTATTTCCCGATTGACGATACGCTGGGCAAGATTACGGTCAAGATCCTTTCCTCTGAAAAGGATGGCGATCATGCCACCGTGAAGGCAGAGTGCACCGCCGTGGACCTCACAGAGTTCCTTAAGGGCTATATGCAGAAGAGCATGGAAAATGCGCTCGATTTCACAAAGGATGACGCCGCAAAGGACGCAGCACTGAACCAATACGCCGCCGATTATTTGGCGCAAGAGGATGTGCCGATGAAAACGACCACGGTGGATATTCAGCTTGTAAAAGCCGATCAAACCTGGAAAATCACTTCTACAACTGAATATCTCGACGCGCTGACCGGCGGCTATCTGTCGGCTGTCAAATCCTTGGCAGACAGCTTCGGTGGATAAAGCGGTTTAAAATTGGCCCTGAAATGCCCTGTAAGGAATTTGAGCCTAAAAGCAAAAAAAGATTCCCTAAAAATTTTTAAAATTTTTTCAACAGGGTGCCGGCGAATTTAAATGCATTGCGGAAATGGAAAGCACCGACGAAACAGAGTGCCGTGTTGCATTGGGGTTTTCCGGGCCAAGCAGGTAAAAACGACGGCAAAGCTTGATCAGACCGCCAAGGCACTGCAAAGCGCGACCAGTTAATTTCAGATAGGAAAGCGGATTTCACACGCTTTCCTACTTTTTATTGTATGCTGGACAGGAATGACCTGTCCAGCATAAACTTTATACATGGAGATTTGCAAAAGTTTTGTCACGTGTCTCAAATCTTTTTTCAGAGGGAGCAATGCTTTATAAGAGATTATCAATCTTGTTTGATGTGCTGTTCCACAAGAATGGGGCCTTTTGGTCGCAATTTCCAACTCATATGGAGAAATTTTTTGAGTACATCCCGTTCAAGCTCCTCAATTTTGACAAGGTAATGAAACATTCTCTCTTTATTTGCCGGGCTGCTTCTGATATTTTCCTTGACCGCAAGCATCATTAATCGCTGTGCGAGCTCGCAAACCTCTGCATATTCCTCCACAATTTTATCGCCTGGGCAGAGCGCCTGAAATAGCTTCATCAAAAGATTGGCCCGCTCCTTGACGAAATAGAAGGAATTGACATCAATTTCAGTATAGTTGCCGCTCTTGATAAGCTCCCCCATCTGGACGAAGCAGCCTTGTCGTTTGCTTTTGCTCAGGCGCAAGCAATGCCTGACCTGTTTTCGTATTTTCCCCATACGGACTGGCTCCTGCGCCCTGTGCGGCAGAAAAAGGCTTGCAAAATTCATCTCCCCTTTTCTCAGGGAAGAAGGTGGGACGTCAATTGCCCTGGCAAAATCGTGATAGGAAACTTCCTGAAGATCAAAATTCCGTTGGCTATTTCGAAAAATAAAGGAAGCTGTATGAAAAACCTGCTTTTCGTCGTCGTAGCCATACACCATGATATCATGATTGCGGTCAAAACAGCCGTATACTTCGCGGTCAGGAATATAGCGTTCATTTACCATAAGCATCAAATAGCAATTTTGATCCAATGCCGCTTTCATTACTTCTACCGCTGTTTCCGGCATCAATTCTATTTTTTTACAACGAAAACAATGCTTTTTTACATAGTAAGCTTTATAATAGTTCAGAATCTCAGCCCAATAGCTTGGAATTAGATAATGATTATAAACCAAACCATCTATTGAATAACCATATGCTTTTATAATCCCAAGATAGAATGCCGTAATGTTGTAAACGGCAACATCGGGATGACGGTTCATCGGTAGCTGCATAACTCTGCATCCTTTTTATTTATTTTATTTTGGAAAATAGAGTGAATTCACAAGCCTGCATAAGTGTGGGGAAGCATACAACCCCCTATGGGGTGATATGCCAAATCAAATATTCATCTGTTTTTCAGAGGATTTCAGAAAATCGACTACCAGCTTTTTCAGCGGCATTAGGTCGTTGATTTTTTTACACATACGTTTAATCTTACGCGCATCCGTTTCTTTTCGAATGTCGTAGCCGGACATAAAATCATAAAATTTATACAGATAATATTCAGTGTGGTTCAAATGGAATGGATTATATTGCTCCATCAGCTTCTCGGACCCTGTATAATGCGAAAACTCTGACTCATCCCTCGTGAGAGGCTCTGTTAACTCATAAGCCAAATGATTTTTTAGTTTAACACGCAGGCCATCCACATAAACTACCTCAATTTTTTTTCGTAAGGCAAAATTAAATGCCTGCTCTACTGTTTCTATGATCGGCTCGCCCCTATCATTGAGCGATGTATTACAAACGATTGGTATACCAGTCCTTTCATAAAAATTCTGGATTACATGATAGAGTGCTTCGTCACTTTCCTGATTGATCGTCTGCACGCGGGCGGTCAAATCTAAATGAAGGATTGCAGGCACCAACTCTTTTTTCTCTTGGCGTATCACAAAATTATTCAGCATATAGGGGGATGGATATGCATTTTCAAACCATTCCTCCAAGAAATCCTCTAGTATGATCGGTGCAACCGGTCGCCACCATTGACGCTGCTTATAGAGGTTAATGAGATCTTTATTCCTGATGGATCTGGGGTCTGCAATGATACTGCGGTGCCCCAATGCTCTCGGCCCTGATTCTGACTGCCCGTCATACCACACGATCGGACCATCCATCAAATCCTGCACGGGATCGCCCTGATCGGAAACCGAATCAATAAACGACCTTATCCTTTCACCGCACAGGATATTTGCCGCGGGATACGCATTTCCATAAAACGCGTTTTCAAATTGAAATTCAAAAGATGGATCGTCCCGATAAAAAGAATAAAGCCCAATTCCAACAGAAAGCCCAGAATCGCTGACGCAGGGAACCGACAGAAAATTCTTGAACTGATATTTTTGCATCAAATAGGTGTTTGTCGGACAATTAAGAGCATAGCCACCGCCTAACGAAAGAACACATTCCTGCCCACGCAACCCATACTTCTGCAAGATGGCGTCTATTTCCTCCTCAACAACATGGATTGAAAATGTTTGAATGAGCTTCATGACCATGCTGATCTTGTTTTCTTCCTCCGAAAACCTCGGATCAAAACCGCTAAATTTAATGCCGGCATCCTCCGCGCTGTAAGCCATAATCCGATCCGCCAGCTTCTGAATTTGCAAAAAAACTTTTTCGCTGCTTTTGCGGTCATAAATCTTGTCGACAAAAAAGTCGTTTTCCAGTGTTACAGACTCAGAGGCGGAGGCCAACGCCATAAGCGTCCCCTCCCGCAAGTGGAAAATGCGGGTTGCCGCCGTCCAGTACATACCGGGAGAAGCAACTGGAAACACCTCTATATTTCCACGGATAGATACAGCACCGCAATAATATTTCTTATCTCTGGAGCTGCCGTCCAGCACGATGTCAGGAGCTCCATCCATGGCCAGAGCTACTACCGTTTCGTTGTGAAACAGTTTGGTATCCGATAAAAGAGAGGCGTACAAATGAAAAATCGCATGGTTAGAAATATCCGGATACTGATGTACGGCGGCCAAACATGCTGATCGCTCACTCGGACAGGGGTCTCCAAAGATCTCGACGATATCAACCAGTGACAGCCCATATTCCGCAAGCCTTTTCTGAATAAAGCCCAAGTAATCATCCCGGCTGAAAAAAGCAATAGAATGCTGTTTAAAGCCTGTAAAGCGCTCTAATTCCCAATGGCGCAGCAGCGTTACCCGTTTGGCTTCCTTATACCACAAAGCCATATTATGGTCGTGCCGCTGTGAAATCTGAAGCATATTTGCAACTGGGTCCACTTCAGAATAAACAGACAGATAATATCCATTTTTCATATCGTATCACCGTACCATTTCTTATAAAAGTCTACTGCACCGGCCATTTGCTCCGGCTCGTAAAGATGAAATGCGGGGTGGCGCGTATCTACATATATATCCAGCCCAAGCACCGATGCGCGCAAACAAAAATTATAGTCCTCACTGATAATCGTCGTACTCGGAATCACACTGTAATCGAGCCCCTTTTCAATGCAATCCCGGCTGATACAGCAGCATCCGCATGCGCCACCTACTTGATATACGCCGGGTACGGCAAGCTTTTCAAAAAACAAATTCATCCTGTAAAGCTTTTTCACCCTGCTGACATGCTCTCCAAAATATTCTCTATAAGCAAAATCCCAAATATCATACAACCATACATTGGGATGGTAGCCTTTTCGTATGTTGGTCCAATGAAGCGGTGATATGATGCTTTTCTGCTCCAGCAGCATCTCAGGAAGGGAATCCGGATGCAGAATGATATCCGAATCGATCGTCAGCAAAAAATCCCATTGCATTGGCCGGACGGCCTGAATCATCCCGTTTCGCAAATGTACCATTTTCAGGATCTTCTGTGGTGTCCAGTCATGAACACAATCCGTATGTTCCGATTCCGACCGCGCGATAAAAACATCGCATTGGTAGGGAGCTTGCGCCATTGTTTTTTGGAAGGAATACAGCAGCGCAGTAGATTGACGCTCGACATTGTCATCTGCGAAATAATAAGCGATCTCAATTTGGTTACGGTATTGAATGGCAAGTGCGCTGAGGCTTTTCAGAAAAAGGCCTAACACCTCCGGATTTTGTCGAATTGGCGAAATAATCATGACTTTCATTCAGCTACTCCCCTGCCCGATTTGTCTTTTCCATATCAAGGAGAGCAAGCAATCTATAAAACCGCCTCACATCTTTGGGATTGCGCAAATCAATATCCTTAAAAATACAGTAAAATTCAAAGTAATATTTTAGCAGATTGGCATCTAGGCCAACCGGATTATACTGTGCGACTAAGCGCCTCCTTTCCTCGCCGTCAAATTGGTCAAAATACTGGGTATTTCTTGGATAAAGCCCTTTTCGCGGATAATCAGACTGATTTTTCAGCCGAATCCTCAACCCATTGATATAAACGGTATTCAATTGTTTGGATATACAGAAATGAAGGCACTCCGATGCTGTATTTACGATCGGTTCACCGCGATCGTTCAAAGAGGTATTGCAGATCATCGGCACACCAGACGATCGATAGAATGCCGATATCAGTCGATAAAGCCTTTCATTTGACTCTCTGTTCAGCGTCTGCACACGGGCGCTCTGGTCCAAATGTAAGATCGCCGGCACCAACTCAGCCTTTTCCTGACGGATTCGGAACGTATGCAGCATATAGGGTGAGGCGTAAGCCTCCTCAAACCACTCTCCGACCTTCTCTTCCAGGATAATGGGAGCAACGGGCCGCCACCATTCTCTTTGCTTGATCTGATTCAGTAGCTCCTTTGTCCGCTCCTGCCTTGGATCGCCAAGGATACTGCGGTGCCCCAAGGCACGCGGCCCGATCTCTGCCTCACCGTCAAGCCATCCAACCGGGCCTTCTTCCAGATCCTGCACGAAAATAGACTCATCCAGCGGTGCAATGCTTTCAATATATTGATTAAATTCCGTTTGGACCTTCTGATCAAAGCAGGAGGTTTCTCCATAAAATGCATTTTGCAGCTTGAAATGAAAATTTGGATTGCGCAGATAAAACATCATTAGCCCAATCCCATACGAAATTCCGCAATCACTTACACAGGGCGGGGACGTAAAGCCGCGAAACCCAAATTCCTTCATGAGCTTAGAGTTGGTCGGGCAGTTCAGCGCATATCCTCCTGTAATCGATAAATAGGACTCTGACGGATCAACAGGATATGTTTCCAGCAAGCTCTGAATATTTGCTACCATTGTACGTTCGGAGATCTCCTGAATAATTTTCATCAGCATGCTGGTTTTATTTTCCTGTTGTGTAAATGCGGGATCAAAGACATTAAAGCGGGTCCCGGCATCTGCCTCGTGAACAGAAAACACCTCTTTTTTTAGCCGGTGATAAAGCTTCTGGACATCTAAAATCTTCTGTAGCCTAGAAAAGGAATAGTCCGGAAGGTTATCCATAAAATAAACGCTTTTGCTGGCTGATGCAAGCGCCATCAGAGTGCCCTCTCTGAGCCCCAAATCCGACTTAGCGAGCTCCCATAGAATTCCCGGTGAGGAAATCGCCTTCATCCCCCGCAGTATTCCCTGATTGGATACGGCCCCAAGGAAGGGCATATCTACATAGCGGTTGGAAATATAGCCATCCGGTCCTCCATCCACCGCTAACGCTACGATATTGCTTTTATGAAACAGCTCTGTATCAGAAAGCAAACCGCTATATAAGTGCGCAACGGTGTGGATTGCGCTGTCTTTCTGCATCTCTGTGAGATATTTTACCGGCTCCTTTTCAAGCTCTGGCGTTCCCCATACTTCCACCAGATCGTCCAGTGTCAGGTCATATGACTTTAGCAGCCCGTTTACAAAGGCCTCCATATCCGATTTTGAAAAAAAGGACAAGGTATGCTGTTTGAAGCCTGTGATTCTCTCCAGTTCCCAATATTTGATGAGCTGAACTTCATTTCCCTCTACATACCATAACGCCAGATTTTCATCATGCCGGATCGGCGTTTTTTCAAGGTATGATAATGGATGGGCAGCAAGATAAGCGGACATATAATAACCGTTTTTCATTTTTTCACCATTCCTTTACCTGTTGGAGCGCCCGAACCTTTTTATAATAGTGCCTGTAGGAGGACAACAAGTTCTCCCGCGAGAAGTAAGGGCTATCCTCATTGATATAAATATGCATTTCCTCAAATGAGATATCTTGCAATGGTTTTTGCGTCTTACTGGAGGTCACTTGGATAAATCGTACAAAAGAAGGTACATCTGCAAGCGTTACCTGTAGCTCCGAGGGCAGTGGAATCTTATAGGATTCAAAAAAACGAATGCTATTATCCCAATCCTCTCCCAAATGCATGTTCAGCAATTGTGCAGCAAGATGGCGTGTGTATTTTGCACCCGGATAGTGATAAATTGGAGCCTCCGCCGTCACGATGTTACGGGCAGCGTCCATAAAATAAGTAAATGCGAATTCTTCTGCACAAAGGTACTGATAATGATCTAAAATACAATCCGACAGTTCCAAAACCTCGGATAGCATGCGGTATGATGCATCATCCATCCCTATGACGCCGGAATTGTAGGGGATAAAATCCTTCGATATCGGATACCGGCCACGAAAAATAAAACCTTTTTCCCAAATGTTTTTATAAAAATTCAGCCGCACAAGAGATTCCGCTGTAATCAACCCAGCAGGCACATCGCGGACGACATCCAATCCTTTCTGAACACTGGTACAGGGCGAATGAAGCAGATAGCACTCCCTCAAGGCATCAAAAAGCCCGGTCGGATCCGCCAGCACTAAGGTATCTGTATCCAGAAAAATCAGATCACAATGAAATTGCTCAAAGCAGTATGCCAGGCATTCAATTTTTGCCCTTGGCATGTAAACGCCCTGTAACGTCCAATCATCAACCGTCTGGCTGCTTATCGGCAGTAAAATAAGCTCAGGGTAGGAAGAAACAGGAGCGTACACACCCGGATCATCCGTCACCACCAAAATCCGATACTCCCCAAGGCTGTGTTCTAAATAGGGATGCAGCGTGGCAATGGAGTACATGCTCTCCCTCTTAAACCGGACGTCACCAACTGCGCAGTACACAAATGCTTTCATTTTTGCGCAACCTCTTTCTGAATATATTGAGCAAGGCTGCTCACATTTTCTTCTAGCAAGCGCACAATTTCTACCTCTGAGATCTCCAGATCATACGTATCCTCAACGTTAACAATAATTTTAATAAACAATACCGAATTAATACCAATATCCATAAAACGGCTGGAGAGAAGCACAGGCTCGTCCAGATAGTCTGCTGTATCCTGAACAATACCTAGCACTGTGTTTTCTATATCTGTCATTTTGAAAACCCACCTTTTTATTATTGTGATGGCAGACGCCCTGCTGCAAGCCGCTCCATCGTTACAATCCGTTGCCAATATGCTCCGGCAGCAATCTGATCCTTTTCACACCATTTTCTACGAATCAAAGCCTTTTGATAAATGACGCGGAGCGAATAAAACGCTTGATATATCTCCTCAAGCCGGCAGGAAAGTTCCGAATCCTGCCAATAATGTTCAATAAAATAGCACTGCAACCTTTTCCGATTGATGATATCGTTTAACAATTCACTCTGGTTTTTGATCTGATCCAGCCTGGTCAATGGATTTTCTTCTCTATATGCCTGATAAAGCTCTAACTGTTTAATCGAATGGCATATCCATTTCCTGCTCCACCCCGATTTAGGTTCCGGATTCGCTGCGGTAAGATGCTGGAGCCCTACAAGATGAATGCGATTAAGCGCATATTTTCCGGCGGTGCTTTGAAGCACCTCGTCATAATCCAGCGGAAAAATTCCGTAATTTAGTGTGTTGCGGAATTTACTGTCATAAACGATCATCTGCCGGCCTTGCGTGTCAACGCCTATGATCAGAATAAAATGATACTGCGATTGCGCCCGCACCTCATTGGCATCTGGTTTATGAACGTTTTCAAGATCATTCGTATCCAGAATCACGTAATAATCCTGCTGGATCGCCTTCGTGATCAATGCCGTCAGTTCTTCACGCTGATAAAGCAGCTCGCGCAGCTCAACGCCATATGTGCCCAGCAGTGCATGCAGGCTGATACTCTCCCTGTCGCGGTTGCATAAAAGCCCTTGTGTACGCAAGTACTCAAAAGTAAACGTGTCCTTATAAAACAGGCCTGGAAGGCCGCAGGAATGCGTATGTAGAATAGTAAAAATAATATTCTGAAAGCAATCCTTGAAATAAATTTCCGGGCACGGTGTAAGCTGAAGTTGTTTATTCACTCTGGTCCTCCGGCAAATTAGCTTTGCGCAATGCGTGTTAATGTATTGAATATATTCTGTACATTGACAAACAGCTCTTCCTTCACTTCATCTTCTGGGAACTCAACCCCATATAAATCTTCAATCTCCACCAGCATTTCAATGCACTTGATCGAGTTGATTCCCAAATCTTTTAAATTGCTCTCCGGAAGAACCGGATGCTGCTCTGTAAAATTTTCTGCGATTTTAATCAAGTCTTCTATTTTCATCATTAATTTCTCATCCTTTCCATGATGGATCAATATAAGCCTTCAGACAGCCCCCCGTTGCAGAACCCATTACATCCAAAAGCCCCGACAGAGGCCCTTCATACAGCAGATTACCGCCCTTTTCGCCGCCTTGAGGCCCAAGATCTATGATATAATCTGCCTGCGATATCACGCTCATATTGTGCTCGATAATAATCAGGCTGTTGCCCGAATCCACTAGCCTTCCAAACATCCGCATAATCGCCCTGACGTCCTGAGGGTGTAGGCCTGTCGTAGGTTCATCAAATACATAGAGGATATGCCCTCGTTTTTTTTTGATCAATTCCTTTGCCAAACGAAGCCTCTGGCACTCCCCTCCAGACAACGTGTTGAGCATACTGCCCAGCGGCAGATAACCCAACCCAATTTCACATAACACTTTTAGTTTTCGTTCTACTTTAGAAATACTTTTAAAAAACTCCATAGCCTCTTTTCCTGTCATTTTTAGAACCTGTGCGATATTCTTGTTTTGATAGGTCACCTCCAAGACTTCGTCTTTAAATCGCTGCCCACCACAACTCGGGCATATGCTTTGCATGCCCTCCAGAAAAGGCAAACCCGCATCCACCGTTCCCGCGCCGTGGCAGACTTCACAGCGCCCGCCAGGCACATTAAAAGAAAAGCTTTTTTTGGTGAGCGTACGCTCAGCTGCTGCTTTTTGATTCTCATATAGCTCTCGTATATTCTGATACACATCGATATAGGTCGCCACGTTAGATCTGGAGTTTCCATATAATGCACCTTGACGGAAGGATACGACGCCATCCAGCTTTCTCCATCCCTCCAAAATCCCGTTGCAAGCCTTACCCTGAAAAGCTGCTTCCAAAGCGGGCAAAATTTCATCGAAAACCAACGAGGACTTCCCGCTTCCTGAAACCCCGGTAACAAGCACCATCGCGTTGAGCGGTATATGCACGGTTAAATCCTTCAAATTATTGGAGTCCGCATGCTTTACAGTCAGCAAATCGGAGAAGCTGCGCGCCGGACACGCGGGCAAGTGAAACGTCTCCTCCAGATAGCCCCGTATGATAGATCCGGAAGCCTGTGAAATATTCGCCGCCGGCCCTTGATACACAACCTCTCCGCCTTCTCTTCCTGCACCTGGGCCAATTTCGACGATATAGTCCGCGGCGCGGATTACCTGTGTATCATGCTCTATTACGATCACAGTATTGTCCCTTTCGCGCAGGGCACGCATTGCGTCTATCACCCGGTTCGTATCATCCTCATGCAAGCCGGCAGTCGGTTCATCCAGAATATAAATGATTCCAGACAATTCAGAATCCAGCATCTGTGAAAGCCGGATTCTCTGCATTTCTCCACCTGACAGCGTCGGGCTTGCCTGCATTAGCCTCAGATAGCCCAAATCAAGATGAACGATTCCCTCCAGCTTTTGAATTATCAGATCGGTTAATACGCTTCCATATTTCAATCTATCAATTTGTTTCAGCCATATGAGTAAATCCTCAAAAGGCATTTCCAGCAACCCGTGCAGCGTTTTTCCGGCGAACAGCACGGCTTTCGTCTTTTCAGAAAGACGTGTCCCGCCGCACTTTCGGCATTTGGATTTCACAATATATGGCCCATAGCGTTCCACAAAATCGGGCTTATCTAAATTTTTAACATATTGATCATACACTTGATGGATAACACCCGGAAACGCGCCATTTAGGGTGGATTGCGGCGGTTCCCTATCCGGAAAGTATTGGGTGAACGCCTGATCCTGGCAACCATAAAAAAGATATGCCTGTGCAGGAGGCGACAGTTTGCCAATCGCTTCATCCTCACGGAACGGGAAATGATAATACCGAGCGGCACGTTTTAAAATCTGGGTAAAGTTCTTGATATCGTTGCTCCACCAGCTTCGCACGCCGCCATCTAATATGGATCGTTCCCAATCAATGAGCAAATCCTCCTCCACCCGATATTCTTTCCCCATTCCTCCGCAAGCCTCGCAGGCCCCCTGAGGTGTATTAAACGAGAAATCTGACGGGCGAAAATGCGGCAACGGGGCGCCGCAGCCTATGCATCTTTTGGGACTTCCCGCCCGATCTCCCCATACAGCAGTATCCGTATGTTGGGACGGCAGATTTTCAGTTCCGCATTCTGGGCAGCGGATCACGCCCCAATTCGCGTAAAGATAGCGCAACAAATCTAAAATTCCAGTCATCGTGCCAAGAGTAGAACGAGGATTTCTATTTTGATACCCCTGTGAGATGCTGATAACCGGTGATATATTCTTTATGGCATCCACTGCCGGCTTTTGAAACACTTTTTCATTTTCATCTACATAAGTCAGGTATTGCCGCATACACTCGTGCTGCAATACATCCATTACCAGCGTGGATTTTCCTGAACCAGATACTCCGGTAATCACTGTCAACCGCCCTCTTGGAATGCGAACATTGATGTTTTTTAAATTATTTTCCCGTGCTCCCTGAATGATAATATCAGACATCAAACATCCTGCCTCCCTCAAGTTGTAACATACTTATCCTTCTGAATACGGTACAGGCGAGCATAGATACGATCCTGCCGCATCAACTCTTCATGGCTGCCGGTTTCCACCACCTGGCCTTGATCTAAAACAATGATCCTGTCTACCGCCCTCGTCATGGTAAGCCGATGCGTGATAATAATTGTAGTCGTCTCTCTTGATAAATGAAGTATTTTTTGGGTTAATTCATATTCTGAATAGGTATCGAGTGCGCTGGAAAACTCGTCAAGCAAAATATTGGGATTGTCAGAGTATACGCATCTGGAAAATGCCAGCTTTTGCTTTTCGCCACCGGAAAACATCAGCCCTTCCTCATCGAATTCCCGGGTGACTCCAGCCTGTACGCCTTTGCCAGCGGCGCCTATTTTGGAGCCTAGTCCGCATTCTTCCAGCGTATCTTCCACCTTTTTCAGCGCTTGGGCATCTTCTACGCAATCCATTGCCACATTTTCGCCTACTGTTGTGGCGTAAAGCTGAAAATCCTGCATCAATGAGCTGTAAACCAACTTTCGATACTCATCCAGAGGATATTTCTTAATATTGATCCCATTGACAAGGATTTCACCCCTCTCCGGGTCATAGAGGCGTAGAAGCAGTTTATACACAGTTGTCTTGCCGGCCCCGTTATACCCTACCAATGCAACTTTTTCTCTCTTCTCAACTGCAAAGCTAACGTCTTTCAGTGCATAACCCTCCACATTGGGATATCGGAACCAAACACGCCGGAATTCAATTTTGATCGGGCCCGGCTCCAGCCGACATGGATGGTTGGGAGATTTTACTTCGTTGCTGTAATCAAAAAAGCCTCGTACTCTTTCGATATATAAGCTATGCGCCTGAAGATTATTGACTTCCCCGAGGATCTGTGAAATTCTCGCCTTTAGAGGAGACAAGCCGTTCCAAAGCCCCAAAAACGATCCGGACGTATATTTGCCCACCACCAGCACCATATAGGCCAAATAGGAGATCACACCGAACTCCCCCACCAGCTTCTGCAAAAAAGTGCTGATCATATAGACCGCCAACTCACGCCTTCCATACTTTTCATAGATCTCGTGCAAATTCTTTTTGGATTCCTGAAATTTATCATACAAAAGCTTTGATACATTGGTAAGACGAAAATCTTTTGCAAACCTGCTAAGGAAAAAAACACGGTTCACATAATCCATCTGCCGGTTAAAAAACACCCCTGTGTTGTATGATTGATTCACAATTTTATTGATTTTATTTGCAAATAAGCATCCAATCAGGAAGGCCAGCAACGCCAAAGGGATGATTACCGGATCCATCAAGGCAAACGTCAGCCCCAGGCAGGCGGTCACGACGATCGCAATCGTCAGGTTGGTAACGGTTGTGAATACCTTCCAGATCAAATCGTTCATTTGATTGATCGTGTAGGTCAGTTCGTTATAAAAATCGGTATTATCGTAACATTTCAGATCCATCTGGATGGCTTTGTCGAAAACCATTGTTGTCAGGCGCTCACTGATTTTTGTCTCCGCCTGCTTATGCAAATATTCGTTAAACAGGGCGCCGTTGATCGTGTTGACAACCTGAAGAGAAACATAATACACCACCGTAATGATCAGCAGCTGCCTGAAAAGGGGACCCGTCAGATCCGGAGCTTTCGCGATCTTTTCAACGGTGTCTACGAGGTATTTTACAAAGTAAACGTTGCCTATCACGTTGTACATTACCCCACATAGCACCTGAAAGAGGATGGAAAAAGTTCCAAATAGCGGAACTATACGAAAAAACAGCTTGAGCATATACCAGTTATTCTGGAGAATTCTTTTAATTTTCATAACCCACCCCGCATAAGCCCTCCTGGCTGTAATACTGAGATTGGATTTCAAACATTTCCGCATACTTCTGATCCAATTCCATTAACTGCGCATGCGTTCCATACTCCACAATCTCGCCATCTTCCATCATATAAATCCTATCTGCTATTTTTGCAGATGACAGACGGTGTGAAATAAATAGGACGGTTTTTTCCGCTGCAATATTCTTGATATTTTCAAAGAATTTCGCTTCTGCCATAGGGTCCAATGCGCTGGTTGGTTCGTCTAAGATAAAGATATCATGATCTGTCAGATAAATTCTGCATATTGCAAGTGCCTGTGACTGCCCCCCTGACAAGAGAACACCATCTTCCGACAGCTCACGGGTCAGCTGCGTATCCATTCCATCCGGCAGTGCACGAATTTTATTTTCTAAGCCAAACTCTCGGATAATTTGGGAGATTTCTTCCTCATTTTTGCTTTCACCGCCTAAAAACAGGTTGTTCCGGATCGTATCGGCATACAGGTTAAAATCCTGAAAAACAATCCCAAACCGGTCTCGGTATACCTCAAGCTCCAGCTTGCGGATATCAAGGCCGTTATAAAGAAGCTGACCCTGATCAGGATCATACAGACGCAGCAACAGATGAACAAGCGTTGTTTTGCCCGAACCATTTTTCCCAACGAGCGCAATCTTTTCCCCTTTCTTAATGTTCAGGTTAATATGATGCAGAGCATCCTTGCTCATGCTTTGATACCGAAAGGAAACGTTCCGAACTTCAAGCTCTTCGAATTTTCCCGGCCGAACCGCATCGGGAATGCTGACAATGCGGGGTTCATATGCCATAAAAGTTCGAAATTTTTCAATATACAAGCTGTTTGCCATCAATTTATTGACGGAATTGACAAATGCAACACTTCGATAGCTAAATTCCGCAAGCGCGCTGATCATCGGAAAATAGAATGCCACGCTCAGCGTTTTTTGTATTACAATTTTATATACGGCGATTAATGTTGCCACACATGTGGTCAGGCCAAACCCAAAGAGCAGAGACGCAGCATTCAGAAGGGCAACCTTCTTATATTGCTGTTGATTCAAATTCCGAATGCCGCGCGCCCCTTCTTTTATCATTCCGCGCAATGGCCGCGCAACTTCGGTAATCCTCAGTTCCTTTGCATATTCATGCTGTATTAGCACACGATTGATGTATCCCAGCTTTCTTTGATACGGAATGACCCGCTTCGTGTAGAGAAATACTTCCTGATTGATGCGTTTACCAAGATATAAGCTCAGCAGCAGGAAAAAGAAGGAAAGCACTACAATGCTGACATCAACGAACCAGAAAAACGCCATCAGGATGACCACGCCGACGCCCATGCCTAACGCACTGAAAACATCACCCAAGATCTCTGTGCTTTTTGTGGGAATTTCACCGATCGAATAGACAAAATTATCATAATATTCCGGATCGTCATAGCATTTATAATCGAGCGTATTGACCTTTTCATAAATCATGGTTTTAATCGCACAGGTAATTTTCAGATCTGACTGCTTGATATAGATCGTTCGATACCAACCGCCAAAAGCCTCCACGAGAAGGCCGCATATCGTCACAGCCCCGACTACGGTAATCATAAAGCCGATCGGCTTTTGATCAATAACACACTGCACGAAGTAGGCAAAAAACACCACGGTAAACAGGATATTATAAACATTGGTCAGCACCTCATAGAGCATCGTCATCCAAACGCGGGAAGGAGAAACTTTCATAATCATGCGGATGATATATAGATTATGTCTGATTTGATCGCTCTTTTTCATCCTTTCATCCTTTCTCTGCCTCACAACCGTGGGGGTTCCGTTCAGCTGAATATCTGTTTCTCATCGTTTTTCTGGCAATTCTCCATGCCGCGCGCCCAAAAAGCCTGCTTCAAACTGAGGCATCCACCCATGGGCGTTAAAATGACCAAGGCGGTCGATCCCTGCCATGAGCATACCGGAGCGGTCATATCTTCCCTTTGTAATCCAAATCCAATACTCTCGGTCAGGATACTGTCCATGCTGCGCTTTCATTGCTGCTAGGAACACCAAATACCGCTCCAATGTGAAATGAACCCAACCCTCATTGTCGATCGAATGCGCAATGGAGATACCCGTGCTTCGAATACGATCCGGTTTCATCGTTGCGGAAGTGCGAAACCAGAAATCTGCCTGTTCTGTCGTTTCACCAATCAGTGGATCACTAAAAGCCCAGCTGCGGATCCGAAACAGCTCGCCTAACTGCTGCCTACTTACCCCTTTTGGCACACATAGAATGATCTCATTCCTTTCTTTTGCACGCTGGATTTCCTGCTGGGTAAACGGGCATTCCGAAAGTTCAAAGGGCTTTCCCGTTATCGTTTCGATACCAAGGCCTCGATACCACTGATAAAACCAATTGTGGAGTTCCCAGGGATCATTCAACCGATCCCCAATCAATACGGCAAGGCTCTGTGCATCCAATTTTCCAGCAGAAACCAGCTCTTTCAAGAGGCTCATAACGGATTGTTCCAACATTGTTCCACTTCCACTCCCTATACTTTATATATTTCACGCTGCTCCCCCTGATACGTAGAATTCGGTTTCTCCAATTTTTCCACACACAGCGAATGGGGTTGATTGTCTAAAATTTTTTCACTGAGCAGCTTGCCTGCCGCAAAGCCGTGCATAAATCCATGCCCGTTAAAGCCGCTGATCTGATACAGATTTTCTGCGCCGCCAATGATTGGCCTGCCGTCCGGCGTCTCATCATAATATCCGCTCCATTGGGCACAAACGCTTGCCTCGTGCAGGAGTGGAAACCATTCAACTGCCTTTTGGGCATGTGCCAAAAACCAATTGTAATCGGTTCGTATACGATCAGACAGATTCGGCTCGTAAGGGCGGTTATATTGCGTCAGTATTCCTCCTCCTTCTTCATGAAAGCCAATTCCTAAATCGGGATAAATCGCAACCGGGAACGCTTTGCTGATCCCCGGCAGCGGATCCGTTACAAAAATCTGCTGAAAAGCCCGCGCAACTGGCAGGTCAATCCCAACCATGCGTGATATATCGCTACTCCATGGACCGGCAGCGTTGACCAAACGGGAAGTATAGAATGTATCCCCGTGTTCTGTCTGTAAAACAAAACCGCTCCCTTTTCTTTGTATGCCGGTAACGCACGTGCTGCACAGGAGCGAAACCCCCGCATATTGTAATGCGTCCGTCAAAAAGGAAACCACTTGATGGACATCCAGGATCCCCTCCTCGGCGCCAAAGGTAATAAACCGTACGCCTTCATACTGAAGCCGTGGTTCCCTCTGAGCAAATTCTTCCCCCTGGAACAGACTCACTTCTACACCCAGCGCCTTCTGCAAATGGTAAGCCTCCAAATAAGATTGCTCCCTTTGCCGGTCTGTGATGAAAAACGCATATCCACATCGATTCAATTGAAAGGATATTCCCGCTTTTTGCCCAGTTTCCTGCATCAGACTCCAACTGAGCTGGGATAAGCGGATATTCATCTCATCCGCAAATTGGTATCGAAGCCCTCCGGCGCACCGCGTTGTGTTATATCCTCCGAAATAAGGTTCCCTGTCAACCACCAAAATGCGCTTCATTCCGCCTTGATTCAGATAATACGCTGTGCATAACCCCATGATCCCCGCGCCGATAATCACAGCCTCATACTGCATCCGCTTTCTCTCCTTTCATAAACGCCTCTAAAAATGCAGGGATCCGGCAGGTTTCCGGCAGTTTATCAGGATAGATTTCCCCTTCTTTTTCACTAATTGCAGCTTTCACTTTACCACATATGCGGTCTGTTTCCATGAGCTGTTCCATATCATAGATACGATAACCTGCATTCTCCTGAAAGACAGCATAGACACCGCAATCTGTCAGAATGACTCCTCCGGATATGTTCTCACTGATATGTACCACGCTGTAGAAAAGCAATGCCCTAGATTTAGCATCTCCTGTTTTGCATCGTATTACCTGATCTGCTGTCATAATACGGTGGTTTTCTACAAAAATTGATTCCTCCCGGCATTGATGCAGAAAAAGAAGCGTACCATTTCTGCCATAGCGCATTGCAAACGCCTGAACCAGCTTACTTTTTACACTGACATAAACATACACCTGCGGGTTAGGTACAAAAAGGGACTGAAAAGCATAAACGGCCCATGAAAAAATCGAATCCGGAAACTGTTTGCGGTATTGAAATATCGCTCGGCAGAAATTTCGGCTTGATTCTCTTGGATTCCCCTGCGGAGAAAGCTGAAATGCGGCCTGGCCCGAAGCCTTCGCCCGGGTCAAAAGATGCTCCAGCTCTTCTGTGTGAAATGAACCGGAAATCTTATTGAGAACGCAAAGCGGGCCGTCCTCTTGTTCAAACAGAACAGTTTTCCGAGCGCTCGCCACCCAGTCGATTCCGAAGGCGCGCTCCGGGGGCATATAGGCAAAATACGGCCGTTCAGAAATGGGGAACGCGTCATTTCTTGAAACCACATAGGTCTCACCCACATCAACAATTAACTTATCCTGACCGTCTAGGCGCAGCTGCATCAGATTATGCAGGGGAATCCGCAGCAGAAAAAGCAGAACGTAGAAAAACGACATAAATGTGTTGCATTCTACCGGTACTTTTTCTTTTTTCCGGTACAAATAGGCGCATTCCTCCATACTGAACCATGGAACCACAAATTTGCTTTCCCAGGTGTCTTTCTTTTCCTGCTTATACAGGTTGGTTTCACAGTTGCTGACCATCCAATTATAGATTCGTTGGAACGTACTACAGGCCGTTTCTCTCTCCCGGTAAAGAATATGAGCAACCATATGGGATTGCATCGACATCGCGCAACTGAGCAGCACGGCACATTCAATTTCGGGATGGCTCGCTCTGCCAAGCGCAGAGCGGTGCACCGCCCTGGAATATACTTTATAGCTGCTCTTTTCCTCATACCCATCCAGCAGCCGGCTAAGCTCCGCCTGATTCCACCAGTCCTCCTCTTCACGGCAAACTCTCTGCAAGATTTCCTGCAAACCGGGGCTCTCCCCAAAGCCTTGAAAAAGGGTGGGTGGGTTATAAATCTGCACGATTTTATAATCTGTTTCCTTTATAGGATCTATATAAAACGTAACTGTCTCATGGAATCGATATCCAGTTTGATAAAAAATCTGAATCACACAGGTAATCATGCAGTACGTCCCCTGGGATAATCTTTCCATCTCCACCTCGACAGAACAGATTTCTCTGCGGCAAAAATTATGTTGAAACCATTCCAACAGCATCGTATTTGCATAGGCACTTGCAAGGTGTAGATGTGACGCCCACCGGCCAATGTCGCCACGGAGGATGCAATCTTTTATATCCTGACACATAAAATCTATGGTCCTTTGCGAAACGGTCTGCAAAACAAATCACCTATTCCTTATACTTCCTGACCAGTGCTGCCAAATCATCAATGGAAGAAAAAGCACGGATCAGTTCCTCCTCATCCTCAATAAATATGCCAAATTCCTTTTCGATATCGATAATAATTTCAAGTGCAATCAGAGAATTAATTCCATAGGTATCGATCAGATTTTTTCCTTCCAGTTCGGGAAGCGACAGTTGCTTTTCCAATTGCCTGCTCAAAATTTTACACAAGCCAGCCTGATATTGCTTCAGCTCCATACCAAAAACTCTCCTTCTCATAATAATCCATCTAAAATAGCTACACAGCGCTGATTTCCATGGTACTCCGTAATTTTTTTTGAAAACAGGTGCAGACGCTCCCGATCAATCTCATCCATCGCCATTTGCACCAAACGCTTTAGCTTGCGAGGGCGCAATTCATAAATACTCATCCAATATGCCAGCTGGTTACGCTGCATCTGCTGCGCATTGAACGAGCGCTCAAAATGCTTCCCGGGAATGCAGATGCTGGGTTTTTCGTGAATCAGGCTGGTCAACATCATATCCTGCCCCCCATGAAACACCACGACAGCACAATGCGGCATTACATCCTCGATATTGATGTATTGGACGAATCGGATATTTTCCGGGAGGTCTGTTATAATATCTTCCCTTTCATAATGAAATCCTAGGCTGCACAGCACGTTAAATTCACCATCTCCAAATGCACGGGCAATGATTTCACTGTATAGCTTTGGCGGAATCGCACCTACACTGGTATAAATAAAAATGAGCGGCCTGCCGTCCAGTCTATCCAGCAGCGCGGTGCTATCCCCGCCACTCTGTCGGTTCAGCACGCTTCCTGCAAACTGAACTTGCCGGTAACGGTCAAGGCCGGGTTCTAATTCGGGAATAGATGGATTGATGACGCAATCCGCCCGGTCAAAAACCAGCTCGCATACATTTTTAATGGGCGGCTGGCGGTATCGTTTTAAAATCGGGTTGAAATGATCCGTCAGGTACTCGCCAGCCGCCTCATTCGCAGGAAATTCCGGCGTTGACGGGGTGCTCGCAAAAAGGACAAGCGGAATGCGAAGCGTATTTGCCAGAATCGTCGCCGCCGGATTGGACTGACTGAATATCACATCGGGACGGAACTCGCCGGCAATCTCCAATCCTCTTTTCAGTGCATAAGAAAGATAACCCTCTTCCGCCATCCCCGTCCATTCAACAAACTCAATGTAATTATTGATATTCTGAAGCTTTGTATGGTACTCAGGCGGCTCGCTGTAATACAGGCGGTAGGATGCCGCTTCAACCAGTTGTGCAACATGCCCGCCAAGCACAAAAGCCGTTTCCCAGCCATCTTCAACTAGATTCTGCGCCAAGCCGATAAACTTTAGCGTTGAGCCCAGGGAGCCGGAATTCGGGGGGCTGGGCATGATTAATACTTTTTTCCCCATGGATGATCCTCCAATACATACAAAGCCTTTAAGCCTTCTTTCATCGTCGGATACAGAAAGGTGTAGCCAAGCTCTTTCTTCACCCGCTCGCATGACAGCCGAACGGAAAACATCCGGAGCACATGCAAGCTCCACAACATCCTCTCACTGGATAAATCCGGCGCATGCCAGCGAACGGAGATCTCGCCGTCAATCTGCTGCACGCAAGCATAAAACTCTCTTTGTGTAACCGGCAACTCGTCGCACACATCAAAGATGCCCTGTGCACTGGTATCTACGGCTAATTTACAGAGGATACGAACTGCGTCGTCTACGTGAATACGCGCGGACAAGGCATCTCCATTGCCCAACAGGCTGATTAATTTGCTGCGGAATGGGCTGAGTTCTCCCGGACCATACACCTCTGCCAGCCTCATGATGGCATAAGAGCTTCCCATGGCCTCAGCACACTGCCGCACCATATTCTCTGCCTCTGCCGCCATGGCCGGATAGGGATGCTCCCTAAGCAACGCTTCTCCAAATTCCTTGCCAACTGCTCCTGCCGCCCCATTGCTCGCATAGAGCAGCCTTTTGACTGGATTACACGCCACAACAGCCAGAAAACGCCCCAAATCTCCCAGCATGCTCTCCTGATTCTGCCGAAAGGTCGCATAATGCCCACCTGCCAGGTAAATTACAGTATCCGCCTCATGAAGCGCCTGCTCAATTGAAATAGGATCCTTGAGATCCCCCTGCATCCACTGCGCGCCTTTTAGAAGAGGAGAAGTGCACTGCTTGTCATACACTCTGACTGGCTCTGATAAGCTTTGAATCAGCTCCTGATAAAGACGAGAGCCAATATATCCGTTTCCCCCAATGATCAATATCAATTCCAATTCACCATCAATCACAGTTTTCTGATCTTTTTGCCGGTTGACGTCAGGTCGATTTCGTCTACAAAGATGATTTTTCTCGGCACCTTATAGTCCTCCATTCCATCCCGGCAAAAACGAATCACATCCTCTTCATCGGGAGGGTTCTCCCGATCCGCCGCAACCACTTTTGCATAAATACGCTCATTGTGATCATCATCCGGCAATGAAAACACCGCCGCGTCCTGAAGCCCTGGGTGCAAAATCAGCCTATCCTCCACTTCCTGCGGATTCACCAGATGGCCGGCAATATTCATCGTTTGGGAGATACGCCCCTTCAAGACAATTCCCTCCTGCGTCACACATCCGAAATCCCCTGTGTGAAAATAATCCGGATACTGTTTTGATATTAACCTTTGCTGGCATATATCATCGTTATAATATCCAGAGGCACAATGGGCTCCAGCAACCAGAATCTCACCGCAGACGCCGTGAGGGACTTCCGCTCCATCGCTTGCGACAATCTTGATATCAACTCCCTTTACCGGATGCCCAACGCTGCTTTGCGCTTTTGTCAAATCGTCGCTTGCCTGGTATGAGATTACGCCGCACTCTGACGAACAATAGATGGAGTGAAGCACTTTGCCGCTTTTTTCATAGAGACCTACAAAATGCTGCGGAGCCATGTAGGAGGAACTAGTGAGACACAGGCGAACATGATCCCATTCAATCTGGTCAATCGCTGGACTTTCCAGCAATTTGGCATAAACAAAGGGTACGCTGAATAGGACCGTGACTCTATAGCGATTGATCACATTTTTCATTGCTCCGGGTAAGAAGGTCTTTTTGATAACAACCGTTGCGCCGCTAATCAGACCCGGCAGGTAGATTGTGGTGAGCGCTGAGGTGATCAAATGCGACACTGGCGTGTAGCAGACATCTGACGGTGCCAGATTCAGCGATTGAGCAAGATCGGCGATATTTCGATACATTGCTTCATGAGAAAACACCACACATTTCGGCAAGCCCGTTGTGCCTGAAGTATACAAAAAAACAGCTGCGTCAATTGGAGCCGGCGTGCTATTAGGCGCCTGTCCGCCCTGCGGAATCAGATATACACTTTCAGAAAGGACCGCTCCGCCCGGCCGCATCTCCCCGCACAGGAGATAATCCAGCCCAGCCTTCGCCTGCACCTGGGAAAGTGCATGTGCACTGCACTCTTCCATAGGGACAACAATACAGTCGTGCTGCCACAAAGCCAGAAGAACGGCGATATATTCCACGACGTTCTCCAGAGATACGGCTGCCACACAGCCTGCTGGCAGCTGCCGCAAAATCAGTTGTTGCCGATAATATTCAACACGCTGAAGAATTTGGGCAAATGTATAAACATCACCCGTATCATTTATTTGAATCGCCGGCCTCTGACCAAACTGTTTCATATGCTCCACTATTTTTTCGCCCAGCATAGAACTCCTCCTTTACCAATCCAGAACAATGGAATGCGCTGTGCCGCCGCAACCTGCCTGAAGCATATCGATTATATTTTCATGATGGACAAACGCCGACACAGGTGGATGTTCCATACCGCGTATGCAGCAAAGAATATCTCTGTGTACGTCGCAAGTGAGAAAACGGCGGTCAAACCTCCCACCACAAAACAACAGATCTTTTTCAGCCGGTACCCCGGTGAATAAAAACATATCGGCATTCCTCTTCGTCGGGGTCAGCGCCTCGCCCTCATAGGCGCATACGGTGGAAAACATCTGCTCCAGCAGGCTATTCCCTTGGATCGCTGCGCCATCCAATCCACTGCTGATATAGCAATCAAAAACAAGATATGCGACATATAGCAAATCATAAAACAAATAGGGAATTTCATACTCGGGCTCTACCCGTATGACCGGAAATTTCTGTAAATCCTCTTCTGTATAAAGCGTATATGGTTTCTCACCGGCATAAATCAGCACGAGTTCTCCTGCTTCAAGCGGAAAGGATGGGCAACAAGAAGAACACACTTCAGCAACGCTCAGGCCGCAAATCAAGCCATGCAACCGGCCCGGATATCCCAGGAAAGACAAGGCGGGCGGATACAACTGCGTATGTCTGCTTCGGAAGAGAGCCGCACACTGCAACGGCCCGGGGTCAGTATTCAGCACCTGCAAGGCGCCTTCACCATCCTTAAAATCATAAATGTTCACAAATGCGGATCGACCTTCCACCAACATAAGGAGAGTGAAATTGAGGCAGCCATGCGTGAAAACTCATCTGCCCAGCTGAATCATACCCGCCAATCAGCATCAGCCGGCCTTCATATTTGGTATTTGGCAGCCACGTTTTATATTTTTCATCTGTGGTAATTCCGCAGAAGGCATAAAGTGATGCCACAAGGACTAAATACCGCTCCAACGTAAGATTAAGATCTCCCTGCTTTTTTATCACCTGCTGGATTTCCCTTCCAGTGCGATCCAGCAGTTCTGGCTGTGTCGACTTTTTGACAAAGAACCAACAATCCTCTTCCTCTGGATTCTGCTTTACCAATGCGCTGCTTTCCGCCCAGGTATGAAAATGGAACAACTCACTCAGGTCTTTTGCAGAGAGCCCCTTGGGCAGACAGCACAACAGCTCTCCCCGCTCCCGGAACTCCCGGATCTCCTCCTTATAAAAGTAAGGCCGGGTCAAGTGAAATGGCTTGCCCGTAATTTGTTCCACACCCAGCGTTTTATACCAATGCTCCATCTGGCTGCGCACCTCGTCCGGATGATCCGTATCGATTTCATTGGACCTATAGCAAAGCAGATCCGCCGGTGTGATGATCTCCTCTTTTAACATTTCTGTAATTACGGACAGCGCCGCCTCTTTCAAGTCCCTCATGTTACCCATCCTTCCTGCGATTTAATATCATTTGACTGAGTCTGGGCAAGACATCATAGAAATCCGCCACGATTCCTACAGTAGCGTATTGAAACACAGTGGCATTCGCATCACGATTGACTGCGATAATATTCTTACATTTACGCAGACCTATCAAATGCTGAGAAGCTCCTGAAATACCTAATGCGATATATAGCTCCGGCTGTACGGCCCTGCCGGATAAACCAATTTGATATTCCTTAGGAGCCCATCCTTTTTCGACCAGCGCGCGCGTTACACCAATATCCGCATGGATCAGATCCGCCATCTGCCGAATCTGATCCAAGTCTTCTTTCCTGCGCAGCCCCGCGCCCACGCCGATCATAATCTGATTGCTTTCCGTTCCGGCAAAGTGCCGATTCGAAACCGACAGCAACCGCTCTGAATTTATGCCTGCTGCTTCGCACGGATGAATACAAATGTTAGCCGCAACATCAGAATTGCGGGGATGCGGATCGAATATATTTTTTCTGATGGTGCAAACGAGTGTGGAACCGGTCGCGCAAATATCCGCGTATGTATTCCCCTCATAGACTGGTCGTGTCGCGACAATCTGCTCCCCATGCTGGCAAATCTCTACGCAGTCTGCACACATGCCCAGCCTTTTCCGGCTTGCCAGCTGAGATAAAACAGTTTTGCTATGCACTGTATTGGGCGCTAAGATCAAGTCGGGCCGGTGACTATCGTAATATTCACAAATACCCTCTAAATAATTCCCGTCCTCAAAATATTCGAACGCATCTCCTATATAAATATCTATCCGTTCAAAGGAAAGCTGTTGCACTTCACGCAGAAGATTTTTCAACGCATTCCCAGAGCACAAAGCCAGCCCTGAAATGGTAAATCCATACCGCTTTTTCAGTTCTCGCGCCACAGTAATCAATTCATCACTGAACGCTAAAAGATGACCGCATGCATTTTCCAGATAAACACATACTGTACGTCCAGCGCCATCCTCAGCCATAAATTTTCTCCCCCCTCTTCATCTGATTGATACGGGTTATTTGAGCGTACAACTGCTCTATTCCCTCATCTATCCCGTACAATTCCGCCTGCCTGAAGGAATTCTCTTTCCGGTCTCTCAGCCGGCATACCCGGGTTTGCGATCCCGCAGTCCCCACCATAGAAGCATCACAGGGGAGCACCTGCTGCAATTCAACCTTTTTATGATTTTCAAGAATTTGTGCAAGCTTCGGCCGCTCCGATTCTGCCCAGTTTTTAATGGTCAAAAGTGCCGGAACGGCGGCTTCCGTTTTTACAAAATAACGCTCCAACTCCCGCTTAAGGAGGAAACAGCCTTGTTGACCCAGCGAAATTTCCACCACATTTGCATAGCAGGGCATTCCGAGGCTTTCGGCAAGGCTGGCAGGAACCTGACCTGTTTCACTATCGCTGGATTGACAGCCCGACAAAATCAGTTCATAGTGCCCCTCATTCCTGATCCAGGACGCCAAGGCATAGGAGGTTGCTACCGTATCTGAACCAGCAAGGAGCGGATTGCTCAAAAGCACAATCCGATCTGCCCCATAGGCATACAAGGGCTCCAGGCACTCCACCGCGTTTGCAGACGACATCGCCAGCAGGGTAACAGAACCTCCCGCCTGCCGCCTCAGCCAGAGTGCGCAGCTATAGGCAAGCAAATCCTGTCGGCTGATTTCCAGAGCCGCCTTTTCTCTCGTGACCATTGCACTGTCTGCTCCGGCCAACGCGGGCTTCACACATACCAATATGTTCAAATCGCCACGCCCTCCTCTGCAACTGCTTCCAAAACCGATAAACTGCGCTCAAGCCTTGCGGCATCATAACGCAAGGCTCGCTGGGCAAATCCGCGGCAGTAGCCACAATCCCGACAGCTTTGCAGATTGCAGGAATGAGTTAGGAAATGCTCCATAAAGCCGTCGAGCTTTTGATTGTCAATATCGATTTCAAGCTGCATGAGGCTCCTAAGAGTTTTTAAATCCGTTTTACTAACGTGTTTGCCATGCATCATCTGTTTATTTTGAAAATGATTCATGTTCAGAATTTCTGACAAATTCCCCTCATATTTTCCACTGCAATAGGCATCAGCTGTTCTCAACAGCCATGAAGAGGATTTATTACGATCTGTCAGTTTATATTTTTGGATTCCGATTTCCTCATAAAAATGGAGATCCTCCGGCCTGCACCAAGTAGAGCGCAGCAGATTCTCCGGCTCCCTGTATTTTTGCAGAAGGCAATGAAGCGTGCAATAATTTGTACTGATTTTTTCATCTACGGTGTACTGCGACATGTGGCTGATGACATTATTATGATATTGCTGATAGGGGCAATGATAAAGGCAAACCTGGTTCACCATAACCTGTAAATTGCACGAAATGGCCGCCTGCATTTTTTCGAGCAGCCTGAAATCCCGCTCAATCCCATTACGCACTGTAATTTCATGAACACCAAGGCTGTTATAGAACTTAGCCGCTTCAATGCTGTCCACCATGGCGAAGGAAGAAACGCTAATTTTCAGGTTTGGATACCGTTTCCTGCATAAATCGATCAAAACAGGGTTCGCCAGCGTGACCATATCCACCTGCGCGGAAACAAGCCAATCAAACTGCTCTATGATTTGATTCAATTTCTTCCCTGTATATTCTATATTTCCCATACATGCAGCATTCACTAAATAATTAAATTTCTTTCCAGCACTATGGGCCAGACGTACAGCATCTTCGATCCCCCGTCGGTCAACATTAGCCATTTGAGATACCGGTCTTCCGCTACCAACCGGATTTTGTGATGCGGTGCCAAAATAGCATTCAATCAAGTTTATGGAATTCGCTTTCTGAATCAATTCAATATCTCCATTAAAAGCCAAAGAAAATTCCATGAAATCCCCCATAAAATATCAATTTTTTTGTTATATGATACTACGTTATATATATGATGTCAACATATTTTCGACCTATTTCTAGAGTTTTTATGAAATGAATCCTTAATTATACATATAGGTTTTCAATTCCCAAAACATTCATGTTGAAACTTTGCAATCTCAGGCGATCTCACGCACACCGGCTGTATTCATTGCTGTTGATCCGTCCACTGCAAGAAAAGTCCGAAAAATCTGCCCGGAATCCTATGCCGAAATCGCAAAGGATCCCAGAAAAAACGCCCGGGCAGAACTCGGGGTTCTAGGCCGGAGAGCTGCTTGGGAAAACGCCAAAAAGTCTGCAATCCCCACCAATAAAGGAGCGGTGGGTGGTAAATTTGCACCTACCGGGCACAGCCGTACCACAATCCAATTATCATTAAGATGGAGTTTATTTTTTAATCATACAGATTTTGAGATAGATAACCACAAATAGGAAATAAAAAATAGGCTGATTAGATCGCTATGCTTTTTCATATCATTAGAGAATAACCAAAAACGCTATTACACGGCTACTATCACTTTACAAAATCGTAAAACGAATATAGCAATCAAGTATGATAGATAACCAAAAAAGCCCTTTGGGAGAAGGAGACATGCCCCTCAGAAAATCCTTGGGCATTGTCACACAAACAGGAGCCCGGAAAGCTACTATCGCTTTCCGAGCAAAAGGAGCCCGGAAAGCTACTATCGCTTTCCGAGCAAAAGGAGCCCGGAAAGCTACTATCGCTTTCCGGGCTCCTGAACATTTTATTTTATAGCTTATTAGTCCCTGCGGGGCGGGCGGCCGCCGCGATGGTCATTGCGGCGGTCACCGCCACGGTTATTATCCCTGCGCGGGGCAGGGCGGCGAGGCGCATCGGAGATGGTATTCTCCGGCACGAGGCCCTCCACCTTAATCAGCGCATTGCGGCGGGAGAGGTTCAGCCCCTTCTCATCGGTGCCGAGCACTTCTACAATCACTTCATCGCCCACATTGACGACATCCTCCACCTTCTCCGTGCGCTTTACATCCAGATGGCTAATGTGAACCAAGCCTTCCTTGCCGGGCGCAATTTCAACAAACGCGCCAAACGTCAAGATACGAGTCACAACGCCTTTATAGATCGAGCCGGGCTCTGGATCGTTTGCAATCGTCTCCACCATAAGCAAAGCGCGTTTGGCATCGTCGATTTCAATTGCGGAGATAAAGACGCTGCCATCCTCTTCCACATCAATTTTGCAGTTGCATTCCGCACAGATCTTCTGGATCACCTTGCCCTGCTTGCCGATCACTTCGCTGATCTTCTCCACCGGCACCTTGGTGGTAAGCATCTTAGGTGCATATTTGGAGAGCTCCGCGCGAGGCTCAGGGATGCATTTGAGCATGATTTCATCTAGAATATACAGGCGTGCCTTGTAGGTTTTCTCAAGCGCCTCTTTGATGATCTCCGGTGTAAGGCCGTCGATCTTCAAATCCATCTGGATGGCGGTGATGCCCTTTTTCGTGCCGCCTACCTTGAAATCCATATCGCCGAAGAAATCCTCCAGGCCCTGGATGTCAACCATCGTCATAAAGCGGTCGCCCTCGGTGACGAGGCCACAGGAAATGCCCGCTACCGGCGCTTTGATCGGCACGCCCGCCGCCATCAGGGACAGGGTGGATGCGCAGATAGAAGCCTGGGAAGTGGAGCCGTTGGAGGAAAGCACCTCAGAGACCAGGCGCAGCGCATAGGGGAATTCCTCCACGCTCGGGATCACCGGCAGCAGTGCGCGCTCTGCGAGGGCGCCATGGCCAATTTCGCGGCGGCCGGGGCCGCGGCTCGGGCGAGTTTCACCCACCGAATAGGATGGGAAGTTATATTGGTGCATATAGCGCTTGCGATCTTCTTCATCGATGCCGTCAAGAATTTGGGCGTCGCCCACCGGGCCAAGCGTTGTCACAGTGAGCACCTGTGTCTGGCCGCGGGTAAACATAGCGGAACCGTGCGTGCGCTTGAGCACATCAACCTCTGCTGCCAACGGGCGGATCTCATCAATGCCGCGCCCATCCACACGCTTGCCGTCATCCAGCAGCCAGCGACGTACAACGAATTTTTGGAGCTTATACAGGCAGTCGTCGATCTTATCCGCTTCCTCTGGGAACTTCTCATCAAATTCCGCATGCACTTTATCGTAAACAGGCAGCAGGCGCTCATCGCGCACGCGCTTATCGTCTGTGTCAAGCGCTGCGCGCACATCATCGATGGCAAAGGCCTTCACAGCCTCAAACAGCTCTGGAGAGGGATCGTTTGACGGAAAATCAATTTTTTCGCGGCCAACTTCCCGCTGGATTTCTTTGATGAATTCGATGATCTGCTGGTTTGCCTCATGGCCGGCCATGATGCCGTTAAACATCACATCGTTGGAAACTTCCTTCGCGCCCGCCTCGATCATGGCGACAAGCTTGTCCGTTGAGGCGACAGTCACCGCCATTTCAGAGCGCTCGCGCTGCTCAGCGGTGGGGTTGATGATATACTCCCCATCGATATAGCCGACGGAAACGCCGGAAATCGGGCCCTTCCACGGAATGTTGGAGATGCTCAGCGCAATGGATACGCCGATCATCGCGGTAATCTCCGGAGAGCAGTCCGGATCGCAGGACATAACAGTGGCTACAACGCCCACATCATTGCGCATATCCTTCGGGAATAAGGGGCGGATCGGGCGGTCAATCACGCGGGATGCTAGGATCGCCTTCTCGCTCGGGCGGCCCTCACGGCGCTGGAAAGAGCCGGGGATTTTGCCCGCGGCATAAAGCTTCTCCTCAAAATCAACGGAAAGCGGAAAGAAATCGATGCCGTCGCGCGGCTTGTCGGACATGGTGGCGTTGCAGAGCACCTGCGTTTCACCATAGCTAATCATGCAGGAGCCGCCTGCAAGCTGTGCCATTTTGCCGGTTTCCACCGTCAACGGGCGGCCAGCAAGCATTGTTTCGAATTTTCTGTACTGTTCGAACATATTTCTACCTCGTAAAAATTTATTTCCACGGGAGGCAGCACGCTTAGCAATAAATCCAGCGCACGGATAAAGCCATGCGCTCGATTCACTGCTAAACCATGCACCCGCCCGAATGGATGCAAAAGAAATCGTATTGCGTCGAAAATGCGTGGTAACATACGGAAGGCAGGCCGGGGAAGAAGGCCTCCCCCGCCTGCCTCAATGCGGTTTTATTTACGGATGCCGAGCCGTGCAATGATGGCACGATAGCGCTCAATATCGTTATCCTGCAAATACTTAAGAAGATTGCGCCTATGGCCGACCATCTTCAGCAGGCCGCGGCGGGAATGGTGATCCTTCTTGTGCACCTTCAGGTGGTCGGTCAGATCGTTGATGCGCTTTGTAAGCACTGCGATCTGCACTTCCGGGGAGCCGGTGTCGCCCTCGTGGAGCGCATATTCGGCCATGATTGCCTTTTTTTCTTCGTTGGTCATGCTTGTCACCTCATTTAAAAATTCGCCGGGCTCCCAGCAGGAGGCAGGTGGCGCACCGCTTGGCGGTTTCATCCAGCTGCCGAGAGCAGGGCATAATACTTGCTTATTTTATCATATAGAATGGGAATTGTAAAGAGAAACTTGAAATTCATGAAACAGAGCATATTTCTCTCAGCCATCAATAGCGCACATATTGAATCTCATCCTGCTTAAGCGTTACGGAAGAGCCGTCCATATATGTAACCTCAATACCTCGTATCTGTGCGGAAGTAATGGAAGGATTATACCATGCGTTTTCCCAGAGATATGCGCCAGAATTCCCCTGGCCTTTTTTATAAGGGCCGGTTTCCTGCCCATAAAAAGTGGATGACCTGCGGATTTCACAGAAAACCACATCGCCCACAGCGTTAATGGGAACCGCCTCAAAATCAACATATTTGATCGTTTTGTCGGACATGTTCTTCCATACGATATATAAATCGACACCCCCCGCTGAATTGGGCGTCCCCGTATAAACTTTAGAAACCCGGATAATCTCCCTTGCTTTATCCCGCGCATTTTTTTTCTTTTCAGCGGCAGCTTTCGATTCCGCTGCCTCTTTTGTGCGTTTCTGTTCTTCCAGGGTCTTGTCAATCTGCTGTATGATTTGCTGGGCCTGCTGATCCTCCGACGTTCCGTTGAACTTCTTGTGGAGCGTTTGCGCAAGCTGCTTTGCCTCGTCATATTCCTTCTTTTCAAAATGGTTTCTCACTTTGACCAGAAGATTTTCCTTGCCGTTTTCATATTCGTCAACCTTTGCCGAAAGCTCCAACGCCTCTGCTTTTAATCGCGTATTCTCAGATTCCAGCGCCTGAACCTGCGCCACCACACCCTCATGCTCCTTTTGCGATACACAGCCTGTTAACCCCGCCAAAAAAATAGCCGACGCAAGCAGGGCAAACACAATGTTCTTTTTCATATCTCATCCTACTTTATAAAATTAGACTAAATCAAACACTATTTTGCAAGAAAAATGTGCATATTGACTAAAAATCTTTTATTCTGGCTAAAAAGGCCTGCTGATGCTAAAGTTTTCATGCCTATACAATTGCGAAAGGATCCAGATAAACGCGGTGACTGTTTGCATCACTACACTGTCCGCGGCAAATCCTCCAGCAGCCCGAGCACCTGGGAAACCCGCCGAATCTCCGGCACGCCCTGTGTGCGCTGCCCGGCAAAGGTGCCGTAATCCATCCATATGGCTTGCATGCCCGCGCCGAGCGCGCCCTTGATATCATTCACCGGGTGATCGCCCACAAACAGGCACGCTTCATTCGGCACATTGAGCTTTTGCGCCGCAAGATCGAACAGGCGCCTATCCGGCTTGTGAATTCCATAATCGCCAGACACGGCCACCACATCGAACAGGTCGCGGATTCCCGCCGTATCAAGCTTTTTATTCTGCAAAACAGATGGGCCGTTGCTGACGACGCCAAGCAGATAACCCTGCTCTTTCAGCGCCTGAATGGTGGGAATCGCATCGGGGAAAAGCGCAACATGCTCGCCATAGTGCTCGTTAAAATGGCGGCAGAGCAATTCCACCGGCGGATGGCTCTCCCACCCCCACAGCGCGATCATCTCCGGAAAGTATTCCTCACGCTTGCGGTAGCCGCCTTCAATATGCGCTTCCATCTCATCGATGCGCCGGGCCTTCTCCTCCGGTGGGAGAGCAGGGAAGAATTCCCCCAAAAAGGCCGCGCAGTAGGCCCGATAGGCCGCCTCGCGATCCTGCAAAGTATCGTCAAAATCAAACAACACAGCCTGAATGTTATGCATTTGATGCTTCCTCCGCCTGAACAAAATTTCTAGCCGCCTGCGCATCCGCCGCAATTTGCGCGCGTAGCGCATCAAGAGACTCAAAACGCACCTCACCGCGCAAAAAGTGCAGGAGGGATACCTCAATATTTTGCCCGTACAAGTCACCGCTGAAATCCATAATATAGGTCTCGCTGCGCAGGCTCTGCGTTCCGATCGTGGGGCGCATGCCGATATTGGTAACAGAAGGATGATATCGGCCCTCCACCAATGTTTTGGATGCATAAACGCCGAACTTCGGAACGACAAAGCCGGATGGAAAAAACTGGTTGATAGTGGGAGCACCGAGCTTTCTGCCGCGCCGATCGCCTCCCACCACGGTGAAATCGTAGCAGAAAGGCCGACCGAGCATGGCGTTGGCCTCCTCCGGCCTGCCCTGCTCCAACGCCGCGCGAATGCGGGTGCTGCTCACCGGGAGCCCGCAGAAATCAACCTCCTCCGCCATAGAAAAGCGGATTCCATAGCCTTGGCACAGTTCCCGCAGCTTGGCTGCATCTCCCGTGCATCCCCCTCCAAAACGGTAATCATACCCACACGAAAGAGCCCGCGCATGGAGGCGGCGCACCAAAATCTGCTCGACAAACGCTTCCGGAGAAAGGCACATAATCTCCTGAAAATCAACCACACAGATGGCTTGTGCACCCGCGGCCTCAAAAGCCCGCAGACGCATCCGGTCATCACAGAGCCGGGCAGGAGCGCAGCCCCGCAGCACAGCCTGCGGATGCTCCCGAAAGACCACCGCACCGGGCAACAGCTCCCATCGGCGCGCCATTTGCACGGCCTCACTGATCACTGCACAGTGGCCAGTGTGCACGCCGTCAAAATTTCCCAGTGCAAGCGAGGTTCCTGTTTGGGGCAAGGTGTGAAAATTAGTCACATACGGCATGGGCTTTCCTCCTTTCTGAAGAGAGGTTCCTTTCATCAAGTGTCCTGTAGCACCCGCCGGACTTTCAGCTCGTCCCCTTGCACGGGCAATTCCCCCAGGCCGAGAAAATTCTGATCCGGGCTGTATACCCGGTAGAAGCCGCTCTGTCTCTTCGCAAAACGGAGCCTGCCCGCATCAAGCGCGCCGCCGTTTGCAAATCGCACAGCCTGCGCCTCGGTCACCGTCAGGGACGGGTATGTTCCCAGCGCCCGCTCCAGCGGGATGATGCATTGCGAAAGCGCACCATCCTGCCGGAATGCTGCGAGCGCATCCAGCGTGACGCAATCCTCCAGGAAAAAACCGGCGGCATATGACCGGCGTAAGGCCGACATGGCGGCCCCACAGCCGAGCGCACGGCCGATATCGTCCGCTAGAGAGCGAATATAGGTGCCCTTCGAGCAGAACACATCGATTTCAAACTCCTGCGCCTGCTCATCAAACGCCATCAGCTCCAGCCGGTAAACCGTTACAGGCCGTGCGGGCCGCTCTACCTCCTCGCCCCTGCGTGCAAGCTCATAGAGCCGCACGCCATTCTTCGACAGGGCGGAATACATCGGCGGCACCTGCAAAATAGCGCCTCGAAAACCGCAGAGCGCCTGCTCCAGCTGCTCCCTTGTCACATGCGGCTCGCTGCGTGTGAGCACTGTGCCCGTCGTATCAAGGGTATCGGTGGTCAACCCCAGCCGAATGTGCGCTCGGTAGCCCTTATCCTGCACCGGTAAAAACTCCATAAAACGGGTGGCCCCGCCGAACAACACCGGCAGGACCCCCGTTGCCATTGGGTCAAGCGTGCCCGCGTGGCCCGCCTTCTTCTCCCCTGTGATCCGGCGTGCGCGCGCTACAGCGGAGAAGGAGGTCATATTTTCCTGTTTGTCCACACAGATGATTCCGGTCATTTACGCCTCCAAAACTGCACGAATCTGTTGAAGCAGCACTTTCTTTGCACATTCCAGCGGGCCCTCCAGCTGGCAGCCCGCCGCGCGGGGGTGGCCTCCGCCTCCCATGCGCTTGCAGAGCTCGGCTGCATCCACAGGCCGGTGGGTGCGCACAGAAGCTTTAAAGGTGCCATCCGCCTTTTCCCGCAACATCGCGCCAACGAGCACCCCCTCAATCTGACGCGGCAGCGAGGCGATCGGATCGCACTCGCTTTCGTTTGAGCCGCTCAGGCGATACATCTCCTGCGTCACTGTAATGAGGGCCGCTCGGCCGTTGCAATAGGTTTCGAGAGAATCCAAGGCAAGCCGCTCCAAGGCGGCGTAAGTGCGCGTTTTCGTCTCAAACATGACCTGGTTGATGATGGGGGCGTCCGCGCCGCAATCAATCATATCGGCCGCAATCCGGTGCGTACGCGCGGTCGCATTGGAATAGCGGAAGCAGCCCGTATCTGTGGATAGGCCGGTATAGATGCAATCGGCAATCTGCTCATCCATCTCCACCCCTAGCTCCCGGAGCACCTCATAGATGACCTCACAGGCCGCACCGGCGGAGGCATCGAGCAGCGTTTGAGCCGCATAGAGAGTGTTGGAGCCATGATGGTCTATGCACAAATCAATATGCGCCGCATAGCGTTCCTCCAAGCGCTTTCCCAGCAGCTTTGGATCCGCCACGTCTACAGCCACAAAAAAGCGGGGGGCAAACGCCTCTTGCTCCACCTCCCGCCAAAGGTAGCTAAATTTTGCGGGGATCTCATCCGTGCATTCCACGCGCGCGCGTTTGCCACATTTTTGCAGCCCGCGGCAGAGCGCAAAAGCGCAGCCCAGCGTGTCCCCGTCCGGATGGCCGTGCGTAAGGATGAGAAAATCGTCCTGACCTTCCAGCAGCCGGGCGGCCGCTTTTTCATCAATCCGCATCCCCATCCTCCTTCACGAGCGTTTCAATTTTTTTTGTGATTTCCATGCCGTGTGCAATGGAGTCATCCGCAATGAATTTCAGCTCCGGCGTTTTGCGCAGGTGCAGGCGGCCGCCCACCTCGCGGCGGACGTAGCCCGTTGCGCTTGTCAGGCCTTTCACAGCAAGCCTCGCCGTCTCCAAGCCTTCCATTGCGCTAACATACACCTTGGCAAAAGAGAGGTCTGAGCTAACCTCCACGCGCACGACCGTCAGCATCCCCTGAATGCGGGGATCCTTCAGTTCACGCATAATTGCAATGATTTCCCGCTTGATATCTTCCGATACGCGGTCAATTCGGTATCCTGCCATTTATCGTTCATACCTTTCGGCCCGCGGAGAACGCGGCGCCATGCTTTAATCCCTATATTCTTCTAAAATGAAGGCTTCCAGAATATCGCCTTCCCGGATATCGTTAAATTTCACAAGCCCGATGCCGCATTCATAGCCCTGGGCCACCTCTTTGACATCATCCTTGAAGCGGCGAAGGGAGGCGATTTCATCCTCCGCCACCACAATGCCGTCACGCACAACGCGAATTTTTGCATTGCGCTGCACCTTGCCATCTGTTACATAGCTGCCGGCAATCCTGCCCACGCTGGAGATGTTGATCGTATTGCGCACCTCCGCACGGCCAAGCTCCACTTCGCGGATTTTCGGAGCAAGCATGCCCTTGATTGCATGCTCCACATCCTCAATGCAGTCGTAAATGATGCGATACATCCGCATCTCCACGCCATCGCGCTCCGCCTGGCTCGCCGCCACCGGATCTGGGCGGACGTTGAAGCCGACGATAATGGCATTCGACGCATGGGCGAGCATCACATCGGATTCGCTGACCGCACCTACGCCGCCATGGATCACATGCACGCGCACCTCTTCGTTTGAAAGTTTTTCAAGGCTCTGTTTGACAGCCTCCACACTGCCCTGCACATCGGCCTTAATAATGATATTGAGCTCCTTCATCTGACCATCCTGGAGGGAGGCAAAGAGATTATCCAGCGTTATCTTCTGAATGGCATTGAACTGCTCTTCCTTGGCCTGCTGTTTGCGCTGATCGACCAGCGTTCGCGCCAGGCGCTCATCGGAAACCGCATCGAATGCATCGCCAGCCTGGGGGGCCTCCGCAAGGCCCATGATCTCCACAGGGACAGACGGCCCCGCCTCTTCCACCTTATGGCCATGGTCATCCGTCATCACGCGCACACGGCCGACAGCCGTGCCTGCCACGATGATATCGCCGGCATGCAGCGTGCCGTTTTGAACGAGCAGCGTCGCAATCGGGCCACGGCCTTTGTCGAGGCGCGCTTCAATCACAATACCCTTTGCGGCGCGGTTGGGGTTGGCTTTCAATTCCTTCATCTCTGCAACGAGCAGGATAGCCTCCAGCAGCTTGTCAATATTCTGATGCGCCTTGGCGGAAACCGGAACGCAGATTGTATCTCCACCCCACTCTTCGGGGACGAGCTCATATTCCGTCAGCTGCTGCATCACGCGCTCCGGGTTGGCGCCGGGGCGATCCATCTTATTGATTGCGACAATAATCGAAACATTCGCCGCTTTCGCGTGGTTAATCGCTTCCACTGTTTGCGGCATGATGCCATCATCCGCTGCAACCACCAAAACCGCGATATCTGTCGCCTGCGCGCCGCGTGCGCGCATTGCAGTGAAGGCCGCATGGCCGGGCGTATCCAGGAAGGTGATATCCTGCCCGTCGATAGATACGCGGTATGCGCCGATGTGCTGCGTAATGCCGCCCGCTTCGCCCTCTGTTACCGAGGTGTTGCGAATCGCATCCAGCAGGGAGGTTTTGCCGTGGTCAACGTGGCCCATCACCACAACAACCGGATCGCGGGGTAAAAGATCCTTATCGTCATCCGCGCTATCGTCAATGATCCGGTCCTCAATGGTGACGACCACTTCTTTCTCCGCTTTAATGCCCAGCTCAGAGGCTACGATCTCAGCCGTATCGTAATCGATGATCTCATTGACCGTGGCCATCACGCCGAGCGCCATCAACTTTTTAATCACCTCTGCGGCAGTGCGCTTCATCATGGCGGCCAGATCGCCTACTGAAACTTCCTCCGGCACCCGGATGACAAGCTGCGGCTTCTTCGCGCGCTCAGCGGCGATGCGCTTGAGACGCTCTGCCTCGGACTCCCTGCGTGGGGAGCGCATACCCTGCCGCCGGTACTGCTGGGAGCGCTGCTTTAATTTTTGCTTTTGAACGCTCTGGTCACCTGCGCCGCGCGTGTTAGTCGGCGCAATCTTCTCATAGCGCTCGTTGTATTTATCCAGCTCCACCTGCGTTGTGCGGGTGTTCACCGTGCGCGCCGCACCCTTGGTGCGAGATTGCGCCGGGCGCTGCGGTTGTTTATTCTGGCTCTCCTGCTTCTTTTGCGGCGCTGCATTCTGCTGCGGCTTCTGGCCCTGCTTCGTGCTTTGAGGCTGCGCGCCCTTTTCCTGCTTCGGCGCCGTGCCCGGCTTTGCCGGCTGCTCCGGCGCTTTTTTTGCGGCAGGCGCTTCCTTCTCTGCCGGCCTTGCAGGCTGTTCTGCCTCGGCAGGCTTGCCCATTGCAAAGTATGCGTCAAAACTCTCTACTTCATTCTGCTGGGTAAAGGTTTCAAAAATCACATCGAGCTCTTTCTCCTCAAGCGCCGTCATATGCTTCTTTGGCTCCTCAAAATATTCCCCCAGCAGGTCGATCACCGATTTGCTCGGCTTATCGAAATCCTTTGCCACCTCGTGAACCCTGTATTTATTCATCATCATACGCATTATCCTCCCCTGTCAGCAGCTTTTCTGCAAAGCCGTCGTCATCCACCGTAAGCACGCCCGCTTTTGCGCCGATTGCGCGGTGGAATTGTTCCATCGTATACCGGACACGCCTGAGCGGGATGCTCTTTTCACCCTGTGTCATGCGGAAAAATTCCCGTTCCAGCCGGTCGGACGCATCCGCGCTGATGAGGCACAGCCGTGCCCTGCCCGCGAGGACGGCGCCCTTTGCAGCATCGTGCCCAAGGCTTAAGCGGCCCGCTCTTCTGGCGATTCCCAAAAGCCCGAGAGCTTTGTCATCCATCATAAGCGCCCTCCTGATGGCGGTAAATTGAAAATAACCATTTTCAATTTTGCCTCATCTCCTCCTCCATGCAGTCATAAACCTCATCCGGTATTTTGCACTGGAACGCGCGCTCCAGCTGCTTTTTTTTGCGGGCCTTCGCAAGGCATTCGGGGTCATGGCACACATATGCGCCGCGGCCGGGCTTGCGAGAGGTTAAATCCAGTGAAATCTCCCCCTCCGGGCTGCGCACAACCCGCACGAGCTCCTTTTTGGGCTTCATTTCACAACAGCCGACACACTTGCGCAGCGGAACCTTTTTATTCTGCATTTCCATCCCCCTTACCGCCTAAATGCAAGAGCCTTCGATCATGCTTCTGTTTCTTCTTCCTGCTCCGCTTTCGGCTCATAGAAGCCGCTCTCCGGCTTGATATCGATCTTCCAGCCGGTCAGCTTTGCTGCCAGGCGGGCGTTCTGCCCTTTGTTGCCAATGGCCAGGGAAAGCTGTGTATCCGGCACAGTTACATGGCACGAATTTGCCGCGCCGTCTTCTATTTCTACGCTGAGCACTTCCGCCGGGGCCAATGCCGCCGCGATAAACTCAGCGGGGTTTTCGCTATATTTAACAATATCGATTTTTTCACCGCCGAGCAGGTCAACCACCTTGCCCACGCGCGCGCCGCGCGGGCCGATACAGGCGCCCACGGCATCCACATTCGGATCGCGGCTGTAAACTGCCAGCTTCGTGCGGGAGCCGGCCTCGCGGGATACGGCCTTGATCTCCACCGTGCCGTCATAAATTTCCGGCACTTCCGTTTCAAACAGGCGCTTGACCAACCCCGGGTGGGTACGGGAAATGATCGCTTTCGGGCCGCCTTTTTCGCTCTCGCGTACGTCTACGATGTACACCTTAATCAGGTCGCCCTCCGCGATGGTTTCTCCAGGCACCTGCTCACCCTTAGGCAGCACTGCTTCTGCACGGCCAATTTCCAACGTTGCATTGCCGGAAACTGGGTCTACCCGCGTCACCTTAGCGGTTGTGATCTCCTGCTGGCGGCTCTGGAATTCCTGCATCACCTGGCCGCGCTCCGCTTCGCGGATGCCCTGCCGGATCACGTGCTTCACCGTCTGCGCGGCAATTCGGCCAAACTGCTTGGGCTCCAGCGGAATTTCCACAATGTCGCCCGGCAGGGCACTGGGCTTATACTTCTGCGCCTCTTCCGTCAGGATATCCGTATCTGGATCTGAAATTTCGTTAACTACCGTTTTGTGCAGAAAAACGTTCAATTCGCTTTCCTCAGGCTTGATTTCACAGCAGACAACATCTTTATCGTGGTAATTTTTGCGAACCGCCACAATGATGGCAGTTTGTATTTTTTCATAGAGCAGCTCTGCTGGCACGCCCTTTTCCTTCTCCAGAATCTTAACCGCCTCAAAAAACTCGGTATTCATTTTATGACCATTCCTTTCCATATCAAAGCCGGGTTCGGATCAGCGCCTGCTTTCAGGCCCTATCCCTGACTGTGCCAAACGGACCGGCCATTTTCTTAACGCGCAAATTAGGCCACCCGATTCCGGCGTATGTCAGGCGCTTTCTATCGGGCTTTTTAAAATGCATCTGCATCATCCAGCCGAATCCAGGACGCCTCTTTTTTTTGTAGCTGCATCTGCGTGCCGTTTTCCAGCAGCAGCGTAATTGCTCCGTTGTCAAAGGATAGGAGCTCGCCAGTAAAATCACGCACCTGATCCACCGGACGGATCAGGCGCACCTTAATGCGTGCACCCAGCAGCGCCTGAAAGTGCTCATCCCGCGTCAGCTCCCGTTCTAAGCCGGGCGACGAAACCTCTAAATAATAGTTTTGCTCGATCGGGTCCGTTTCATCCAGCGGGCCATCCAGTGCATGGCTCATCGCCACGCAGTCATCCACGCTGACGCCGCCTTCCTTCTCCACAAAAACGCGCAGATACCAGGAAGCGCCCTCCTTGACAAAGCGGATATCCCAAAGCGTAAGCCCTAACTGCTGCGCCAATGGCTCCGCAAGCGCCCATACGGCGGCCACCGTGTTGCCGCCCTTGCCCTTCGATGACAAAAGCATTCCTCTTTTCCCACAAAAATTCCCGCAGCCGTTTCAAGCCAAGCGGCGGGTTTGTTGCAAAATGGCTATGACAAGCAGAAAGAGCGGGTTGCCCCACTCTTTCATACTAGTCATCTTCTTTATCGTATATTTTATCACACTGCAAATAAAATAGCAAGCAAAAAATAAAAATTCCCGTGATATTGCGCCTTTTTTACAGCGTTCCACCCTCTTGCACGCTGAAGGGGCCAGCGCACGCGCCTATTTCTGCGTGGGGATCGTCAGCGCCATCTCCTCTTCGTTCATAATATGGTCGGTCATCACGAGCCCGCCGCCATCTGGGAAAGTCGCCATAACGCCATTGTAATCCACTGTGGTAAAAAGTGCAGATCCAGTCAGGGCCAGCCGCCACTTCACCGTGGGATAGATCATTTTAGAGCGGCGGTTTGTCGCAACGGTCACTTCTGGGCTCAAAGTGTTCAAAAACTTCTGGGAAGAGGAGAACACATAGCCATGATGCCCGATCTTCAGCAGATCAATCTTGCCGATCTCCGGCCCAAGGCGCGTCTCATCCCCGCTGAGGTTATTCAGGTCGCCTGTCAAAAGCGCCCTGGTGCCGTCCTTTTCCAGCAGCGTCAGCACGGAATTATCATTTTCATCAATGCCCTGATGCTCTGTATCAATTTCCGTATTCAGAAAACGGATCGTAAAATCCCCGAACGGGAACGCCTGCGTTGGAATCTCGGAAACAATTTCAGCGCCGCGGGCATTCAGCGCCTGCACCATCTGATCATAAACTTCCTGATTATCCCACTGGCGTTTCTCCTTACTGCGGATATTATCCGGGCGGTATGGCTTCAGATACGCCCGCTTCACGGTAATATCCGGGTCGGAAATCACTGTATCAAAGCCTCCCATATGGTCAGAATGGGCATGGGTGGCCAGCACAAAATCGAGCGTTACCTTTCCATTCCCATCCGCGGCATGATCCTTCAAATATTGTAGAACGACCTGCTCATAACCAGTATAGATCAAGTTGGGCCGATCTGCGGGATAGTCGCTATCCTCCCCAGCATCCACAAGAGCAAAGCGGCCGTTTGACTCAATGAGGATTGCGTCTGACGAGCCGGTATTTAAAAAATGGATGCGGTCGGCGCCTTCCCTCTGTGAAAAGTCTTCCGAATGGATGGGGACCTTCTGTGTATTCCGGCGCAGCAACAAGGCATTCCCGGCAAAGAGCACAATAAGTGCGGCCGCCAGCACAGCGGTGGTCACGCAGACGGACAAAAGAATTTTCTGTTTGGTTGTCATCGTTTTCTGCTCCTCTCTATCAATCAGGATACGAGCCGCCCTCTCTCTCCCTGGGAGATCGTATCCAATATTTCCACCACACCTTCCGTTTTGCTTTCTCCAAAGTGTACCCACTGTGTACAAAGATCAATACGCCTGCCAGCGGCGAAAACCAACGCTGGCGGCGTCATCGTCCTTGGTGGACGCCAGCCCGGCAACGAAAGTTACGCAGTCAGTCTCCGAAGATGCCCTAAAAAAACCGTGTTGCTCTTTGTACACCGAGGGTATGCCCATCGTATCATTGGTATGAGATAGATCCTTTTACCAGCAGCCAAATAAAATGAGCCCGATGAGCTGAAAACCGTCCGTTATCCAAGCACTTTACTATATAAAAGACATCGGAGCGCCACTTCCTTGTTCCCTATTTTCAATGTAATATCTTTTTCCTGCGCCAATTCAAAACCGCGATGCTCATAAAACTGGTATGTACAAGCACTGTCGGTATATAAAAATACTTTTTTGCCTTTTTCTCGTTCTTCTAATTCTCGCAGCAGCATACTGCCAATTCCTTTTGCCTTGATATTCGGATTTGCTGCTAAAAAAATAATTTCCCCATCTGGCGAATTGTGTTTACAGTATTCTACCAACATTCCTCGATTCGCCTCGTCATAAGGCGCAACACCATTTTTTACAAACAGGTTTTGTAAAAAATCAAAAATTTTTACATAGGCAGACTTCCAAATAGAGTGATCCTTTTTTGCTTCTCCTTTCATTTCACAGAGTAACACGCCCGCTAGTTCGTCACCTTTATATGCTGCGATGGCTTGTGTAGCCCTTGACATTTCAAGATACAGAAAATATCTGCCGTAAAGATTTTGCAACAGCTTATTATCTAAATACCAGTTAAAGTGCATACCTTCTATGGCAAATTGAATCGCCTTTTTATAATCAGCTTTTTTTAATTGTCCAAATTCTAGATCCATCAAAAGAACCTCCAAAACCAATTGGCATGTCTATCTGATCCGCTAAAACGCACGCTTCACGCCTCATACGAATCAATTCTGCCCATCGTGAGAAAATCGCATTTCCTTGGCTCGTTGCTTTTATATCAAGGTTCAGTCCTTCCTATAAATAGTGTATATCAACCAAAACAGGAACGCAAGCCAAAACTTGAAGTATTTGAAAATATTTCCTTGTTTGGGAGTTGCGGGCTGACGAAACAAAAACGAATGAGCGAAGCGTGGGGCTGGTTCTATTTGCATCCAAGTAGATAACGGCAGGAAAGACCAGCACGCATTTGCATACCGAAGGTCTCCTGCCGTTTAAACCGGCCGCTGAGGCAGCCGAATGATTCTGATTTTTACTCGCCAAGCAGCTCCTTGAGCAGCTTGGTAACCTCCTGCGCAGGAGCTTTGCCGCGCAAGGCCCGCATTGATTGGCCGATGAGGTACTGGAATGCCTGCGTTTTTCCGCCCTTATATTCATTAACGGATTTTTCATTTGCTGCAAGCACTTCTTCCACCGCGGCGCGGATTGCACCCGTATCGTTGAGCACGCCGAGGTTATTTTCCTTCACATACTGCTCCGGATCTACATCTAATTTAAACACCTGCTCAAACACTTTTTTGGCCGACTGGCGGCTGATCTTATTCTGTGCAAGCATCAAAATAATTTTGCCGAGCGAATCCGGCTGGAAAGCCATGTTTTCCGGCAGCGTGCCCGTATCATTGAGGAGCTTCATCAAGTCGCCCATAATCCAATTCGCCGCTTCTTTCGGGCTGCCGCAAACCTCTGCCGTGCGTTCAAACAGCCGCACAAAATAAACGGAGCCTGTAATCATATCCGTATCGTAAGCCGAAAGGCCAAGCTCCTCCATATAGCGCTTTTTCTTCTGCTCCGGCAGCTCCGGCAAGCTCGCACGCACGCGCTCTACCTCTTCGTCGCTGATCGAAATCGGCGGAAGATCCGGCTCCGGGAAGTATTTATAATCCTGCGCATCCTCTTTAGAGCGCATGGCCGTGCTTTCTCCCTTACTATCATCCCAACGCCTGGTCTGCTGAATCACACGCTCGCCGCTCTCCAGCAGGTCAATTTGCCGCTGCGATTCGCTTTCGATGGCGCGGGCAATGGCCCGGAAGGAATTCATATTCTTCATTTCGGTGCGTACACCAAGCTCCTGTGATCCAGCGGGGCGCACGGAGAGGTTGATATCCGCGCGCAGAGAGCCCTCCTGCATCTTGCAGTCCGACACGCCGACATATTGGAGCACTGCCCGCAGCTTTTCTAAATACTCGACCGCTTCCTCCGCCGAACGCAGATCCGGCTCACTGACAATCTCCAGCAGCGGTACGCCGCAGCGGTTGTAATCAACGAGCGTGCAATCCTCAAATGGATCATGGATGAGCTTACCCGCATCCTCCTCCATATGGATCTCCTTGATACGAATCTCCTTCGGTCCTTCCCTGCCCTGCACCTCCACATGCCCCCAGGTGCAGATGGGCAGATAGAGCTGCGAAATCTGATAAGCTTTCGGCAAATCGGGATAAAAATAATTCTTGCGGTCAAATTTCGTATAGCGCGTGATATCGCAGTTGAGCGCAAGGCCCGTGCGCATTGCATATTCGACAACGGCGCGGTTTAACACCGGCAAAGTGCCGGGCATCCCGGCGCATACCGGGCAGACGTGCGTATTTGGCTCGCCGCCGAAGGCCGTTGTGCAGTTACAGAAAATTTTCGTTTTGGTAGAAAGCTCCGTATGGACTTCCAGGCCAATGACTACCTCATATTTCATGCTTATGGACATTCCTTTCTTGCGCCGTGCCGCAGAATTGTGCGGTTTTGGCGCAGCCAAAATTTCGAGCGGAATTTATGATCGAAAAGCACAAAATGCAGTTTGAAAGATTTCTCTTTCAAACTTCTCCTCCCGCGCAAGTATTGGGCCATTGGTGGTGGAACTGCGTCGCCTGCTCATATTGGCGGGCCGCCTGCAAAATCCCCGCCTCGTCAAAGGGCTTTCCAATGAGCTGTAGGCCGACCGGCATCCCTTCCCCATCAAATCCGCACGGCACGGAGGCCGCAGGCAGGCCGGCGAGGTTAATCATCACCGTATAGATATCGCCCAAATACATCTTCAACGGATCAGAAAGCGATTCTCCCAGCTTCGGCGCCGTGGTGGGCGCCACGGGGCCAAGGAGCATATCGTATTGCTCAAAGGCGTCAAAAAACGCCTTTTGGATCAGCTTCTTGGCTTGGAGCGCTTTATTATAATACGCGTCATAGTAGCCGGAGCTCAATACGAAGTTGCCCAGCATGATGCGGCGCTTGACCTCCATGCCGAAGCCCTCGCTGCGGCTTTTGACATAGGTTTCCATCAGGTTCTCTGCATGAGGCGATGAGTAACCATATTTGATGCCGTCATAGCGTGAGAGATTGGAGCACGCCTCAGCAGATGCAATGATATAATAGGTCGGCACGGCGTATTCGACAATTGGCATTGCAAATTCTTCCACATGCGCGCCGAGCGATTCCAAAAGCTTTGCCGCTTCAAGCACACGGGCCTTCACGTCCGGCTCAATGCCCTCCCCGAAATAATCCGAAGGGATACCGATGCGTTTGCCCGAAAGGCCGTCCGCCATAACCGCCTGCCGATCAAAGGCAGGGAACTCCATAGAGGTGCCGTCACGCGGATCCTTTCCACTAATGATTTCGAACACTGCCGCGCAGTCCGCGACATCCTGCCCCACCGGGCCAATCTGATCGAGGGAGGAGGCGTACGCCACCAGTCCAAAACGGGAAACCGCGCCATAGGTGGGCTTCAGCCCAGGCACGCCGCAGAAGGAGCAGGGCTGGCGGATTGATCCGCCCGTATCCGAGCCAAGCGCCACCACAGCCTCGCGCGCCGCCACCGCAGCCGCCGCCCCGCCGGACGAGCCGCCCGGCACCCGGCCAGTATTCCAAGGGTTGCGCGTAGGGCCGTAGAAGGAGGTTTCCGTCGTGCTGCCCATAGCAAATTCATCCATATTAAGCTTGCCTGCCACCACCATGCCGGCCTTACGCATCCGTTCCACAACCGTTGCATCATAAGCGGGCTTAAAGTTGGAAAGAATTTTGGAGGAGCAACTCGTCAAGATTCCCTTGGTACAAATATTATCCTTGACAGATACCGGCACGCCGGCGAGCGGCGCATCATCGAGTTCGCCCGCGCGGAGCCGCCTCTGCACCTCGTCCGCCTCCCGGTAGGCCTCCTCGCGGGAAACCGTGGTGTAGCAACGATACCGTTCATCGCACGCGTCGATTTTCGTATACAGCGCGTCGAGCGCATCGCGCACGCTGAGCTCGCCCGACTTGATGCGCCGGGATAACTCCAGCGCCGTCATTTCTAAAATCTCCATGTTGTCGTTCCCCTTCCCTTCTTTTATTCCACCGTTTTCGGCACCTGGAAACAGCCGTCCTTCTGATTCGGCGCATTCCGGAGCAATTCCTCACGATCCATGGAGGGAAGCACTTCGTCCTCATGGAACACATTTGTTACGGGGAAGGAATGGGAAAGCGGCTCAACCCCTTCTGTGTCCAGGGCATTGAGCGTTTCCATATAGGATAAAATCTCCTGCAAATCCTTTTCCGTTGCTTGCTCCTGCTCTGGCGTCAGTTGAATCCGCCCCAGCTTTTCAAGATATTGAACCAGTTCTCCTGTGATCTGCATGGAAATTCCTCCTATAATCTATGATCTATCCCATCATATCATTGCTTTATACACGATTCTCCAGCGGCCTCCTGAGCTTAATATGCACCTCACGCAGCTGCTGCTCCGTCACTTCACCCGGCGCGCCGAGTAAAAGATCCTGCGCGTTCGCGTTCATCGGGAAGGCGATCACTTCGCGGATATTCTCCTCATCGCGCAGCAACATCAGCATCCGGTCAACGCCCGGCGCCATCCCTGCGTGCGGTGGAGCGCCATACTGGAAAGCATGGTAGAGCGCGCCGAACCGCGCCTCCACATCCTCAGCCGTATAGCCGGCCAGCGCAAAGGCCTTCACCATGATATCCGGGCGATGGTTGCGCACCGCCCCAGAGGAAAGTTCCACGCCGTTGCAAACGATATCATATTGATATGCCTTGATCTCCAATGGATTCATTGTTTCCAACGCCTCAAGGCCACCCTGCGGCATGGAGAAGGGGTTGTGAGTAAAATCAAGCTTGCCTTCCTCGTTTTTCTCATACATTGGAAAATCCGTGATATAGCAAAGCTCAAAGCGATCCTTTGCAATAAGATTCATCCGCTCTCCGAGCGCCGTGCGGATTTGCCCTGCAAGGCGATCCACTACCGCTTTGCCATCACTGATGAAAAACAGCGTATCGTCCGCTTTCATGGAAAGACGGCCAATTAGCTCCTGCTTCTTCCCATCTGTGAGGAATTTGGCAATGGGGCCTTTGAAAGAGCCATCCTCCAGCAATGTAAGATAGCCGAGGCCCTTCATGCCGATTTCCGTTGCAAAGGCAAGCATTTTTTCAAAAAAGGATTTCGGCATCTTCGCGCAGCCCGGCACATTAATGCCGCGCACAGGCTTCTTTTGGAAGGGTTTGAAATCCACATCCACAAAAAAATCAGAAAGATCTTCAATCAACAGAGGGTTGCGCAGATCCGGCTTGTCCGTGCCGTAATGCAGCATAGCCTCTTCATAAGGAATGCGTCGAAACGGCGCCGGGGACACCTTGCGCCCGTTGCCGAAGGTGGCAAACGTATCATAAAGCACCTGCTCCGCTACCGTAAAAACATCCTCCTGCGTAGCAAATGCCATTTCGAAATCAAGCTGATAAAATTCGCCGGGAGAACGGTCTGCCCGCGCATCCTCATCGCGGAAACAAGGAGCGATCTGAAAATATTTATCGAAGCCTGAGGCCATTAGCAATTGTTTGAACTGCTGGGGAGCCTGTGGCAGCGCATAAAATTTACCCTCATGCTTACGCGAGGGGATGATATAGTCGCGCGCACCCTCCGGAGAAGAGCAGGTGAGAATCGGCGTAGTGATCTCCGTGAAGCCGAGCGCCTCCATCTTGCGCCGCAGAAAGCTGACCACTTTGGAGCGGAAAAGAATATTATCATGCACACGCGGATTACGCAGATCAAGGAAGCGGTATTTCAGCCGCACCTCCTCACGCGTATCAGTGGAATCCTGCACGTCAAATGGCAGATTCGGCACGCATGGGCCCAGCACCTCCAACGCGTCGGCCAGCACTTCCAGCCGTCCTGTCGGGATTTTGGGGTTGACCGTTTCTTCATCCCGAGCAACGACTTTTCCGGAAACGGTAATCGCCGTTTCCCTGTGAAGATCCTTCAGCAAAGCGTCATCATGCACGACTACCTGCGTCACGCCATACTGATCCCGCAGGTCGAGAAAAGCCACGCCGCCGTGATCGCGGATCGTATCCACCCATCCGGCTAAGCGGATGGTTTCATTCAGATTCCGCTCCGTCAGCTCCCCACAGGTATGCGTTCTGTAAATTTCTTGAGCCATTTCAGACATTCCCTTCCTCACCGGCCCGCTGGGCCGGGACCATAATCAAACACGGCGGAATACCGCGCCGAAAAATCCATAAACAGGAATTAATTATATCATAAGAAACCAAACGTGTACAGCACTTTTCCCGGATATTTTCATGCGCAAAAAGGCGCAAAAGCCCGCTATTCCTTTTTAATATACCCCAAAATCACAGAAAACGGAAGCCTTTTCCCCTTTGCTTCACGGAAATCAATTTGAGCGTTTTTAAGGTTTTATAAGCCGCGCTCCGTAGGGGATGTTTGTGTGCCATAAATTGTGGTTCGCATTTCGCATCCGAATGACACGAACCCACGCTTTTTTCCATTTCTGCGTTGATTGATACATGAAGCAACGTGCCCGCTTTTTCTCATATTTTACGGATGCGCGGGCGAATCGGGCGAATATCGTTCGCCCCTGCGGGCAGTCAGGCTTTTGAAATCAAACTTAATTTCTATACCCCTGCTTAAATCGCATTTGTGCGGTCCCCCTGAGAAGAAACGTGGCATCCCTTTAATTTCCATCTAAGGACGCCATTGGAATCTCTACATATAGTCCATGGCAGCTTGACTTTTTCCATATATTGTGGTATTATGAAAACACAATAAAATAGCATAATTTTTCGACAGAGAAAAAGATCTCCGCTGTCCCAAGATTGGGACTTTGCTTAAAACAATCCGAACATTTGTCTTGACAAGCGCGAAAAAGCTGTTATAATGGGAGCTGTTAAGAACAAACGTTCCGCCGACATCAAGGAGGTTACCGTTATGACGATTGCATTCATCTTACGCACCATCGCAGAGGTTGCCGTTGTGGCATTCCTGATTTGGGGCTTTTTGCATGAGGATAAATTTATCCGTTTTGAAGACCGGCTTGCCCGCATTGTCGTGGTCAACTACCGCCGGATTAAGCGCCGTCGGATGCTCAAAAAGCAAGGCATGGAGCCTGCCTCCCATGTGCGTAAGCCTGCGCAAGCCCACACACAACAGCGAGCTTCTGCGCCACAGCCTGCACAAAGCAGGCCCGCCGCTGCTACTTGTGAGCCAGTTTCCCGCCCTGTCCGCCGCCGCAGGAAGAGAATCCCGCAGAACGCGGCCTGACATTTCGTTTCCCCCTCCGGCATCAAATTTGATGAAAACAGAGAACCGCCTGCGCAGAGTGTTTCTGCGCAGGCGGTTTTTTAGCTTTTCCAAAAATGATTTGTACAAGATCTGTCGCGTTGTAAACCATTATTCAAAATTTTGGCAAAAGCCCTTCCGCCTTCAACAGATCTAAAAGGTGCTCAAGCGCCTCTTCCTCCATCTCCGGCGTATCCTTCAGCGGGAACGGGATGCCCATTCGTTCATATTTTTCGGCGCAGAGCTTGCGAAACGGCAGCAGCTCCAGCTTCTCCAGGTTGCTAAACCGCCGGGCAATGCGCGCGATTTCACGAACCTGGTCAAAATCATCCGTTAGCCCGGGCGCCACCACATGCCGCACCCAGAGCGGCACCGCCATCGCCTCGGTCAGGCTTAAAAATTGCAGCACCTGTTCAAACGAAGCTCCGCAATGCGCGCGGTATGCTCGCGCATCCGCAAATTTCAGGTCGCACAAAACGAGGTCCGTCTCCGCCAGCACCGCACGCGCCTGTTCCAAATTGCCGGTTCCGGAGGTGTCAAGCGCCGTGTGAAGCCCCTGCCCTCGCAGCAGGCGAAAGAGCTCCGCCACAAACGGCGCCTGCAACAGCGGCTCCCCACCGGATACGGTCACCCCGCCGTGTTTGAGATAGGGCCGGTAGCGCGCAATCTTTTCACAAACTGCTTCGGGCGTATAAGCGGACCCGCCCTGTGGATCCCAAGTATCCGGATTATGGCAGTAGGCGCAGCGCAGCGGGCAGCCCTGCAAAAACACAACAAAACGCACGCCTGGCCCATCCACTGCGCCCATGGATTGAAAGGAATGCACCCGCCCCGTCATGCGATCGCCTGATGGAAGGTGCGCGAAATAACCTCCCGCTGCTGCTCCTTCGTCAGCTTGTGGAAGTTGACCGCATAACCAGACACACGGATGGTCAGGTTCGGATACTTCTCCGGGTTGTGATAGGCGTCTACCAGCATATCGCGGCTCATCACGTTCACGTTGATATGATGCGCGTTTTGTGCAAAATAGCCATCCAGAATTGAAACCAGGTTTTCACAGCGCTCCTCCAGCGTTTTACCCAGGGCCTGCGGGATGATGGAGAAAGTGTTGGAAATACCGTCTCGGCAATATTCATACGGGATTTTCGCCACGGAGTTAAGGGAGGCCAGCGCCCCGTTTTTCTCACGCCCGTGCATCGGGTTCGCACCGGGGGCAAAGGGCTCGCCCGCCTTACGCCCATCCGGCGTTGCGCCGGTTTTCCGCCCATAAACCACATTGGAGGTGATGGTGAGAATGGAGAGCGTATGCTCCGCGCCGCGGTAGGCGGGGTTTTTCTTCAGCTCTTCGTAGAACAGCTTTACCTGCTCGCAGGCAATCTGGTCAACGCGGTCGTCGTCGTTTCCATAGGCCGGATACTCGCCCATCGTTTCAAAGCCGGTAATCATGCCGCTTGAATTGCGCAGCACGCGCACCCGCGCATATTTGATCGCGGAGAGTGAATCCGCCAGCACGGACAGCCCCGCCGCGCCAAAGGCCATAAAGCGGTGCACCTGCGTATCATGCAGTGCCATCTGCGTTTTCTCGTAGGCGTATTTATCATGCATATAATGGATGATATTCATGGTGTTGACATAGGTTTTGGCAAGCCAGGGGCGATAAACGTCCATTAGCTCCAGCACCTTATCATATTTGAGATATTCCCCCGCATAGGGCTCATGCTCCGGCCCGACTTGGAGCCCTGTTTTTTCATCCTTACCGCCGTTGAGGCTCATGAGCAACAGCTTTGCAAGATTGGCCCGCGCGCCGAAAAACTGCATCTGCTTACCAACCTTCATGGCAGATACGCAGCAGGCAATCGCATAATCATCGCCGTAGATCGGGCGCATCAGGTCATCGTTTTCATACTGGATCGCATCCGTATCGCAGGAAACTTTTGCAGCAAACCGTTTGAATGCATCCGGCAGGCTGCCGGACCATAATACCGTCAGGTTCGGCTCGGCCGAGGAGCCAAGGTTATAGAGGGTGTGGAGCATCCGGTACGAGCTCTTCGTCACGAGCGTGCGCCCATCCTCCCCCATGCCGCCGAGCGCCTCCGTGATCCACATCGGGTCACCTGCAAACAATTCATTATAGGCTGGCGTGCGCAGGTGACGCGCCATGCGCAGCTTCATTACAAAATCGTCAAACAGCTCCTGCGCCCCTGCCTCATCGAGAACGCCGTTTTTCAAATCGCGCTCAAAATAGATATCGAGGAAGGTGCTCGTGCGCCCAAGGCTCATTGCCGCGCCATTTTGCTCCTTGATCGCGCCAAGATAGCCGAAATAGAGCCACTGCACCGCCTCCCGCGCCGTTTTGGCAGGCAGTGAAATATCAAATCCATACTGCATCGCCATCTCCTTGAGATAGCCGAGGAAGGTAATCTGCTGGAACAGCTCTTCAGACAGGCGGATCGAATCGACATCCATCACACCCTCCACGATTTTGGCTTTATCCTTCTTCTTTTCCTCAATCAGGCGGTCCACCCCGTAGAGCGCAACGCGGCGGTAATCCCCGATGATGCGGCCGCGGCCGTAGGCATCCGGCAGGCCTGTGATAATCCCACAGTGGCGCGCCTTGCGCGTTTCCTCCCCATACACACGAAACACGCCGTCATTGTGCGTGGTGCGGAAGCGGAATTCCTCCTCCACCTTATTGGATAAGTGATAGCCATAAGCCTCGCACGCGTCGCGCGTCATGCGGATGCCCCCAAAGGGGTTGACGCCGCGGCGCAAGGGTCTGTCCGTTTGCAGGCCGACGATCAGCTCCTTTTCCTGATCAAGGTAGCCAGGGTTATAGCTTGTCAGGGAGGAGACGGTTTCCGTATCGATATCTAATACGCCGCCGAACTCCTGCTCCAGCTTTAAGAGGTTGGAAAGCTTATGGTTGAGCTCCTGCGTACGCTGTGTCGGCCCCGCTAGAAACGATTCATCCCCCTCATACGGCGTATAGTTTTTCTGAATAAAGTCGCGTACATTAATGCTTTTCTGCCATTCCCCGGGCTGAAAGCCCTCCCAAGCCGTATATTCCATTGCGCGCGTCTCCTTTCTAAACCAGTCGATTCCGTCGGCGTCTGGTAAAATAAAAGGGCAGTATATGGTCGCTCCCATACACTGCCCAGACGGCCGGCAAAACAGGCATTTCATTCCACTGTGGTTTCTCCCACAATCATCCGTCAGTCATGAACGCCTTTTCAAATTGTACTTTTAGCGTACCGTATGCACAGGGAAAAGTCAAGCGGACAGACACACCTCTCCATAAATTCAGAATATTTCATAAACCGCAGGCGAATAAAAGAAAAAAAACGGTCACATTTTTAAATGTGATTCCAGAACTGTGCTGGCCCGTAAACTTTTCTGACACAATAGCCACGTCCTGAGAAAGCAAAGCCGTTTCCTCCTCCTAGCGGGCTTACTTTCACACCGTTGAGAAAGTTCCTTCATTTTGAAGCAAGTAGCAAAGCGGGGCTACTCTGCTCCAAGGGTATTCGCAACGGCTAAAGAAAAACTGCGCATTATACCTAATAAGACACACTTAAATCAGCCCGATAAACGGGAATCTGTCAAAACCAAATTGCTTTCACAACAAGCCAAATCAGCAATGCCCAAATTGCCACGATGGGAATTGCGTAATACCATTTTTTAGGCTTCCCCTCCTTCCATATATCAACGGCCTTCTCTTTGCTTCTTTGCCACACCTCATCTGGTATGAGCTTAATTGTCACCATAACCAACACGGGTAAAATAATAATATCGTCTAAATATCCCAGCACAGGAATAAAATCAGGTATTAAATCTATTGGAGATAACTCATATCCGACCGTAATTCCCGCGAAAATTTTTGCGATAATTGGAGTGTTCTGATCTTTTAGCGCAATAAAAACAGCTGGGATATCCGCTTTTATGTTTTTCGCGAGCTCTTTCAACGTCACAATGCTGCCTCCACAAATTCCCATTTGTTTACACACGGATTAAAAGCGGGCGAACGCAGTTCGCCCCTACGGTGGTTCCCGCATCAACCGTAGACCCTTTTTCGATGCAAAGCCTGCCGTAACCTCGCGCAAGCAAGCGGCTCACGGCTATTTTTTATTACGAAGCGCAGCGGAGTAACAAAGCAAGGCCTATCATAACCTCATGGAACAAAAAGATACGCGCTGTTTACGTTAGCAGATGGCTACCGGCTATTTTTTATTTATGATATTTTCCGCCGCTGCCGATCTCAAAGGCGCGGTAGAGCTGCTCCAAAAGCATCACGCGCGCAAGCTGATGCGGGAAGGTCATCTGCGACATAGAAAGCTTTGCCTGTGCGCGTGCCTTCGCCGCTTCAGATAAGCCCCATGAGCCGCCAATGAGAAAGCACACGCTACTCACGCCTTCCACAGTGAGCCTTGTAAGCTCAGCACTGAACTGCTCGGATCCACGCTGCTTTCCCTCGATACACATGGCATACACATATGCGCTGGAGGGGATCTGTGCCAAAATCCGCTCCCCCTCCTGTGCGAGCGCGGCCGCAATCTGCGCATCCGACGCCGCCTCCGGCACGCGGGCGGGCGCCAGTTCCTCTACCTCCAAGCGGCAAAAGGAGGAAAGCCGCTTTTGATACTCCGCGCAGGCGTCCCGTAAATAGGGCTCTTTGAGCCTACCGATACAAATCACTTTTACCCGGAGCATTCGGTTCATCCTTTCCAAAAAAGGGAAAAGCGCTGTTCCAAATCGCTTTTCCCAGTTTTCCATTCTCGCTTTTCATCTGTTAAAAGACGGTAACCGGAGCGGAGCATACCGGCTCCGCCACCTGCAACGCATAGTCCCGCCCCTCCCGCGCTCCCAACTCGCTCAAAGCTGCGACCGCCGTCTGCCGGGCAAGATAGGGATTGTTGTTTTCCTTGCTTAGGTGCGCCAGGCAGAAGCGTGTGCTGCCGCAGCTGACGAGCTGCTCCAGCACGCAGGCGCAAGCGTCGTTGGAAAGGTGGCCGCGGTCTGACAGGATACGCCGCTTAAGCGGATAGGGATACGGCCCATTTTCCAGCATGCGCACGTCATGGTTCGACTCCAAAACCACCAGATCGCAGCCCGAAATCGCCTGCATCACAGCATCGGTCATCACGCCCATATCCGTGGCGACTGCAACGCGGCGTTCCCCCGGAAGCTCCACCACATAGCCAAAGCCCTCGCGGCAATCGTGGGAAATGGGAAACGGGCGCACAAAAAGGCTCCCCGCTTCCATACCGCCTTCCGGCATGACCCCCGCATAAAACTTTCCATTTAACACCTGCGCTTCATCCAATGCCTGCAAGGTGCCCGCAGAGGCGTATACATCAATTTTATGGCGCGCAGCGAATACGCGCAGGCCTTTCACATGATCGCTGTGCTCATGGGTCACGAAAATAGCCCGGAGCTGCGCCGGGTCGGCGTCGATCCGGCGTAAAGCCAGCTCCAGCTGCTTGGCGGACATCCCCGCATCGATCAAAATGCTGCTGCCGGAGGCCGCTATGTACATACTATTGCCGCTGCTAGAGGAAAACAGCGGGGAAAAACGCGCCATTCCCTGGCCCCCCATCCAAATTACACTTCAAAAGAAAAAGGGGCATTTACGCCCCTCTATTCCATCACACACAAATAAAAATTGCTCTAACCCACACGCATCCGGTTATGTTGCAAAACGCTGTTTTCAAACCGGGAATCATCATTACACTGCTTTTTCAATTGCGGCGTCCGGGTAATTGCGGCGCACAATATCCGCACCGAGCACGGAAAACTTTTCCACCACTTCTTCATAACCGCGGTCAATGTGCTGAATATTTTCAATCTCCGTCGTGCCCTGCGCCGTTAGCCCAGCGATCAACATAGCGGCGCCTGCGCGCAGATCGTCCGCCTTGACGGGCGCTCCCGTGAGCTCCGGCACACCTTCAATCACTGCCACCTTGCCATCCACCTGCACATTGGCGCCCATACGCGTTAGCTGCGCCACATAGCGGTAACGGTTGTCCGAAACATTTTCCGACACAATGCTGGTCCCTTCCGCAATGGAGAGGAGGACCGACATTTGCGGCTGCATATCCGTGGGGAAGCCAGGATGCGGCAACGTTTTGATATTGCATTTGCTAAGCTTTCCTACATAGCGCACCCGGATGGAATCATCATATTCCGTAACCTCCAAGCCGCATTCCTCAAGCTTTGCGGAAATTGATTCGAGATGCTTCGGAATCACGTTTTTGATCAGCACATCCCCTTTCGTTGCGCCTGCGGCCACCATATAAGTGCCCGCCTCAATCTGATCGGGGATAATTGAATACGTGCAGCCATGCAGCTTTTCCACACCGTGGATTTTGATAACGTCCGTCCCTGCGCCTCGCACATCTGCGCCCATGGAATTGAGAAAATTTGCCAAGTCGACAATATGTGGCTCCTTAGCCGCATTCTCAATCACCGTAAGCCCACGTGCCTTCACCGCAGCTAACATGATATTCACCGTAGCGCCAACGGAAACCACATCCATATACACAGAGCTACCAATCAGCTTTTCTGCATGGGCGTTGACCATCGCATTTTCAATGCTGACATCCGCGCCCAAAAACTCAAAGCCCTTGATATGCTGATCCATCGGGCGGATACCGAGATCACATCCGCCCGGCATGGAAACGCGTGCCTGATTATCCCGGCCGAGCAGGGCGCCGATCAAATAATAAGAGGCACGCATGTGCTTGGTCAGTTCATCGGGCACAGTGAAAGAATTGACGGTCGTGGTATCAATCTCAAGCGTGTGCTTATTGATGACGCGCACCCGCGCGCCAATCTGCTTTAAAATTCGAACCATATAGGTAACATCGCTAATATTTGGTATATTTTCAATCCGGCACACATCATCCGCAAGGATTGTGGCTGGTAAAATGGCAACGACTGCATTTTTGGCCCCGCTGATGGAAACCTCTCCACGAAGCGGGCGGCCTCCGTGAATGACGAATTTCTCCAATCGGCACACTCCCCTTTTCACTTTTAAACCTTTGCTATTATACCACCAAAGGCGGATGATTAAAAGAGATTTTATGTACAATTTTTAACGAATACGCAGGAACACGTTGAACAGGTTTTATAAAATATTTTCCATGGTTCTAATTTTCAATCAAAAGCTTTTTCCGCTTTTTTTGCGCTTTTTCGTCCGGATCTGGTGAGGGTTCTGCTATAGTATGCCCTAAAAAAAGCAAAACAGCCATTGCAAATTTTTTTTGCAATGGCTGCTCATTTGTTTGCAAGCAAAAAGTGGATGCAAAAAATTAAAAATTACTGCTCAACAGCATAGACGCTGACCTTTTTGCGGTCGCGGCCCATGCGCTCAAACTTCACTTTGCCGTCAATCAGTGCAAACAGCGTATCATCTGAACCACGGCCAACGTTGTTGCCGGGGTGGATGTGCGTGCCGCGCTGCTTGACAAGGATGTTTCCCGCAAGGACAAACTGGCCGTCCGCCCGCTTCGCGCCAAGGCGCTTGGACTCGGAATCACGGCCGTTACGAGTGGAACCCATTCCCTTTTTATGTGCGAACAGCTGTAGGTTTATTTTAAGCATTTCGTACACCTCCGTATTTCACTTTGACATTTTCCGGGTAGTCCTCCGACAGGGAGACCATGTGCAGCTCAAACCCTTTTAATAGTGTCTGTGCACGCTGTGCCTCCTCCTGGGAGAGCAGCAGCCGCATATGGCCGTCGTCCACCTCCACGTGCGTCTGAATGCGCATGACATCCGTGATGGTATTCGCCGTCATATAGGCCGCAGAGGAAACCGACGCGCAGAGGAGATCCTCCCCCTCTTCGCCCCGGCCGGCGTGGCCGTCGAGCGAAAAGCCCGTGAGAAGCCCTGCCTGGGAATAAAACTGCACCGTAATCATCGCTTACGCGTTGATAGCGGCGATTTCAACCTTTGTATAGGGCTGCCTATGGCCCATCTTGCGCTTTTCGTTCTTCTTCGGCTTATAGGTGAACACAGTAATCTTTTTGGCCTTGCCATTCTTGATGGCCTTGGCAGTGACCGTCGCGCCCTCCACATAGGGAGCGCCAACCTTCATGCCGTCTTCCGCGCCGACTGCGACTACCTTGTCAAAGGTGATCTCGGCGTCCGCTTCGACGTTGAGCTTCTCGATGAAAACAGTATCGCCCGCTTCCACCTTGTACTGCTTGCCGCCGGTTTCGATGATTGCGTACATAATTTACCTTCCTTTATTACGGTCTCGCTGTTCGCGGGCGGGAAAATCCGCTTTAGAGCGCAATTTCCAGCAAATTGCGCCAGCCCGGAACACGCGGCATGAAGCATTATAACACACAGCGCAAGGCGTGTCAATCTTTGAAAGCAAGTTTTTACTTTGCCGTTTTTGCCGCTTGACAGCATGGAAATATTGTCATATAACAGAATGGGAACAAATGTTCACATTCTGAAAGGTTGGTGATTATAACAAGCGCTACATTTCGAAATGACCCCATGTTTTTGCGCAACTAGTTTAAAGGCGACGGCGTTTTTGAACTGCCGATCATCCGGCAGGAAAGCGTCGCGCTGGAGGAGATCGCCTTGACCGGCTATGACAAGCTTTGCGGACAACAGCTATGAGAAGAAAATCTTTGAACTATTATTACAAAACGGAGGGGTGCTGCAATGATCGAAGAAAACGACTGGAGGATTACAGACCAAACGAAATACCTTGCACGTCCCATTGAAAAAAGCAGTGTATCGCAGGCCCAGCCCCACATGGGACCATGACCACTGCAACTTCTGCTGGGCCACCTTCAGCGAATACGACGACGACCTGCACGAGGGCTATTGCACGCCCGACGAAACCTATTGGATCTGTCCGGAATGCTTTAACGATTTCAAAGAGATGTTCCACTGGACACTGGAGGACAGTTCGAAACCCGAACCGGAATAAACAGGCCGTGGGCCACTGGGCGCTGCCTCGGCCTCCCGGCAGCGCCCGCAGAATCTTTCTACGTGGCTCGTGAGGGGATTTTTGCCCCTGCCGCGCACGGCAGGGGCAAAAACGAACCTTTCCATATGTTTGAGACGATGTGAATCGTCGAGTTTGGGAAGGTTCGCCGAACAGCTTTTCACGTGTCTCAATCTTCCCGCTGCCGAAGTGCCGTGCAAAACGGCCCCTTTTGCTTCCTTTTCCGGCCGAGCGGAAAAGGAAGGGCCCGCGCGGCCTGAGCGCGTTCCAATTTTCTCTTCCTTTGTCAGAGCACTCAAAAAAGCAAGCGTAATGAGTAATTTTTACGAAATTGTTCGGACAAAGCGATATTCTTTTTTTGACAGAATTCATGGGCCGCTGTGCTAATGCACAGCGGCCCGCCGTTTATTGCACTTCAGTCTACTGCGTCGAGGCTCAGCCCTCCACCATCGGCTCCTGTGGAATCACGATCGCAAGCACGATATAAAGGATTAAGCAGGGCACGAATGCTGTGAACACGGAAAGCACCGCATAGATCACGCGCACCAGCGTGGGGTCAATGTTCAGGTAATTGGCGATTCCGGCGCACACGCCGGAAACCATTTTATCGTTGCGGCTCCGGTAAAGCTTCTTGTTCATATCCATAAAAAATCCTCCTAAATAAAAATCAATTGAAAGGTTCTGCTTTAGTTTGAAAGGCCGTTTTGCAGCTTTGCAGCCATCAGAGTATTCTGCATGAGCATGGCGATCGTCATCGGCCCTACGCCGCCGGGAACGGGCGTGATATAGCCTGCCACCGGCTCTACTGCTTCAAAATCCACATCCCCGCAGAGCTTACCGGCCTCATCGCGGTTCATTCCAACGTCGATCACCGCCGCGCCGGGCTTCACCATATCGGCCGTGACGAATTTAGCCTTTCCGACGGCGGCAACCAAGATATCCGCCCGGCGGCAAATTTGCTGAAGGTTCTTGGTGCGGGAGTGGCAAACCGTGACCGTCCCATTCTCATGCAGCAAAAGCATCGCCATTGGCTTGCCGACAATATTGCTGCGGCCAATCACAGCGCATTCCTTCCCCTCTGGGGAAATGCCCGCGCTGTGCAAAAGCTCCATCACGCCCGCAGGCGTGCAGGGCAAAAAGTGATAATCCCCAATCATAATACGCCCCACATTGGAGGGATGGAACGCATCCACATCTTTCTCCGGAGCAATGGCCTCGATGACCTGCTTTTCTTCCAAATGCTTTGGCAGCGGGAGCTGGCAGAGAATGCCGCTGATATCCTTCCGCTCATTGAGCTGGTGCACGAGCGCCATCAATTGCAGCTGCGTCGTATCTGCCGGGAGCGCGAACTCCTCAGAACGGATGCCCACCTCCGCGCAGGCCTTTTTCTTATTGTTGACATAAACGCGGGAGGCCGGGTCGTCGCCCACGATAATCACCGCGAGGCCCGGAACAACGCCCTTTTCCCGCAGTGCCGCCACCTCGCCCGCCACGCGCGCGCGCACCTGCGCGGAAACGGCCTTGCCATCAATCCTGATTGCCATCTTCATGCGCCTCCTGTTCCACTTGTTTCTCCGGATCTTCCCCATCCACAGGCGCTGGCTCCGGCATTTCCTCCGGAAGGATAGGCTTGCCGTTTACCAACTCAATGCGCCTGTTTTCGTTGTCGATATAATAATCAATGCCTTCAATTGGCTTCGGGTTTTTCTTCGCCCGGATGAGGAAATAGACCAACAGCGCGGCGCACACGATCACCAGCGCGCCGGATAACCACTGGGAAACGCGCATATTCGTGCCGGGGATATAGAGGCTGTCTGTACGCAGCCCCTCCACCACCATGCGCTCCAAACCATACCATACACCGTAGCAGAGGATGATCTGCCCGCTGAATTTCCGGAATTTTTGGCAGATCAGATAGAGAACCAGGCAGCCCAGGATGCACCAGATGGATTCATATAGAAAGGTCGGGTGCACCGGCAGCGCCGGGTCAACCGTGATGCCGTTTGCGGCGAAATCCGCCTGATGGGCGGTGAGGTAGGAGACAACCTTGCTGCTCGTCATGCCCCAGGGGAGATCTGTATTGCAGCCGAAAGCCTCTTGATTCATGTAGTTGCCCCACCGGCCGATGCCCTGCGCGAGCAGAAGGCTTATCGCGCCGATATCCAGCAGATTGCGGAAATTCAGCTTGTTGAAATGGCATACCGCCCAAGCCGCCAGCAGGCCGCCGATGATGCCGCCATAGATCGCCATCCCGCCTTCCCAGATTTTAAAAATATCGAGAAGATGATCCTTATACTGCTCCCATTCAAAGATCACATAAAACAGCCGCGCGCCGATGATGCCGCCGAAGGTGCCAAAGATCAAAACATCCACCATCTTATCAAGGCTCATCTTCCACTTATATGCCATCCGGCCGCCGAGCAGCACGGCAAGCAGGAAGCCGAACGCAATGATAACGCCGTACCAATGGATTGTCAGGTGCAGGTTGATGCCGGGGATCGTGAAGTCCGCCAAGATGGAAGGAACATTAAAGCTCCACCCAAGCTTTGGGAACTCCACCACTGTGAAGTCATGCATTGTAAGCTCTCCTTTGCGTGATCGTTCTTTTATTTTAACGGGATTCTGTTTCTAAATTATAAACGTTTTCCTACAAATAAGAAACTATTTTTCTATGTAAAGCCGCCTGAGCGGCCTTGTTATGCGCCTGAGCATTCCTTTCTTACTCCCGGCCGTGGAATTGTGCAGTTTTAGCAAAGTGAAAATTGTGGGCAGACACGATGCTTGAAAAGCACAAAACACAGTTTGAAAAGGAATTCAAGCTTTTACAACAGACAGTGCACTGTATTCTCTTTGGAGCGTCGTTTCCAGCCGCTGTGCGATTTCATCGAGCGTGATTTCCCGCAGCAGCTCCGCCTCGTCAAACAGCCCTCCGCTGCGGAATTCAGCTGAAATCATCTCATTGGCAAGCTCATCAATATCATTAAACGCCATCACAACGCGCCCATAGAGCTTGCGGCGCGCGCGTTCAAACGACGCCTTGTCCAGCCCTTCGCGGCGCGCCCGCTCAATTTCCGCATGGATCTCCTGCGCGACCTTCTGTGGGTCCTTCGACTCACCGGAGAACAAAACGCTCGCATAGCCGTAGCCGTGGAAATACTCCGCGCCGAACTGCGTGTTGATGAGCCCCTCGTCAAACAACCTGCGATAAAGCGGGGAGGTATTTCCCGCCAGCATTTCAAGCAAAACATTCGTTTGAAGCTGTTCGCGCAAGGGGCGCTCCGGCGTCTCATAGGTTTCCTTAAAGCCAAGCATGAAAAGCGGCGCGCCCACATCAAGCGTTTGCTCGATAAAGGGCTGCACGGGCTTTGCCGGCTCATCCGGGAAATTGCGCTCAATGGAGAGAGCATCCGCAGGTTTCAGCAGCCGGTCCGCCACTTCGAGCACCTCGTTCACCGTCACATTGCCAGCAACGGCAAGCGCCATATTGTGGAGGTTATAAAATGTGCGGTAGCAGCGGTAGAGAAGATCCGCCGTAATATGCGAAATAGAATCGATCGTTCCCGCGATGTCGATGCGCACGGGGTGCACCTTGTAGAGCGCCCTGAGGCAGTTGAACATCACCTGCCAGTTCGGCTCATCTTGATACATTCGGATTTCCTGCCCGATGATGCCCTGCTCCTTCTGCACGGTCTGTTCCGTAAAATAAGGCGACTGCACAAAATCCAGCAAAATCTCCAGCGACGCCTTAAAATTACCCGCGCAGGAGAAAAGATAGCAGGTGCGCTCAAACGACGTATACGCATTGGCGGACGCGCCTGTTTTTGCATAGCGGGCAAAGGCGTCCAGATCCTCGCTTTCAAAGAGCTTGTGCTCCAAAAAATGCGCGATGCCCTCTGGCACCTCTGTAAAATCCGCCTCGTCGCTGCGCTTGAAGCGTGTGTCGATCGAGCCGTATTTCGTGCCAAACAACGCATAGGCGGAGGAATAGCCCGCCTTTGGCATCACGAGAATCGTGAGACCCGAAGGGTGGTCGATCCTATAATAGCTATCGTCTAACAATGTGGAATGGATTTCTTTCACCAGATGGCTCATGCCTGATCCTCCTCCCCCATCAACAGATAGATCGTATCGAGCGTGACCTTTTGCGCCGCTTCCACAGCCTGCTCGCGCGTAACCTTGCGGATTTGCGCTGCCAGCGACTGCGGGGCGGCCGGGGCCTCTTCCAGCAGCCGGAAGGCATACCAGTCGTCCAGCTCCTCCGGCGTTCCGCCGAGGCGCTCATAATCATCCGCCAAGCTCTTCACGGAGGCGTCAAAATCGTCGTGCGTAAATTCGCCTGCGCGCACAGCGTCAAGCTGCTTGCTGATCTCCGTGATTGCGCGTTCAGCATTTTCAAACTCCACGCCGCTCTGCACCATCATCACGCCTTTTTGGCGGAATAGGCGGGCCGAGCAATAGTAGCACAGGCTCAGTTTTTCCCGCACATTTTGAAACAGGAGCGACTGCGGGCTACCGCCGAATACGTTCACCATCACATTCACCGCGGAAAAATCCTCTGGCGCCTGCTCATAGCCCATCCGATAGCCCAGCACAAGCTTACCCTGCTGCACAGGGAGCCGCTCTTCCACCCGCCGTGGCTGCTCCGCGCGCGGGATGATCTGTGTCTCCCATGCATCCGCGGGAGTTGCCTCGCGTTCTATTCTGGAAAGCTCTTCCTTCAACAGTGATTGGGCCGCACGCACATCTGCTTCACCGACAAGATTGAATTGCAGCCGCCCGCTGGATAGCAGCGCCTTCCACGCCTCATACAGCCGCTGCGGGGTAAGGCTTTTCACATTCTCCGGCGTGCCGTAGCGGTTAATCCCATACGCCTCGTGTTCACACATCAGCGCTTCACACCGCCTGAGCGCATAGGTGCGTTTATCGTTGCGCTCGTTTTCAATGCGCTCAAGCAGCAGCCGTTTCTCCCGCTCGACATCCTGCGCGTCGAACGCGCCGTTTTCCACATGGGGGTGGAAGAAAAGCTCGCACAGGAGCTTCACACACTCCGTTACAGCCCCGTCCCCGTCAAAGGCGAAACGGTCTGCAATGCAGGTAATGCTAATACGCATCACCTGCGCTTCGCCCACCTTTTCAACCCCGGCTGACACCCGCGCACCATAGGCCTCCGCGAGTTTTTTATTCATCGTTGTAAAGTCTGGATATTTTGCGCAGCAGCGGTGCAGCAAAAAGGGCAGCATCGCATTCGCTGAAGCCGTTTCCTCCCGCAGCGGCACAGCGGCCGCAAGGGAAATACGGCAGGTTTTAAATTTGCTTGCCCGCACCGTGCAGAACCTTACGCCGGGTGCGAGGGGGATAAATTCCACTGAATCATTCATCCTTTGGGTCATCCTTTCTGTGAATCCGCAAAGCCCGGGTTTTGGCAGCAACTCTTTTAGCCTACAAAAAAGAGGCAGGCTGTTCCCCGTGCAGTGGCGGGGCTTTGCGGGAATCTGGAATTTCCTATCTTTTCGGGATAGAAATTCAGAAGACGGCGCCAGTGCCATGCGGCGGCGAAGAGCTGACGTCCCCAATCTGAAACTGTCTGTTATTATATCACACCTCGCCTCCCGCTTCCAGTCAAATAGCGCTGAAGGGTCAAAAACACATTCTTTTTCACGAAGCGGATGCGCCGATACCATATACCAGCCGGTGCTCCCGCCCATCCGGGGTAAACCGCTCTGCCTGTTCCCCATCCACGGTCAGGCCCTGTGGGGCGGTATCCGATACCGTGATGGCGATCACGGCTCCGTCGAGCGTGAGAGTTGCGCTGTAGCCGTGCCAACCGGAGGGGAGGCGCGGTTCCAATTCGAGAGCACCGCTACGCAGCCGGATGCCAAGGAGCTCTTCCACCACAGTGCGGTAATACCAGCCCGCAGCGCCAGTATACAGGCTCCAGCCTCCTCTCCCCTCAATGCCCTTTGCGGTGGATACATCGCCCGCCAGCGCGTACGGTTCACGGAGATATCGCTTTGCCTGCGCTTCCTGCGCGCATTTCTCGGCCGGATTCAAAAGCTTCAAAAGAGAATACCCCTCATCCACGCGGCCTTCCCGCAGCAACGCCATGCAAAGCCACACGGCGGCATGCGTATACTGCCCGCCGTTTTCCCGGACGCCTGCCGGATAGGCGGCCACATAGCCGGGCGAATATCCCTCCCCAGTGAAGGATGGCGTAAAGAGCCTGATCAGCCCCTGCTCCCAATCCACAAGCTTTTCCACCGCGCTGTCAAGCGCCAAGTTCCGCCGCTGCTCATCCGGCATCCCACCCAAAACGGAGAAGGATTGCGGCAGGCTGTCGATTTCACAGGCTGGGGCTCCGCTCGCCCCCATCGGTGTGCCGTCGTCAAAATAAGCGCGCCGGTACCAGCGGCCGTCCCATGCGGTTTCATCCACGGCGCTGCGCAATTCCTGCGCCCGTTGTGCAAAGCGGGCCTCGGATGATTCATCCTCCATGAGCTTGCAAACCGGGCGCATCTCATCGAGCGTCAGCGCCATAAACTGCGCAAGCCACACGCTTTCGCCCCTGCCTTGGATGCCAACGCGATTGAAACCGTCGTTCCAATCCCCACCGCCAATCAGTGGAAGCCCATGCGCGCCGAAACGAGCCGCATGCTCAATGGCGCGCAGGCAGTGCTCATAGAGCGTCCCGCGCTGTGCCGACATGGTTGGCTCAAAATAGCGCTCGTGTTCTCCGTCGCGCAGCGCTTCCCCCTCCAGATACGGAATTTTGAGGTGCAGTAAGGAAGCATCCCCCGTCTGCTTGATATATTCCGCCGTCACATAGGGCAGCCATAACAGATCGTCGCTGTAACGGGTGCGCACGCCGCGCAGGCCGTTTTTGCCCGGCAATCGGTGCCACCAATGCAGCACGTCGCCCTCCGGGAACTGGCAGGCAGCCGCGCGTAGAATTTGCTGGCGCGCAAGGCGTGGGCGCAAAAGGATCATCGAGCCGACATCCTGAAGCTGATCGCGAAATCCCCATGCTCCGCCGTTCTGATAGAACGCGGTGCGGCCAAAGATGCGGCTGTTTAAAATCTGCGCCGGCAAAAATGAGCTAACCATATGATTGAGCGCCTTATCAGGCGTATCCACCCTGAGGGCATTGTGAAGCACCCGCTTCGGCGCAATTTCCAAAAGCGCTTTTGCCGCCTGTTCCTGCGCGGCAAAGGAGAGCACAAAGCGCACCTTTTCCTTTCGTTTGGGCGGTAAAACAAGCCTACGTCCAATCGCCGCGCAGGGGTCGTCGAGCGGAAGCATGCGCTGCTCCCCCCATTTTCCACGCCAAAAATCCGCCCGGTCACAGCAACAGAAGGCGCCGTCCCCCTCTCCGCCGGTAAGCGCCATATAACCAGGCACCGCCGTATTCCATGGCGAATGCAGGCTGAGCACGCCGCCCTGCCAGCGGGATTTAATAAAGCGCGCATTCTTCCGGTCCACGCCGAGCACCGGCTCCGTGTAGTACACCGTTTCCACCTCAACCGGCTCCTTTCCATTATTATAAAATTCCACTTCGCAGGTTTTCAGCATTCCAGTATCCGGCACAGCCACCGTAACAGCCGTTTCGATTTTGCCCGCCCTGCCGCGCCAAAGCGCCATGCCGGGCGAAAATTCTGCCCGCGCGCCCTGAATAAGATCATAGACCTCATTCTTGACCCGCAAAAACAGCAGCTCGCCGCGGTTGCCGGTGCGCGTATCGTTAAACCATGGTGTGAGCTTATTCTCCCGGGCATTGACGGCCCAGGTGCAGCCAAGCGCTCCGCTCTCTACAAGCGTACCAAAATCAAGGTTTGCCAAAACATGGCACCAGGGAACCTCCGGCTTTTCTGTGATTGCAAACGCGCCGTTTTCCATAAAGCCGCCACGCCGGACGCAAAAATCCAGCTCCAGCCTCCGCTGAGCAGGCAGAACAGGAAACACAGCAAACGGAACAAACGGCAAAACCGGCAGCTGCATGCGCTCCGCAGCAGACGGCGAGATATACCTTGCCGCCGTTTGCAGCGCCAGAACGCTTTGTGCGGTGTGCGTCTGCAAATCCACCGCATGAATTCCGCCGGGCGCATTCAGGCTTTCAATGCAATTTTCGTGCCGCAAGGCGGTTTCCAGCGCTTTGAGCACCGGCCTATCATACGCGCCGCCTTCCCGGTATCCGATGGCAACATCTGTGGGGATTCCGCTGCGGCGAAGTTTCCGATTCAGGCGAACAAGCGGCAGCGCTCGTGCAACATCCTCCGCATTTTGAATCTGAATATACAAAATGGGATGGTCGCCAGAAATACCAAGGCTCCACAGCGCCTGCACGCCCGCGTTATTTTCCTGCGCCGCAGCGAGATATTCATTGGTTTCCTGCGGCGGATAAAAAATTTGCGGAAGCACCTGCGCAGCCAGGATGCCATCTAGGCTATTTTCATAAAACGGATTCGGCGCGCCGGCTACAATCCGCCCCTCTCTACGGGAACGCAGCAACCGGTCTGCCGCCTCAGCGCGCGTAGACGCAGCGGCCAGAAGGAGCGTCACATGGCGCTCTGCACGCGGCTCGATTTCAAGCGATACGGAAAACGCGCATGCCGGGTCTCCCACGCCGATGCCATCGCCAAGTTTCATGGGCGCGTTGCGCAAAGTAAAAATGCCGTCTGGGAAGTCGAGCAGTTTTTCCCGCGCGCCCTCATAGTGAAAGGGCACATCCTCCAGCAGCCCTGCGGCAAGGCACATCGGCTCGCCGTCTCCGCGTGGGCGGCGTGTGAAGAGCTGAAGCTTGTTGCCCGCATCATATCCATGCTCCAAAAAGAGCTTGGAAAATGCCGGATGCGCCTTCGCCTCCCGTGCGGGTGCAAGGCAGGGCTCTAAATAGATCAAAAGGGATATATGCGCCCGCTCTTTCCCCAGGTTTTTCACCGTATACCGTCTATGCTCACAAGGCAGGCGCGGATGCACCTGAATAAGCGTTTCCCCCACGAGCGTTTTGCTCCAGGCCGTGAGGCGCGCTTGCGTGTGTGAAAACTGTGCGCTAAACTCCGCCCCGCTGCGGTAATCAAGCGCACGGCAGAGTGGGAGCGTCTCCTCTTGTGCGCGTGCAACAGCAAAAATGCCCTTCGGCCTACGCAGTAAATCGCCGCCGCGCCAAGTAATATCCGATTCGCGATAAAGAGAGACGGAGGTGCCGCAGTCGCTCACGGCCACGCTCCACTCCCCGTTGGTGAGCAAATGCATCTGCGGCTGCACGGGGTTCGGCTCCATGATCTCCCTGGTAGCCGATGTGACACGCTGAGCGCGTTGCGGCGTTTCGCGCAGCTCCACATCGTGAAAAACAGATGCGCCGGTCGGAATTTTCTCTTCCAGCAGGCAGCGCGCCGCCGCCATGCGGTCATCCCGCATGAAGCGATTCTGCATGGCATAGCCTTTGAGCGCGTTGCAAACGGATACCATACTCATCCCCACATGATGCGCCATATAGCTGCGCACCAAGGCGTATTCCTGCCCGTCCACGCGCTCGGGGCTGAAATCGGCGGCTTCATAAAAGCCGCAGCGGCCCGTCATCTGCATCTGCTCCAGCTCGTCAAAGTTTTTCAGCGCAGCCTCCGGCTCGAACGGCAGCAGCAAAAAAGTAGAATACGGCGAGATCACCAGATCGTCGTTTAGTCCTCTTTTTAGGCCAAGCTTCTGCACGCCGTGCGCCTTATACTGATAATTGAGCTGCGGATCAAACGCATAAAATCCGCTTTCGGAAATACCCCAGGGAATATTTTTTCCGCGCACCCTTTTCTTCTGGCAATAGGAGCAAAAACGCATTGCCTCCTTGCCGAGCGTGCCGTCGTAAAGCGGCAGAAGCAGATGCGGCATATAATATTCAAACATCGTTCCCGTCCAGGAAACAGGGCCCGTATACCGCCCTTCGCGTGCGAGCATCCGGCCCAGCGCCCCCCAGTGCTTTTTAGGCGCTTGGCGGCTGCCTACAGCGTAATAGCTCATCATACGCGCTTCGCTCATCAAAAGGTCGTAATAGGAGCCGGTGAGTTTTTTCTCTTGCGCGTCGAAGCCAATGTGAAACAGCCTGCGGCGCGGATTATAAAGCGGGGAGAGATCGCCCTCCTCCAAAAGCCTACCCACCCGGTTTGCCTGGTCAACAAGCTTTGGCTCCTCCGCGGCATATTCCAGAAGCCCCTGCCGCAGCGCGGTCAGACAGCAAAAAAAATTGCCGCTGTCCACAGTGGAAACATAGCGCGGCTCCATGACGCGCAAGGTAGTGGTATCATACCAGTTGTAAAGGTTCCCGTGCCATTTTTCCAGCTTTTCAATGCTGGTGAGCATCCCATCGATCCGCTCGCAGAGCATGGCGCTGTCGATAAACGAAAAATCCCGCGCGGCAAGCGTGCAGAGCAGAGCAAGGCCGATATTCGTTGGAGAAGTGCGATGTGCAACCCGATGGACGGGCGTTTCCTGCACATTATCAGGCGGTAAATAATGATCCTGCACGCCGCAGAATTCTTCGTAATACCGCCATGCGGCGGCGGCGTAGGAGGTGAGGCGGTCGCGCTGCTCCCAATTAAGCTCCTTCGTCTTTTCCACGCCGCTGCGCGCAGAAAACACGGCAAACGGGAAATTACAGAGGAATAGAAAGCCGCACAGCCAAAGGCTCCCCCTGCCGAAGAGCATCAGCAGTGCACCCGTGAGAATGCTCGGCAGATACCGCTTTACAAGCGCACCCGGCCGCTGCGCAACATCACTCTGTGCGGCGGTTACCCATTCGAGCAGTTTTTTATGGCTTACGAAACGCCGCCAGAGGGCCCGGATGATCGCATCCAGGCTGACAAAGGCGGTCTGTGCCAGCATGACCACACTCACGATCGCACGGATCAGATTGCCTGTGGCCACTGGCGTAACGCGCGAATAATAGAGCCTGGAAAACATTCCTGGACCGCCAGAAAGCACCGCGCGCCAAGCCCCATAAAGGCTGCCAGCCATCGTGCAGAGCAGGCCGCCTAAAACCAGCAGCAGCCGCGCGGGGGCCGGTGTGAAAAGCGCTGCAATCAGGCAGAGCAGCGCTGAAACCGGCGTAAAGGAGCGGCGTAAGTTATCAAAAAGCTGCCAACGGGCAAGTGCGCCCAGCGGGCTGCCCTTTTGCCCGCCCTTTCTATTTTTTCTCCGGATAAGAAACGGCAGGTTTTGCCAATCCCCACGCACCCAGCGGTGCATCCGGTCAAGATATGCTCCCTCTCGGCCTGGGAAGCCATCCGCCACCTGCACATCGCTGACAAAGCCCGCCCGCAGGAAGCCCCCCTCCAGAATATCATGGCTTAAAACGCTCTCCGGCTCAAATACGCCCAGCAGCACACGGTAAAACACATCCACATCGATCAGGCCTTTGCCGGAAAAGATGCTGCGCCCAAAGAAATCCTGATAGCGCTCGGCAGCGGCGGTATCATAAGCCACAAGCCCTCCCGCATCCGCCATCACGCGTGAAAATCCTGTTGCTCCAGCGGAAAACAGCTCCGTTTCCACCCGCGGCACAAGAATGCCATAGCCCTGTGTGACGATGCCTTTTTTCTCATCCACCACCGGCCGGTTGAGCGGGTGCATCGCCGCTGCCACAAGCTGAGAGGCCGCGTCGAGCGGGAGGACCGTATCCGCATCCAGCGCAAGGACATATTTGGTATTCTGCAAGCCGTCCGTATCTCCGCAGAGTGCGCGGAAGGGCACCTCTTCCCCCCTTAAATAGCGTATCAGCGCCTCAATCGCGCCGCGCTTACGCTCTGCACCCGTATACTCCTCCTGTGTGCGGGAATAGGAGCGCTCCCGTACGATCAAAACAAATCCGCCGTTGTGCCTGCGGTTAAGCTGCTCAATCTCCCGCCTGCTCGCCGCAAGGTCGGATGTATCTTGCGGCATCGTAGGGGATTGTGCGCCTTTGAGATCTGCAAGCACGCAGATTTTTACGCTTCCGTGCCCGTTCGTTCGCCAGAGCTGCTCTAGATGTTGCCCCAGCTTACGCGCCTGGGAAGCGCCAGGCAGCAGCGTAGAAACGGCAATCAGCGTCGCCCCTTCCTCCGGAATCATCCCTTCTAAATTTAACCTGTGCATCGGGCGCACTGCAACGCCGCTGGAAAACGCCGCCTCGATTGGGTAGCGGAGAATCTCCCAAACCGGAAAATATAAAAGCGGAACCAGATACCACGCGCGCGTTAATATAGCGGTGCATAGCGCAACAAGCAAGGGGAAAAGCGCCTCCATCAGCAGGGCGGTTTTCCCCCTTCGCCGATAAGACGGGCCCGAAGGAAGCCAGGCGCCTACATGGCGCTCTCCGGGCGTTTCTCCGGCCTGCGCCTGGGAGAGCGCGGCACAGGCCGCCTCCTGTTCCGTTATGCCTGCATTCCGTGCAGCCTGCGCGGTTAAGCGGCGGTAGCAAAAGCGCGTCGTCTCATCCATCTGCGGATAGATGCCTTCCGGGTCCCGCATTAAAATCTGCTCTACGGGGCTTAGGCTCTCCAAAAGCATATCAAAATCCCAATCCTGCATCGCGCGCAGCGTCAGAACGGCATGGCTCAGCCTCTGAACCGCTGGCTCCCCTGTTTCTTCACATCCGAGGCGAGCGGTATGCAGCAGGGCGGCGCGCAGGAAAAGCGGCACAAGCTCCACCTCTGCGCTACACAGCCCTGCTTGCTGCAATCCGCTCTCCAAAATCTGCTCGGATAGATCCGCATGCTCCCGCACTGCACGCAGGCATAAGGCATAAATCCGCACAACGCCATCCGCATCCAGCGGCAGAGCCGGTGCGGTTTTCAGTTGAGAGAGCACGCCGCGCCCCTCCCGCTCCAACAGATAAAAATTATCGCAGAGCCATTCGCCCAAAGCAGTATCGTCATGGGCGCGCAGCGCTTTCGTATATTTCTTGCGCAAAGAATAGAGATCCTTCTCAATCTGCCTTTTCAGCGCGCGCGGCTTTGCGCGCCGTATGATGTCCCGTTTCAAAAGTAATCCCGTCCTTAGCCGGGCAATGGAGCAAAGCCCGGAAATTTACAATCTATTTTTCCCAAAAGGGACAAGATTACGCGCGGGATGCGAAAAAGGGCGCGAAATAAAGCGTTGCTTTCTATGCTTTACAAAAACCAAGCCCGTCTGGCGCTTCAATCGCCGCTTCTGCCTACCCTCGGTGTACAAAAAGCAATACGCCTGTCAGCGGCCAAAATCAGCGCTGGCGACGTCCTTGATGGGCATCAGCCCACCCGCGTTTCTTGCCAATGCCGCTTTTCTCTCGCTGGCAGGTTCGCAGAAGTTTTTTAGGAGCAGATTTGGCGGCCGGCAAGGCTTTTGAGGCAGCCGGGCTGCCGCCCGGCAACGAAAGTTATGTAGTCAGCCTCCGAAGATGCCCTAAAAAACCGTGTTGCTCTTTGTACACCGAGGGCAGCATCAGCTGAAATCCAACAAATCTTTAAAAAAATCCCGCCGAAACATTGCTTTTTCCACACAAACATGTGAAAATAGAAAGAAACAATTCAATCAGTTTTTCATGTGCAGGAAAGGCGAGGCGGAAAGTTTGAATAATAAATTTTCCAAACGCCTCGCGGAGAAAGGATGATCATAACAATGGCGCTGCTCACGCAAAGCATCAAGGGCACACAGGATACGCTGCCCGCAAAGAGCTATCAAAACCAATACATGGAGCAATCCATGCTCGAAATTGCCCGAAATTTCGGCTACCATGAAATTCGCACGCCGGTTTTTGAACACACGGAACTGTTCCAGCGCTCCGTCGGCGATACCACCGATGTGGTGCAGAAAGAAATGTACACCTTCGACGATAAAGGAGGCCGTTCCATCACCCTGCGCCCGGAAGGGACGGCGGGTGCAGTGCGTGCTTTTCTTGAGCATGGGCTGCACAACGAGGCCTTGCCGCAAAAGGTCTGCTACCTGACCTCCTGCTACCGATATGAAAAGCCGCAGGCAGGCAGGCTGCGCGAATTCCATCAATTTGGCGTGGAATGCCTCGGCGCGGCTGCTCCAGCGGCGGATGCGGAGATCATCTCCATGGCATCCAACATCTTCGATTATCTCGGCATTGAACACCTGCATCTGGAATTAAACTCCATCGGCTGCCCTTCCTGCCGCGCGGAATATCACAAGGCTCTGCATACCTATTTCGCCGCCCGTCAAGATCAGCTGTGCGAAACCTGCCGTGGCCGGCTTGCGCGCAACCCTATGCGTATTCTCGACTGCAAAAGCCCGGTCTGCCAGGAGATTGCGCAAGGTGCGCCGCTGATGCTCGATTATCTATGCGATGATTGCAGAGCGCATTTTGGCTATGTCAAAACTTATCTCGACGCCATGGACATCGAATATACCATCAACCCTCGCATCGTACGCGGGCTGGATTATTACACACGCACAGTTTTCGAATTCGTCTCCGATGAGATCGGCGCACAGGGCACGGTTTGTGGAGGCGGGCGTTACGACGGCCTTGTGGAGGAGCTCGGCGGCCCGCATGTGCCTTCCCTCGGTTTCGCCATGGGGCTCGAGCGGCTGATGCTCCTAATGGAAACGCAGAAAACGCCTTTTCCGCAAGCGCCTAGGTGCGATCTCTATATCGCCTCTATGGGGGACAAGGCATCGGTCGAGGCGGTTAAAATTGTCGCCTCTATCCGAGAGGACGGCATGTCTGCCCAATACGATTTAGCTGACCGCTCCGTCAAGGCCCAGATGAAATATGCCAACAAGCTCGGCGCGCGGTATACCATGGTGCTCGGCGACAACGAGTTGGAAACCGGAAAAGCCATACTGAAAAACATGGAGTCTGGCGAAACCCAAGAGGTGGCGCTCTCCACCTTCGCGGAGGATTTCATGGGGCTGGTCGTTCATGAAACGGCGGATCAACTCGCCGATTTTATCAATGAGGAAAACGCCGGCAATTTGCAGGCGCTCTTTGGAGGGAATCTATAATGGACACAATGACAGGGCTCAAACGAACAAATTACTGCGGTGATCTGTGCATGCAGGATGTTGGCAAAGCCGTGACCGTGTGCGGCTGGGTGCAGCGCCAGCGCGATCTCGGCGCGCTGATCTTCGTTGATCTGCGCGACCGCACCGGCATTGTCCAGCTCGCCTTCGACGAGCGCACGGCAAAAGATATTTTCGATAAGGCATTTACCGTGCGCAGTGAGTATGTGCTCATGGCTAAGGGGACGGTACGCGAACGATCCAGTAAAAACAGGGAAATTCCTACTGGTGAGATTGAAATTGCGGTGGAGGATCTGCGCGTATTGGCATATAGCGAAACGCCGCCTTTTGAAATCATTGAGAACTGCCCCACTGCGGAGCTGACTCGGCTGAAATACCGCTACCTTGACCTGCGGCGCCCGGATTTGCAGCGCAATCTTCTGATGCGGCACAAAATTTCCAAGATAACGCGGGATTATTTTGATGAAAACGGCTTCGTCGAAATTGAAACGCCCATCCTGATCCGCTCCACACCGGAGGGCGCAAGGGACTTTCTCGTCCCCAGCCGCATTCACAACGGCTCATTTTACGCCCTGCCGCAATCCCCGCAGCTTTATAAGCAGCTTTCCATGGTGGCGGGCTTTGACCGCTATATGCAGATCGCCCGCTGCTTCCGTGATGAGGATCTGCGTGCAGACCGCCAGCCGGAATTCACACAGATCGACGTGGAGATGTCCTTCGTTGAGATGGAGGATGTGCTGGCCATCGGCGAAGGCTATATGGAACGCGTTTTCAAAGAGGCACTCGGCGTAGACATTCCACTTCCCCTGCCGCGGTTGACCTATCGGGAAGCTATGAACCGTTACGGCTCCGATAAGCCGGATACCCGCTTCGGAATGGAGCTTTACGATCTGACCGATATTGTGAAGGATTGCGGCTTCTCTGTCTTTTCCGGCGCTGCCGCAGGCGGTGGCACGGTGCGCGGCATCACGGCCAAGGGCTCCGTAAAAGCACTCACCCGCAAGGAAATCGACAAGCTTACGGAATTTGTTCGCGGAATTGGAGCAAAGGGGCTTGCTTGGATCCGCCTCACACCGGAAGGCACAACCTCCTCTTTTGCCAAATTTATGACGGAGGATGAAATGCAGGCAATCCTCACGAAGGCCGGCGCGGAAACCGGCGACGTGGTGCTGATCGTAGCAGATACGATGGTATCCCACGTTCTTTCAGCCCTCGGCGCACTGCGCAACGAGGTAGCGAAAAAGCTCGATATCATCCCACAGGATACCTATAACCTCCTCTGGATCACGGAATTCCCCTTCTTTGAGTGGGATGAGGAGACGGAGACCTTTGTCGCTATGCACCATCCCTTCACCGCTCCAATGGACGAATGCCTCGATTATCTCGAAACGGATAAGGCCAATGTGCGCGCAAAGGCCTATGATCTTGTGCTCAACGGTGTGGAGCTCTCCAGCGGCTCCATCCGCATTACCGATCCGACCCTGCAAAACCGTATTTTCTCCCTGCTCGGCCTAAGCGAAGAGGAGGCCAAGGCAAAATTCGGCTATCTGCTCGATGCGTTCCGCTTCGGCGCGCCGCCACATGGCGGATTTGGCATTGGCCTGGACCGGCTCATCATGCAAATGCTCCGCTGTGAAACACTGCGGGACGTGGTGGCCTATCCGAAGGTGCAGAATGCGAGCGAACCGATGACAGAATGCCCTGCACAAGTGGATGAAATTCAGCTTCAAGAGCTCGGCATTGCATTGCAAAAGGCCGGCGAATAAAGCAAAAAGCGGGATTGCGGCAAACGCTGCAATCCCTTCCTCATGTTCAAATGGAGGTGTCTTTATGGCAATCAACACATGCCCGGAATGCAAACAGGAGGTTTCCTCCGCCGCCCCGGCCTGCCCGCACTGCGGCTATCCATTGCAAAAAAAGGCCGCCCCACTCGGTGAGATACAGCGGCATCGAACCATCGGCATGGTATTTCTGGCGCTCGGCTTCGCCGCCGTCTTCGGCGGGCTGATTCTGGCGTTCACTTGGTCTCTGCTGAGTATTTTAGGCGCGCTGCTCATCATCGGCGGCTCGGCGCTGATGTCGATGGGCTATCTACAGACGACCGGCTTTTATAACGTATCCTGCCCGCAATGCGGCGCACAAGGCACGCTTTCTCCGCGCGCCAGGGTATGGAAATGCCCGCAATGCAAATGCAGAAGCCTTCGGCAAGGCGATGCTCTGGAAGAAGAATGAGGCAACATAACCGGCGGCGCATCGGAAATGCATAAGCAAAAAAACCGGATTCCCTGCCATGTGTAAAGCAGAGCATCCGGTTTTTTATGTATGAACGCAAGTGTTACATTCCATTGGCGCATTTTAAAAGCCGAATCTCGTCACTGTGATCCGCCGATACCCGCTCCAGCGTACTCACTCGGGAGTGAAGATCCTCCATTTCGTGTTCCTTGGGCAAACGCGCCACAATTCCCTGATGGCCCTCGGCCAACAATTGCAGCTGCTTCGGAATCTCATGTTCCAACAGAATCTCGACCCGATCCATCCGCCCCTCCATGCGATCCATCCGCATCTCAATGCGATCCATGCGGTTTTCCATTCGGTCTATGCGACTGCTCATCTCGTCCATACGACCGCTCATCTCGTCCATGCGGCCGTTGAGCGGCTCAATTTCGGTTTTTACAATTTGCTGAATTGCCTGTAACAGCATTTTCTCATCCATGCCCTCACCTCATGCCCATTTTATCATGAACCTCACTACAATTGCAATATAATCTATAATATTCATTATATGTTGTTTTATTACATTTTAGTAGGCGTTATATTTTTCAATTGCTGCATCAATCATCGCCATGCTGTGCTCCACAACCGGCAAATCTGATTCGGATACGGGCGTCAGCGGTGCGCGTACACCACCCACATTCACGCCTTTCCTCTTTAAAATTTCTTTCATTACAGCATAGAGGTTTGCGCGGCTGCCACACATGGTATAGATGATCTCATTCATTGCAAATTGGATTTTCCTTGCCGTTTCAAGGTCTCCCGCACGCACCAGTGCGTCCGCTTTCAAAAACAGCTCCGGCATCACCGCATAGGTGCCGCCAATACCGCCGTCTGCACCCATGGCGCGTCCACCGACGAACTGCTCGTCCGGTCCATTGAATACGATAAAATCCCTGCCGCCCTCAGCCTTGAACATCTGAATATCCTGCACTGGCATGGAAGAATTCTTAACGGCCACAACACGGCCGTTTTTGCGCATCTCCTGAAACAGCGGCATCGTCAGCGCCACACCCGCAAGCTGCGGGATATTATAGATGACAAAGTCCGTATGGGGCGCGGCGGCGGAAATCGTATTCCAATATTCTGCAATCGCGTATTCCGGCAGATGGAAATAGATCGGCGGAATACAGGCGATCGCATCCACACCCTGCGCCTCGGCATGGCGGGCAAGCTCCACGCTGTCGCGCGTGTTGTTGCAGGCAACATGTGCGATCACCGTTGCCTTTCCCTTCGCCTCTGCCATCACATGTTCCAACGTAATTTTACGCTCCTGCACACTCTGGTAGATACATTCTCCAGACGAACCGCACACATATAGGCCCTTCACACCCTTATCGATCAAATACCTTGCCAGCGCACGGGTGCGTTCCGGGCTTATCTCCCCCGCATCATCGTAGCAAGCGTAAAAAGCGGGGATCACACCCCTGTATTTTTCTAGATCAGCCATTGTAAAACAACATCCTTTCCTACGCCGTTTCTTTGGAAAAGCCTTCCCAAAAATCCTGTTCCATTATATAATTAGAACAGTTGAAAAACAAGCGGTATCCGCTATTATTTTAGGAAGAGGATGGATTGATCTATGAAAAATCTGGACATATTCGACCGTGTACGCGGTGGGCTAATCGTTTCCTGCCAGGCATTAGAAAAAGAGCCGCTTCACAGCTCTTTTATCATGTCCCGCATGGCAGTTGCAGCCGAGATGAGCGGGGCCGTCGGAATCCGGGCCAACACGGTAGCGGATATCACAGAGATCCGCAAAATGGTCCGCCTGCCCATGATCGGTATTATCAAGCAGATTTATAAGGACAGCGACGTCTATATCACACCCACCATGGTCGAAGTAGACGCGCTCGTTGAAACCGGCGTTGAAATTATTGCAATGGATGCAACAAACCGCCTGCGAACCGGCGGGAAGAGTTTGGATGATATCTTTCACGAAGTGCGCAACAAATATCCCGACCAGCTCTTCATGGCAGATTGTTCCTGTTATGAGGAGGCGCTGCACGCCGAGGAGATCGGCTTCGATTGCGTGGGCACAACAATGGCGGGCTATACGCCTTATACGCAAGGCACCAGCCTGCCTGATCTTGCCTTCATCCAAAAGATTTCCCAAGCGGTCGATGTACCCGTTATCGCGGAGGGCGGTATCCACTACCCACAGCAGCTGCGGCAGGCGCTTGACGCGGGGGCTTTCTGCGCCGTGGTCGGCGGAGCAATCACCAGGCCGCAGGAGATTACCAAACGCTTTGTGGAGGTTTTATGAACAGTTGTAATACTGCCGTTGTTGACATCGGCGGCACCAATATCAAATACGGGTTTCTTCCTGCCGGCGCACAAACGCCGCAATTCACCAAAGAAGCGCCAACCAATGCACATTTAGGCGGCACAGCTCTGATGGAAACTGTTCAGGCGCTTTTGCGCGCGCTCCCCGCCTTTGAACGGATCGGCGTAAGCACCTGCGGCCAGGTTGACCGCCAAACGGGCGGCATCCGGTATGCGACGGATAATGTGCCCCGCTATACCGGCACGCCGATACGCTCCTTATTAGAAGAGGCATTCGGCGTGCCGGTAGCGGTGGAAAACGACGTCAACGCCGCCGCTTTAGGCGAAGCGCACTTTGGCGCGGGGCGCGGCTGCCAGCATTTTTTGTGCCTGACTTATGGCACTGGAATCGGGGGCGCGGCCATTCTCAATGGCGAGCTCTACACCGGCTTTCACGGCGCGGCCGGGGAATTCGGCCACATCGTAACACATGCTGGAGGGCGCAAATGCACTTGCGGAGGAGAAGGCTGCTATGAAACCTATGCCTCCACACGCGCGCTAACCAGGGAAGCCGAATCACTTTTGGGCCATCCGGTCAACGGGCGGGAGCTTTTTGCCCTCTTGCATCATGGAAATCAAGCGATTGTGCAATTGGTCGACAGCTGGATTGGAGAAATTGCCATCGGCCTCGCCGGGCTGGCCTACAGCCTTGATCCGGAGCGCATCGTGCTCGGCGGAGGGATTATGAAGGAGCCCTATCTCCTACCGCGCCTAAAGCAAGCACTGGACGCCCGGCTGATGCCAAGCTACCGTGATATTGCTCTTGTGCCTGCGCAGCTTGGAAACACAGCGGGCTTGATGGGGGCTTATTGGGCAGCCGCTCAGCTGACTGGCGAAAAGAACGGAGCGGGAAGTTTGCTATAATAAGCTTCCCGCTCCATTCTACTATCTTTCGGCGCCTGCATGTATCTTTTCTGTGAAATCCGTGCCCATTTGGGGCCGTTCCATGTGTATTTCTGCAAACGGATGTTTGATTCCGCCGGGATGGCTCTGCAATTTTATCTCTGAGCGAGCTTTAATAGACCCTTCTCTTTTAAAACTCCATATCCAGCCCTACCATTATTCTATTTCGCATTTTTGTGATCGGCTCCGGCCAACCGTTGCAATGGAATCCTGCCTTCCTACACAGATGTGTTCCTGATCTAGGATTCCCTCTCCCGGCAAATGACAAAGGCTGGATCCACCTCATAAGGGATGGCGAAAACAGGCATGCCGGAGGAATACGGCGCGATTTCATACAGCCCAAAATAAACCATGACTGCATCCTGCGTCAAATAAAATCGCCTTGGATCAAAATTCTGTACCACCAACTCTCTGTAATTATCAAAATAGGAGGAAGGGTCCCGCGCGATCTGAGTGATGATCTGCCGAAGGATCATTTGCCTGCAATCGCGATGCCTTGGAAACAGGTCGCATAGCGCAAAGCGCCTGCCCGTGCGAAGGTTCCAGTTATCCGCCGTGCGCACCGTCATACCGTGCGCGCCGCCTGTAAACTGATATTCATCCGTATACAGGCTGACGATACAGGCACGGTTCAAAGTTACGTTAAACGTGTTTTCCAATTCATAAGGCAGTGCAACGCCTCCCATTTGCTGCTTTCTGACCGCAGCAGGATAGAGCTGCGATGTGGCAAACTGCCGGCGTTGCAGCGCTTCCCCCCTATAATGGTTGTTGATCTGGCGCGCTTGTTGAGCAAAACGCTGAGAAAAAAACTGCGGAAAAACAATCCGCCAATGCAGGACTGCCTTTCTCTGTGAAAACATTGTGTTTTGCATGGTAAAGCTCTGAATGACCGCAGCAGGTAAATTCTGATTCATCCATTTACGCACCCTTCCATAAAAAATATGATCTCCTTTATCCTATGTATCCGGTATCCAGGTGTCCACAAAAAAGCAGGCTAAAAAAGGTTCTGCTTTCCAAATATGCGGAAATCAATTATAATAGAAGTCAATTATTCACCAATTTGGTCGTTTTGAGGAAAGGAATCGATAAAAATGACAGCATGGATCATGAGAGCGCTCTCCGCACTGCTGGCGGCGGCAATACTACTCGCCGCACCCACACCATCCGCCCCCGTGGCTGTATCGCAGCAATCCACAAAAACACAGCAGGTGCAGCAGGCGCCTAAAGAGGAAGAAACGCAAAAGCCGCCTATCCCCGATCCTGCAAAATCAACCCTCCCGATAAAAGCTGATCCGGAAGAACCACAGCCCACAGCGCAAAAAGAAGCCACAGCCGTGAAAACTGACACGCCCCGACAAACGCCTGCAAAAGCGGTTCCCTCATCGGCACAGCAGGGGGAGCCTACCACCGAACCGGATGCGGCGGATAAGCCCTCTCTTGCTGATCTGGGCCCACAATTTTGGGAAATTGTTGAGCTGACGCTCAACGGCAAATTTATGTCCTCCCAAAACCCAAAGCTTGTGGCGTTTGCGCAGCCCTTTTATCAGTGGTTGAGCGACAATGATTATTTTGATATCAATATCGTTTACGATGAAGACCGCAATGTTTTTCGAGATGACGGGCAGCGCGGCATCGTGGCCATCGGCTTTGATTACGACGCAACGCAGGGCATCTATTTTTCCGCGCACGACCCATGGATGCGCAAGCTCGGCTACTGCGAGCTATATGATCAGATTGCGCCCCATTTCGGCTATTATCTTGACACCAAGCGGTTTCAATTTGACTACGACGGTTACGAATGGATGCTTCAGGTGTGGAAAGGCGAATACCTCTGGTGCGCTACTGGCGCGGAGATGGGGCTTTATTACCGTGAGCCCGGTTCGACCCTGACGGATGATTTTTACAACACTATCCCGGATGAGAAAATGATCCCGATGGAAATGACGCTCTATCACAATGGGAAATACAAATTCAAGCGTGAGATGGAAAAAACATGGTGGCAGACCGGATTCATCTTCTGCTATATGTGTGAGCCGGAGGAAGTCGCCGTTGAAGCAAGGGTTGAATTCCCCAATGCAGAAATGCGGGACACCTTCCTGACCGCGCTGGAGGGCGAAGGCTATGTCCGCAACGAAACCTATACGTTGGACGGAAACGTTGTTTGCTTTGCATACTAATTATTTTTGGAAAGGGGCGGCGCAATGCTTCGTGTATTTTTAATTGCTGACCCGCACTATTTCTCCCCTCAAATTTATGAGCCGGATAGCCGCGCTTACCTACTCCGGGAGCAGGGCGATCAAATCTGTTTAAAGGAATCCCCAGCCATTATTGACGCTGCGTTTGATTTTATGGCACAGTGCGGCGATACTGATATTATCCTAATCCCAGGCGACCTGATCAACTGCGGCGAAAAAATCTGCCATATGGAATTCATCGAGCGCCTTCAGGCACTGCGCCGGGCCGGAAAAAGGGTTTATGTGACGACGGCTACCCATGACTACATCGGCAAAGGCTACGATGAAAATGATTTCTTCCGGGCGATGCGTTTCAGCGGAACCGAACCAACGCCGGTGGAGGCGACGCACCGGGATGACCTTCGCTCGCTCTATGCGGAGTTCGGCCCCAATGACGCGCTCAGCATCCATCAACAAAGCATGTCCTACTGTGTAAAGCTGGGGGAGGGTATCCGCCTGCTCGCGTTAAACGACGATGGCAACGGGCGCTCTTTCATCGGCTTTTCTGAGGATTGCCTCCATTGGATTTTTGAGCAGATCAAGGCCGCCAAGGAGAGCGGGGATTACCTGTTCGCCATGTCACACCACCCATTGCTTTATCCATTTGAGCTTTTGGAGCATATTCCCGGCTACGATGTGATCCATGGCGGCAAAGAGCTCGCCGCCCGATTGGCGGACGCCGGCATTCAGCTCTTTTTAACCGCGCACACCCATCAGCAGAATATCACAAAGCTCACCTCTGCACGGGGCAATGAGATCTACGACGTGTCAACTGCATCCCTGGTTGGCGCCGGCGCTTGTATCCGAAAAATTCAGTTTGATACTGGTAAGATTTTGATCTCCTCGCTCCCGATCGTTCACGTTCCGCATTGGGATATGGAAGGGCTAACCTATGCCGAATATTTTAGAAAGCACCATTTCACTGCGGTATACCGGTCATTTCTGGAAGCAGCTGCACACGACACGCGCAAGCTCGCCTCCATGCTGGATGTTTCCTCCCGGCCGGTCAGGCTTCTGCTGCCGCTGCTGAAAATTCCAGCCCGGTATTTTGATAAGCTTACCTTTGCAGCGCTCGCCAAAAAGAGCAAACGGTACCATCAGATTCCCCCTGAAAAATACGGCGCCCTCATGCAGCGCTATGTGAAAGACGCTGTTTTTCAAATCATTGAATGTTTTTGCAGCGGAAACCCGCCTTATCACCCGGATACAATGGAATACCAAATCCTCATGGCATATTTAAAAAAATTAGAGCACAGGCTGCATATGCTCCCGATTCCCATGCCCAAGTTTTTGGCGGAAAAACCGCTGGCAGAATGGATCCGGCCATTTTTGTACAACACCCGGACGGGGGATGACAACCATCTGATAATTGCCCGGTCGGATCAAAACTGATTCCCTTTATGCCACAAAAACGTGCGAGGCAGGAGATGCATCTCCCGCCTCGCATCATTTTTATCACATGAACAGATGAACAGGCTAAAAGGGCCGGCGGAGACGAAATAGAAGCCTCCGCCGGCCTTGTTTTACGATCAAATTTTTCTATGCCGTTGGAAGATTTAGCCTGGAAAGGATCTCCTTTTTCACGCGATTGATCGCATCCCGCTGTTCCTTTGAATAGCAATTGAATTCATTTTCCTTCACATTCTGAAAATAGATTGTCTCGCTTTCATCCAAGATGGGTGGCTCGGTGATCTCGGGCAGGAAGTAGGAGGCTTCCAGGCTCACTGCCCGGTAAACGTCCCGCTCCAGCCGCGCCTGATAGGCAGGATGAAATATAATCTTTTTAGCAAATACAATGTATTCCCTGCCTGGCTGCATCGGATTAAAGGGCGATACGTCAAAATAAGTAACCTGGCCTGTTGCCGCCTTTGAGAAAAAGGAAATCTCGTAAAAATCAATGAGATCGCCGGCCTTTACATCACCCTTAAGCACCTCTTTGATCCGAAGCGGAACCAGAAGCGCCTGGAATTGATACTCTTCCGGCCCGGCTACCTCGGCGCGGACGATGATATCCGCTTGGAAAAGCGAGTCCTGGAAGGTTCCAGTCCCCTCTTTGTCGCCCGACAGAATCACTTTGCTGTGGTACAAAATCTTTGTATCCGGTGATTTTGCCGCGTCCGCCACATCGTGCCGGTAGCTTGCGCGGGTCAACGCCCCCAAAAGGAGCGCGCCCACTGTCATCACCGCCATCACAAGGCAGAGCAGCTTTGCAAGCGTAACCCGTTTGGCTTTTTTATTCAATGCACCTACCCCCTCTTCGGATCCACGACCCTGCCCGCTTCCATCGGGATGATCGTGTCGCAAAAATCCGGAAAATCCTCCAGCGAATGGCTGGCGATCAACACCGTCGCGCCGCGCTCCTTCTCCTGCCGGATAATCTCCTTGAATAATCGAACTCCCTCCGTGTCCAGCGCGTTCGTCGGCTCGTCCAGAATCAAAAGCTCCGGCTTTTCCATAATCGCCTGTGCGAACACCAGCCGCTGTTTCATGCCGAGCGAATATTTGGCAAACTTTTTGCCGTCGTTTGAAAGGCCGACCCGCTCGATCACAGCGGCAATCTCCTCATCGCTTAGCTCCCTGCGGATGGCGGCGAGCGTGCTCAGGTTTTCAAACGCTGTCAGATAGGGCCACAGGCCGTTGTTTTCAATCATCACCCCGAGCTTGGCCGGATAGCCGGATTGGGGGGAAACTCGCTGCCCATTGATCCGGATTTCACCGGAGGAGGGCTGCGCAAGGCCGGTCAGGATTTTAAACAGCATCGTTTTGCCCGACCCATTGCGTCCGACGAACCCATAAATCCGATTTTTCTCCAGCTTTAAATCGATATGATCCAGGATGGTTGTTTTTTTAATTACCTTGGAGCAATCGTTGATTTCAATATATGCCATTTTAATCCTCCAATAATAGCCCAAATTCCAGCCGCCGCGCCCGCCAATACCCAAGTGCAAACAGTGCGGCGTCCAGCGCGCTGAAATAGGCGAGCGAATGCCAGACCTTCAGCCCCGGCAGCAGCGCTTCTGCCGCTTCCTCCGACGCCTGCCATGCAAAGGACAAAAACTCCGCATGGCAATTCAAATAAAAGTGAATAGCGGGATTCCACTGCCAGCCCGTTTTGCTTTTCATCGCAATGCGCATCTGCAAAATGAGGATAAAGAGGACCGTCAGCAGCGCCGGCACGAGCCACCGCGGCGCAACGGAAAAAGAGAGCAGGTTCAGCGCCAGCGAAAAGGTGAATACAAACAGCCAGGAGAGCAAAAACAGATACAGGTTGGGCGCCAGCGCCCCCGCAAGCTCCCGCGCCGCGCTCTTGCCCGCAAGCAAGATGACCGCGGTGACCGATAGCTGCATCAGCAGGATGGCGTAGGCGCTGACTGCGGCCAGCAGCGCGCACTTTTTCGCAAACCAGCGCAGCGGCTTGCGGTGGCGCGTCAGGCAATAGGTCGCCTCAATCCCAATATCCTGCAAAAAAAGATCGGCCAGCAGCGCGATGATCATGATATGGGGCAAAAACATCAGGATCAGTGAAATTAGGTTTTCCACATTGGCCGTGAAATAAAATGCGTCGATCTGCCGCTCAAACAAGCTTTCATAGGGGATATCCAGATTGACCGCCGTAAAAAACACCCCGCAGGCAATGCATACGAGATGGAGCAGCAAAAAACGCTGGCGATAGATTCTTAGCTTTTTCATCGCTATTTCCCCTCGATCTCCCTCAGCTTTTTCAGGCAGACCGGCGTGAGCAGGGCTGCCGCCAGGAGCATCACGCCGAAAAACACCAGCAGCATAAAGGGCCGCTTATGGGGCGCGTCGTTAAATGCGATCAGATAGTCAAACGGCGAGATGTTGATCGGCGTATATTGCGCGAACAGGATCAGAAAATTATTGAGCAGAAACGGCAGGCAGAGCAGCACGATCCTGTTTTTGGCGATCAGGAAGGAGCATTGATACGTTACCACGGCGCAAATCACACAGAAGGCCGTCAGCATCAGCAAGAAAACCAGATCATAGAAATAGGGGTGGTCTACAAACAGGCCGGGAAATAAAATTTCCTTCATGTGATAGGTATAATATGCCCCTTCACTTCCAGGCGAAGAGATGAACGCATAATTTGTGCTCGTCAGCGGGAACGCAACCAGCCCCAGCAAAAAATTGAGCAAAAGAGGCACGAAAATGACCGCGCCCGCTGAAAGCGCCACGCAGGAGAGCTTGCTGAAATAATATTGCCTCGCGGAAGCACGGGAAAGAATCGCCGGCAATATGTAATGCTGCCGGTCGGTGATGTAGGAATCCGCAAAGGGCAGCACAAAAAGTAGCGGGAGCAAAAACGGCAACAACACCGCAAGATCATTGGATCCATTCCGGCCGAGGAAGAGCTTATCGGCAGAAATATATCGCGTCACATCGGCGCCATATTGCTGAATACAGTTGAACACAAAGCTCCCAACCGCAAGAACCATCATGCAAAAAAACGAGATCAAAAATTCCTTCCGCGATCGCAACTGTCTGATTTGTGATTGAAAAAGCATAGCAGCCCTTATACCCCTTCCAAAAAAGGGCCGGGTCCCCCCACGGCAGGCCCGGCCCAAAAAATAATTGAGAACCCGATGATAAATTACAGATAAACATACCCGGAAGCCGTTTTACTCGTCACATTCTTCTGTTTACCCATCATGGTCAATCCGGTTCCTTCACCTAGGGTCGTGGTAAAATAAACTGGATAGCGGTTCCCGTCGTTGTATGCCGGAACCCATTCTGAAACTGGAGCGCCTGTACCACTCAATCGAAGCTGGGCATATACGATGTTGACGGTTCCGCCCTTCACCCAAATATCACTATACTGTCCATGCCCATAGCTTTCCCCGGTAAATAATTCTACACTGCGCTGCAAATTCGGGAGTGTTACGTTAAAATTTCCCTCATGTTTCGCGGACACAAACAGAGACGTCTGCACGACAAAGCAGGCAACCAGAAGAACCCATGTAAGCATCTTTTTTGATTTTGACATCTCTTTTTCTCCTTCGCTTTTCAAATCACCATTTCTCCCCCACAAATGCGCGCGCTTTCATTCATGAAAGATTATATGATTATAGTATAATTCTGGATGCTAAAAATGTCAATAATATCTCTACTAATGCTTATTTTCTATGGTGTTTTTTATCTAATCCATATAATTCATCCAATTTTTTATATTCCGGTTCTTCCCTTACAAACGCAAATTCCTCATCCACCCGGAGCGCTTCCAGCAGCCTTTCCCGCAACTGCTCCGGAATCACTGTGCTTTCCCGCCCCTCGATATGATGGTAAAGCGGCGAAGACGAAAGCTTCCATGGCTTTTCCAGCAAAGGCAGCATTTTTTTCAGGAGCGTGATGCACTGCTTTGCATCCTTGCGCGCCGCCGCAAGCTGAAACGGCACGGCATATGCCAAATACTCGCACAGCCCATAGAGCCGCACTGTGTGCTGCGCGGTATCCGCCAACGTGTCCGCCAAAACGCCGTTCCCCTCCTCCAATGCGATCTCCGCAAGGCTCAGCAGCGCGTTAAAGCAATCGTTCGCACCATGCAGCAGCTTGCCCTCCAGCAGCTTTGCCGCTTCAGAGCGCTTCCCCTGCTTCCGGTAAAGGGTTGCCTGCATGGCTTCCCTGTCATAAGGAGGCTGTGTGGGCAAGCAATCCAAAAGCGATTGTGCGCCCGCAAAATCCTGGCGCTCCATCATTTTTGACGCCAGCATATATTGCGCTTGATCCCGCAGCGGACCACTCCCGGCCTGTGCCACGCGGCGATAAAGCGCCTCGAGCCGCTCCCCATATCGCTCCCGTTCTTCCGGGGCATACAAAATAAGCGCCCCTTCTAAAGTAGCCGCCGTGTTGTACAGCAGCAAATCGGAGGCCGGATATTCCCGAATCTTTTCCATCGCCATCTCAAAGCCGGCGCTAATCCCCTCCTCCTTCACCTTTTGTACCAGCCCATTGCAAAAGCGGCCGATCTCCTCCGGCGTTAGATCCTCCTGGAAGGATAAAAGCGTATTCAAATCCACTCCGAGCAGCCGCGCCAACGCGGGCAATAACGTAATATCCGGGTAGGAGCTCCCCTTCTCCCATTTATGCACGGCGGATGCCGATACCCCCAGTGCGGCAGCCGCCTGCTCCTGCGTCATGCCCTGTTCCCTGCGCTTTGCACGGATGATCTCATTGATTTTCATCCCCTTGCGCCCCCTTTCTGGTTTCTTGTGCTGTCCTTTACCCATAGCATATCACGCTAAGGCCCGCGGCTCAACGGAGGATTGGTCGCAAAAACAGCCCGTAACTGAACCAATGGTTGAGAACCGGCGTTTTTTCAGGATAAAAAAGGGGGGCCTCTTCCCGTTTCACCGCTGTGTTGCGGCAAAAACTTCCTCTTGACAGTTCGTATTATCTGTATTAATATTTATAATACAAATAATACAAGTAGGGGTGGTTTCATGATCCTCAAGCTCAATATGTCCAGCGAAACTCCCATTTATGTGCAGCTGCGCAATCAGATCGTGCTCGGCATCGGCCGCGGCGAATTGCAGCTTGGAGAAGGCTTGCCCACCGTCCGCCAGCTTGCACAGGACGTCGGCGTCAATACGATGACAGTCAACAAGGCCTATACCGCACTTAAAAATGAAGGATATATCGAAATTGACCGCCGTCATGGCGCACGGGTGAGCCCTGCTGTCCGGCTGGACGGCGAATTTCGAGAGAAGCTGGAAGGGGAACTTGCGCTCCTGATTGCGGAATCCGGCCTCAAGGGGATGGAGAAGCAGGATTTCCTGACACTGTGCGGGCAAATTTTTGATCAGATGAGCGGGCTGCACCCCACCGCTCAGGGTGTATGAAGATGGTCTCTTCCGTAAATGAAAGGTTGTGAGATTCATGCTCGGTTTTTCGGTCTGCCTGGTTTTCGCCGGGTTGCTGGCAGTTTCCGCTTTTATGGAAACCAAGCCCAATAAAAACATCCTCATCGGCGTGACGCTTCCACTTGCTCATCAAAAAGACGAGCCCGTGCTGGCGATCGTAAAAAAATACCAGAAACAATTGCTGCTTTTATGCGTGATTGCCGCGCTGCTGGCCCTTCCGCTGATCTGGCTCCCTGATTATATGTCTCTGCTTAGCTTTTACATCGCGGTGTGGATGATGGGCTGCATCGCCGCCTACACGAAGCTCCTCGCCGCGCGCATGCAAGAGCTTTATGCGCTCAAGCAGGAAAACAAATGGTTCGTTGGCGGCGTGCGCACTGTCCATATCGATACGGAGGTCAGCCGGGAGAAGGATAAAATGCCCGTTTCCGCCCTTTGGTTTCTGCCTGCTTTCCTGCTCGCATCCGCCGCGCCGCTGTATCTCTGGCTGAGCAAAAACACTGTGGTTCCGCTGTGGTCCTCCCTGCTCGCCTTCATTTTCCCTGCAATCGGGCTGTTCATGTATTGGCTCTATCTGTCGCGCCCCACAGAGGTATTCTGTGAATCCACTGAGGTAAATCTCGCCTGCAATCGCGTTTGGCGCAGGCGCTGGTCGATCTGCTGCGTGATAATCGGCAACGTATGCGCGGCACTGAGCCTGCCTGCGATTCTGATCCCCGCGAGGAATCCGGGGGCGTCTCTCGCCTCCTTCCTCTTGATGATCAGCATCCTAATCGTTGTGCTCTGCGCCGTCTTTTTCACCTACCAGAGTGTGCGCGACACGCAGAACCGCTATCTCGCCCTTGCCGATCGCCCTATACTTGCGGATGACGACGTCTATTGGCTGCACGGCTTTTATAACAACCCAAACGATCCGCGCATTAATGTGGAAAAGCGTTTCGGCATCGGCTTCACCATCAATTTGGGCAACCCGAAGGCAAAGGTGATCGCTGTGGTCACCGCCGCCTTGGTCGCGGCAATGCTCATCGGCATGTTTGCGATCTTTCTTGCCTTTGACACCGCGGCCTTTCCCCCTGTAATAGAAAACGGGATTGTCACGATCAACGCCCCACTCTACAGCGACGCCTTTGCGCTCGACGAGATGCAGGAGATTGAGGAAATCCAGAATATTCCCACAGGCACGCGCACCAATGGTTTGGGGAGCAGCAGCTTGCTCATCGGCCACTTTTCCCTCAGCGGCTATGGGAACAGCATGCTCTTCGTCTATAACGGCAAACCACCCTATCTCGCCATCCATTTAAAAGACCGCGTCGTGATTCTCAACGGCAAAACGCCGGAGGAAACGCGCCAATATCACCGCCTGCTCACCCAGGCTGCTACTGAAAACAGAGAGGAGTGAAGCGTCATGACAGAGCTTTTACAGTATCTTCCCCTTTTGATTCCCATCCTGCTCATCGAATGGGGCCTTGCCATTGCGGCCCTCGTCCATATCCTGCGGCATAAAACGTACCGCTGCGGAAACCGGGCACTGTGGATCATTGTTTCCCTCTTTGTAGGAATCATTGGGCCGATTCTCTATTTTACCATCGGAAAGGAGAAGGAAGCATGAGCATCCTCACCCTCACGGGTGTTTCCAAAAGCTTTGGGGGCCAAAAAGTGCTCGACGGCCTCACCATGGCAGTCTCAGAGCACTCCGTCTATGGCTTTCTCGGCAAAAACGGCGCGGGGAAAACCACGACGATGAAACTGATCGCAGGTTTCCTCCGGCCGGACGATGGAACGATCACGGTATGCGGAAAACCTGTCCGATTCGGGTCGAGCCCGAAAAGCCTCTCGGTCGGCTACCTGCCCGATGTGCCGGAATTCTACCCTTATATGACGCCAAAGGAATACCTGTGCCTGTGCGGGCAATTAAGCAGCCTGACCCGGCCGGAGATCGAGGCGCAAACCGCCGAACTGCTCGCACTCGTCGGCCTCGACGGTGTGAACCGCCGCATTCGTGGGTTTTCCCGCGGGATGAAGCAGCGCCTCGGTATCGCGCAGGCGCTGCTCGGAAAGCCGCTCCTGCTGCTGTGCGATGAGCCGACCAGCGCGCTCGATCCATCCGGACGGCGTGAGGTGCTGGAAATTTTAAAAAGCATCTCAAAGGATACGACCGTCCTGTTTTCCACCCATATTCTTTCCGACGTGGAACGCATCTGCGATCAGATCGGCATTCTGGATGGCGGACGCCTTGTTTTAGAGGGTGCGTTGGAAGAGGTGCGCGGCTCATATCGGACGGACCGCCTGCTGGTCGTCCCACAGGAGACCGCCAGCCTTGCCGCACTGGCGCAGGGGCTCGGCGTACTGCCGGAGGTACAGAAGGCGGAGGTGGCGGATGGCGGCGTGATCCTGACGATCGGCAATCCGAAAACCGCCGGGCGTGAAATTCTCCGCTATCTTTCGGCCTGCGATATCCCGATTGCAAAATACGAGCTGCTGGAGCCTAATCTTGAGCAGGTATTTCTGGAGGCGATTCATCCATGAAACAGACGATCCTTTTTACCGGCAAGGAGCTCAAAGAGCTCTGGAAAACCTATAAATTCCTGATCCTGTGCGCCGTACTCCTGCTTTTCGGTATGTCGAGCCCTTTGCTCGCAAAGCTCACGCCGGAGCTGTTTTCCCAGATTGATCTGGGGCTCGGCACGCCGCTTCAACTGCCGGACGCTACTTTTCTGGAGGCCTACGCGCAATTTTTTAAAAACATGACGCAGATCTGCCTAATCGTCCTGGTGCTGGTGCTCAGCGGTATGATCCCGCACGAGCTGAAAAGCGGCACGGCTATGCTCATGCTCAGCAAAGGGCTCTCACGGCATGGCTTTATTCTGTCGAAATACACGGCCTCGCTGCTCTGCTGGTCGGTTAGCTATGCCCTTTCCGCAGCAGTATGCTTTGGATACACACAGTTTTTGTTTCCGGAACAATCGCCAAAATCGCTGGGAATGGCGCTATTCGCCCTGTGGCTCTTCGGGGCCTTTCTGCTGGCCTGCGTCACATTGGGCGGTGTGCTGTTTTCCCAAACCTATGCCGGAGCTTTGCTGACCGGCGGCGGAGTGATACTCTGCTATCTCCTGGGCCTTCTTCCCGGAGCACGGCGGCTAACGCCCTCGTTTCTTGCAAGCTGCGGCCTTGATCTGGTGCAAGGGACGGTCCCCGTGCAGGAGGCGTTTCCCGCCCTGCTGCTCACCGCCGCTCTCAGCGCGCTCCTGCTGCTGGGAAGCATTCTGATCTTCCGCAAAAATCAGCTTTAAGGCTCATGTTTCATTCTGATTTCTGTCGTTTTTTTACAAGACAAATAGGCTGGAATCCTATAACATTGAAGCAATTACTCACGGAAGGGGAATTGGAATGATCAAACAACAAGAGCTGTATGAAGCCTTTTTGACACGCGTGGAGCCAGAGCACCGCGCCTTCGCGGCAGAGCTGCACGAATTATTTGTAAATAACGGGTGTACGGTGGAGATAAAACCCACAAGCAGCGGATTTCTCGTCTCCTACAAATTTGCATCCACTAAAAAAGCGGTTGCAAATTTTGTGTTTCGCAAAAGCGGGCTCCTGCTTCGCCTCTACGCCGACCACGCCAGCAGAGACGAAGCGCTCCTGAGCGCTCTGCCGGAGGATTTGCTCGCCGCAATCCGGAAAGCGCCGGACTGCAAGCGTCTGACGCGCTCCGGCGCCTGCAACCCCAGGTGCGCGGCGGGGTATGAGGTTATCATCCGGGGAGAGCGTTTTCAAAAATGTCGCTACAACGCTTTCTTGTTTCCTATCTGTATGGAAAATAATCCGTTTTTACAAAGCATCATCGAGCGCGAGCTCACCGCACGCACGCAGGCCGAAGCGTGAATCCGTGTGGGAACGCCTGCTTGCGCGAGGTTGCGGCAGGCTTTGCATCAAAACGGGCCCGCGGTTGATGCAGGAACTACCATAGGGGCGAACGCGGTGAGTCCGCATTTGTTTACACAAGGATTAAAAGCGGGCAAACGCAGTTCGCCCCTATGCCATAACAAAAAATAGCCGGTAGCCGCCTGCTCTCATAAGCGCTCCGTATCTCTTTGATCCCCGCAATGAAGGTAGCCCCGCTTTGTTACTCGCTTCGTCAAAAAAAATGGTAGGCGCTTTTGCGCCTACCATTTTTTATCATTCCATGCTAACGGCCCAGCTCATGCTGAGTCAAATCGCTTACTGATTGTCTTCAATAAATTTGACGACGTCCGCCACGGTTTTCATCTTTTCGATCTCCTCATCTGGCACTTCCATCTCAAATTCATCCTCGATCGACATAACCAAATCCACCACGTCCAAGCTGTCCGCGCCCAGATCATCGAGCAAATTGGTTTCCAATGTGATCTTATCCTCGTCCAGCTCAAGCTGGTCGCAAATAATCTTTCTCAGCTTCTCAAAAACCATATTCTGTTTCCCTCCTTCTCTCTTATAATTGCGCTCACACACGCAAATAGACAAACAACGCGGAATATGCTAAACTAGCTTTACAATAAACCGCCCTGTTGCTGTTATAAGAAAAACTAACTATAAGAGATATTAGTAAGATTTTTTCCCTTTGTCAACCCCCAAGCGTGAAAACTTTATGTTTATTTACAGATGCTTAAAAACTTCCTTTGAGGGAGTATCTTTTTCGTCTTTTTTCGCCTGGGTCCGTCGTTTTGAAAGGAGCTTTCACAATGGAGACACGCCGTTATGCCGTGCTCGGCTATCCGCTTGGGCACACAATGTCCCCCTTCATCCATGAAAAACTTTTTGCCATTCACGGCGTGAACGCTGTTTATGAAAAGCGGGAGCTGCCACCGCAGGAGCTTGCAGAGGAGCTCCCCGCCCTGCGAGGATTGAGCGGCTTCAATCTCACCATCCCGCACAAGAGAGCAATTCTTCCCTTGCTCGATCAAATAGACGGCAAAGCCTTGCTTTACGGCGCGGTCAACACCGTGAAATGCGGCGAGCACCTCGTCGGCTATAATACGGACTGTGTCGGCTTTTTGCGTGCACTGGAGGATGCCAAAATTCCGCTCGCTGGCAAAATCCTGCTCTGTGGGGCAGGCGGTGCGGCGCATATGATGGCGTTTGAAGCGGCCTTGGCGGGCTGCTCGCTCACCATTGCCGCCAGGCCTTCCGGGCTTGCGCGCGCGGAGAAGCTCGCACAGGAAATCCGCCAAAAGCTGCCGGGCGCCTTTGTATGCGTTTGCACATATGAAGCGCTGGAAGGCGATTTTGACCTGCTGCTCAATGCAACGCCCGTCGGGATGTATCCACATTCGGATGCAATGCCCGTAGGGAAAAAAACCGTGCGCCGCTGCAAGGCGGTGTTTGACGCAATCTATAACCCACGTGAAACGATGCTGCTATGCACCGCGCGACAAAACGGCGCTCAATGCGCCTATGGGATGCCGATGCTCGTCTGGCAGGCCGCCGCCGCGCAAGAGATTTGGAGCGGCCACCCCTTCACTGCCGCGCAGATTGCCCCTGTGATCGAACAGGCCAATTGGGAAATGGAGCGTGTTTTTCAATGAGCAAAACGGAGACCGATCGAAACCTCGTGCTGTGCGGCTTTATGGGTTGCGGCAAGAGCACGGTGGGCCGGGAGCTTGCCGTGCAAACAGGGCTTTCCTTTCTCGATATGGACCATTATATTGTCGAAAAAGCAGGCCTGCCTGTGGAAGAAATTTTTGCCCGGCATGGCGAGCCCTATTTCCGCATGCTGGAATCACAGGCCTGCAAGGAGCTTGCCCAAACGGGCGGCCAGATCATCGCCACAGGCGGCGGCGCACTGACCTTCCCACAGAATGCCGCCATGCTGCGGGAAACCGGCTTGATTATCTTGTTGGATGTCGCTCTGCCGGTGCTGTGCGCTCGGCTCGACCGGGACCCAACACCGCGGCCAGTGCTCCAAGCGGCCCAAAAAAGCGGTAGGCTAGAAGCGCTGCATGCGGAGCGCATGCGGCTTTATCGCCAGGCCGCTGATTTCACAGTTACTGTGCCAATCGAGCAGCCTGCCAGCGAGATTGCTGCAGAAATCCTGCACAAAATCAGAGGGCAATTGAAAACCGACCTACGCGGATTGGCCAAAAGTGAAAAAAAGGGTTGACAATTGCCTTTCCTGCGTATTATAGTGAAAGCAGACCATTTGGAGGAAGATTGAAATGCTCACCAGCACTGCAAAAAGCTACTTTTTCTTTATGAGCACTCTCGGCTATTTTTTTAGCGGGGAGTTTTTTGCCGTGCAGAAATTAAAGTTGTGAGCTTTCCCGCCGTCCAAAGAAGCGTTTGAAGAGGGATAGAAACGGAGCTCATAGCTATGAGCTCCGTTTTTTATTTTCCCGCAAATTGTATTGGAGGTTTTACAGCATGATTATCGTATTGAAGCAGGGCACCACAAAGGATCAGATCAGCACTTTTTCCAATGAGCTCAATCAAACCTACGGCGTGACCGTCAACGCATGGTATGGCGAGCACTCCACTGTGCTCGGGCTGTTGGGCGATACGGCAAAAATCGATATTGAGTATATCCGTGCACAGGCTATCGTAGAGAGCGTAAAGCGCGTTCAGGAGCCTTATAAGAAAGCCAACCGGAAATTTCATCCGGATAACACCGTCATCCAAGTGGGCCCCAACGCAATTGGGGACGGCTCCCTTACCCTGATCGCCGGGCCCTGCTCCGTGGAATCCTCCGAGCAGTTGGAAGTGATCTCCGAGCGGGTCAAGAAAGCAGGCGCCGGCATCCTGCGCGGCGGCGCATTCAAGCCCCGCACTTCCCCCTACGCATTTCAGGGCCTGCGGGCAGAGGGCCTTTACCTCCTGCTGGAGGCAAAGCGCAAAAGCGGCCTGCCGATCATCACGGAAATCATGAGCCCCTCCCACCTGCCTCTGTTCGAGGATGTGGATATCATCCAGGTAGGCGCGCGCAATATGCAGAATTTTGAACTACTTAAAGAGCTCGGCCATTGCAAAAAACCGATCCTTTTAAAGAGAGGCCTCGCCAATACGATTGAGGAAACGCTCATGAGCGCGGAATATATTATGGCAAGCGGGAATGAAAACGTGATCCTCTGCGAGCGCGGTATCCGCACCTTTGAAAACTATACGCGCAACACGCTGGATATTTCCGCCGTGCCGGTGTTCAAACGGCTTTCCCACCTGCCGGTAGTCGTTGATCCAAGCCATGCGGCAGGGATTCCATGGCTGGTGGAACCGCTGTCCCTCGCTGCTGTTGCTGCTGGTGCAGACGGCCTGATTATCGAGGTGCACAATAATCCTCAAAAGGCGCTTTCAGACGGCGCGCAGTCCCTTACTCCCGATGCTTTTGACGAAATTGCGGCCCATGTGACCGCGTTGACTGAATCCATGGGCCGGAAGGTGAACAACTGGGGCGCATCCGCTTGACGCGTTCCCATGAAAATTCCTTTGGGGCGCATCCGCTTGACGCGTTCCCATGAAAATTCCTTCTTGCGCCGGGCAGTTAAAAAGCCCCCTTCCATACTGCGCTCTTTTGTAGAAAGGCGATGAATGCTATGATGAAAACCTTGCAGGTCAAGACAGGCAGGCCCTATGAAATCCGAATCGAGCGCGGCTGCCTCAGACGCTGCGGCGCGCTGATCCGCAGCGTCTCCAAGGCGCAGAAAGCGGCTGTCATTACGGATTCCAACGTTGGCCCGCTCTATGCCGGAGTTGCCGCCGCATCGCTAAAGGAGGCCGGGTTCCATACCTTCACGCACGTTTTCCCTGCTGGGGAGGGCAGTAAAGCCCTGTGCAGCATCGGCGATATGCTCTCCTTCCTGGCCGACAACGCCTTTACGCGCGGCGATTTGATCGTCGCGCTCGGCGGGGGTGTTACAGGCGATATGGCCGGTTTTGCGGCCGCTATTTATATGCGTGGGATTGACTATATCCAGATTCCTACCTCCCTGCTCGCGCAGATTGATTCCTCCGTTGGCGGCAAAACGGCGGTCGACCTGCCCCAGGGGAAAAATCTGTGCGGCGCATTCTGGCAGCCGCGGCTGGTTCTCATCGACCCGGAGCTTCTCTCCACCCTGCCTCCCCGCTTTTTTGCCGACGGCATGGCGGAGGCGATCAAATACGGCTGCATTGATGATGCGCCTCTGTTTGACCGGCTGGAGCGGGAAACGGCCGGTGATTTTTTAGAGGAGATGATTTTCTCCTGTGTAGACAGCAAGCGCCGCATTGTTGAAGAGGATGAGCGGGAAAGCGGGCGGCGGATGCTTTTAAATTTTGGCCACACACTTGGCCATGCGATTGAAAAATACGGCCGCTTTGAGGGTTATTCCCACGGAGAGGCCGTCGGCGTCGGCATGCTGCTCGCCTGTGCGGCCGGGGAGCGCAACGGGTTAACGCAGCCTGGCACCTGTGGGCGCATCCGAAGCTTGCTGGAAAAGTATCGCCTCCCCGTGGCCTGCGACGCGCCGCTGAGCACGCTGCTTCAGCTCGCAGCAAACGATAAAAAGCGGATGGGAGATTCGATCCACTTCATTCTGCTACGCAAAATTGGAGACAGCTTCACACTCCCACTCTCACTGAATCAGCTCCCGTCTTTTTTCGGCTGCGATAAATAGAAAGATTTCTACAAAAAATTCCTGATTTCCGGTTAAATTCAACCTTCTTTTTATAGTTTTGTAACATTTCTCCTATATAATGGTCCAAAAGAATGTTTGGACCAATTCTTTTGGCATTGCCGAAAGAAGTTTTGAAAGGAGCCGCTTACATGAAAAAGGTTATACTATCGCCGGCAACGCCGCATGGGGAAATCCGTGTTCCCCCATCCAAAAGCGCTGCCCACCGCGCCATTCTCTGTGCTGCCTTAAGCCACGGCCGAAGCGTTGTCGATTATATTGATCTCTCTGCGGATATTCTGGCCACGCTGCGTGGAGCAGACGCACTGGGCGCTTCTGTGCGGCCGCACCCAGGCGGTGTCATCATTGACGGTACTCATGCCTTTCAGCCCGGGCAGGCGGAAATTCACTGCGGGGAATCCGGCTCCACCCTGCGGTTTCTCGTTCCAATTGCAGCAGCCGGCGGGCTCACCTGCACGTTCACCGGGATCGGCAGGCTGCCGGAGCGGCCGATTGATCCCTTGCTCCGGCTCCTACGTGAGCATGGAGTCGCCTGTGAAACGGATGGCACGCACAGCCTGCCCCTGACCATCAGCGGCAAGCTAAAAGGCGGCTCATTTCATTTGCCTGGCGATATCAGTTCCCAATACATCTCCGGCCTGCTGCTAGCCCTGCCACTGTGTGAAGAGGATAGCGAAATCATCCTCACCTCCCCCTTGCAATCTGCCGGGTATGTCGATCTGACGCTTCAGATGCTCAGCAGCTTCAGCGTGCATGTGGAGCCAACGCAAACTGGCTGGAAAATAAAAGGCAAGCAATCCTTTCGCGCACATAATTTGATGGTAGAGGGCGATTGGTCGGCCGCCGCGTTTTTCCTCACCGCCGGTGCATTGGGCGGCGAGGTTGCTGTGCGCGGGCTTAACCGCCGCTCCATGCAGGGTGACCGCGCCTGCAAGGCGATCCTCTCCCAATGTGGCTCTCACCTGCGCTGGTCGGGAGACACCCTCACAAGCAAGGCATTTTCTCTAGATGCGATGGAGATCGATGCAGGCCAAATTCCGGATTTGGTGCCGATTCTAGCCGTGCTGGGCGCTTATTGCAGCGGGGATATGCGCATTTATAACGCAGCGCGGCTACGGCTCAAGGAAAGTGATCGGCTAGAGAGCACAGCCGCAGGCTTACGGGCGTTGGGCGTGCCTGTCACTCAAACGGCCGACAGCCTCACCATCCACGGCGGCCACAAAGTGCGCGGGGGTGTGGTAGACGGCTGCAACGACCACCGCATCGTTATGGCCTTTTCCATCGCTGCAATGCGGGCGGATGATACGGTAATCATCAGCGATGCGCAGAGCGTCAAAAAATCTTATCCAACCTTTTTTGAGGATTATATGAAAATTGGAGGCGTTGCGAATGTCGTCGACATGGGGTAACATTCTGAAGCTTTCCATCTTTGGTGAAAGCCATGGGCCAGCCGTTGGCATGGTGCTTGACGGTTTGCCTGCGGGGGAAAAAATTGACCTTGACGCCGTGCAGGTTCAAATGGATCGCCGCGCGCCGGGGCTCACAGCCGGTTCTACGCCGCGCTGCGAAGCGGACAGGCCGCAATTTCTCTCCGGCCTGCTGGATGGGAAGCTTACCGGTGCGCCCCTATGCGCTGTGATTGAAAACACAAATGTAAAATCGCACGACTATGCCAACATTCTGCACCTGCCCCGGCCCTCCCACGCAGACTATACGGGCAGTGTGCGCTACGGCGGGTCGAACGATATTCGCGGGGGCGGCCATTTCTCCGGCAGGTTGACCGCTCCGCTTACAGCGGCTGGCGCTATTTGCCGCCAGATCTTGGAAAAACACGGGATCGTCATCGGCTCTCACGTGTTGAAAATTCACGCCATTTGGGATACCCCCTTCAACGCCGTCTCTTTGGATGCGGATGCCCTTCGCTTGTTGAATCAGGAGCCGTTCACCGTGATCGATCTGCAAAAAAAGCGCGAAATGTGCGCCCGGATCGCACAAGCGCAGGCGGAAAAAGACAGCCTTGGCGGTGTTATTGAATGTGCGGCAGTGGGCCTGCCCGCGGGGATCGGCTCCCCGATGTTCGATTCACTGGAAAGCCGAATCGCCTCCCTCCTCTATGGCGTGCCGGCCGTGAAGGGCGTTTCATTTGGGGATGGGTTCGAACTCACCAGCATGGTGGGCAGCGAGGCAAACGACGCAATGTATTACGCCGCAGACGGCAGTGTCAAGACCCGCACCAACCACAACGGCGGTATTCTCGGTGGCATTTCCACAGGCATGCCGCTTTTGCTGCGCGTTGCCTTCAAGCCGACTGCCTCGATTGCAAAAGAGCAGCAAACCATCGACTGCGTCACGCATGAAAACGCCACCTTGGTCATCAAAGGCAGGCACGACGCCTGCATCGCCGTGCGTGCGCAGCCGGTTGTGGAAGCGGCGGTATCCATTGCACTTCTTGATGCGATGCTGTCGCAGGGGGAGGTTGCCTGCCATGGATAATCCAAAGCTCAATGAAATCCGCAAAGAAATCAACTCCATCGACAACCAGCTCCTGCCGCTTTTGATGCGGCGGATGGATGCAGCCGGGAAGGTAGCGGATATTAAACGCGAAGCCGGAATTCCAGTGTTGGACGCGCAGCGGGAGCAGCAGATTCTCGACCGGATACGCGAGCGCGGCGGTGCGTACGGAACCGCCCTTCAAGGCGTTTATGCTGCCATGATGGAGGCTAGCCGCGCCCTGCAACACGATGCGCTCGGCGGTGGGCAGGCACTGCGCAATCAATTAAAGCAGGCGCTGGCCGCAGGCAATGTGTGGCCGCAAGCGCCCCGCATCGCCTGCTCCGGCGTAAATGGAGCCTATTCCGACGCCGCCTCCCGCCTGCTTTTTCCGCAGCGGGATGTTTCGTTTTATCACGGCTTTGAGGATGTGTTTGCTGCCGTGGCGGAGGGCAAGGCCGATTTCGGCGTTGTTCCAATCGAAAATTCGTACGCAGGCTCTGTACATGAAACGTTTGACCTGATGCTTCGCCATCGCCTCTCGATTTCCGCGGCGGTGGATTTGCCGATCCATCATTGTTTGATGGCGCTGCCAGGCGTGCATCTGAATCGCCTAAAACGCGTTTATTCCCATCCGCAGGGGCTCGCTCAATGCGCCGAATATTTAGAGGCGCATGGTCTAGCCCCCATCCCCTGTTCCAACACAGCGGCGGCGGCAAAACTGCTCGCCGAAACGAGCCAACAGGATGCAGCCGCGATTGCTTCGGCAGATGCCGCCCACAACTTTGGGCTTCAAATTTTGGCGCGCGATATTCAAACGAGTAAAAACAACGCCACCCGCTTCATCGCCATCTCCCGCGAAATGAGGATCACGCCGCAGGCGGATAAAATCAGCTTGATTTTCACTTTGCCGCACACCACCGGCTCCCTCTATGGCGTGCTTTCCCGCTTTGCCCGTTGCGGGCTGAATTTGACGAAGATTGAATCCCGCCCGATTCCGGACAGCAACTTCCAATACTATTTCTACCTTGATTTTACAGGCAGCGTTCGGGAGGAAGCAACGCTTCACCTGCTCTGTGCCCTACAGGATGAACTGCCCGCATTTACGCTTCTTGGTAACTATCAGGAAATGACGGGCACATAAGGAAACCGGAAGGTTGGACAAAAATGCCCGCCTTCCGGTTATTTCATTCGGAGCCGCCTATTTTCAGGCCGGAAATCACCTGCACTGTTCCTGTCCTGCTCCAACTGCGTTATCATTTTGATTCATACTCATACAGCTGTGATACAGTCGCAAACTGAAAGCCTCTCTTCTTGAGCTCCAGAATTATTTTTTCCAGTGCCTTGACTGTTTGCGCGTTGTCGTCATGGAAAACGATAATATCCCCATCCTGTACCTTGTTGATAAGGGCGGTGTAAATATTTTCTGCATTCGGAGCTTCCCAATCACCGCTGTCGATGGTCCATAATACAAGAGGAAGGCCGATTGCTTTTTGAACATCTTGCGTATATCTTCCATAAGGCGGGCGAACATACTTCATCGGATAGTCCGGCAGGATTTCTTTCAGTTTTTCTTCTGTCTGTTGGATTTCCCATTGTATTTTCCGGCTGTCTAATTGCGTGAGGTCCGGGTGGGAGAAGGTATGATTCCCGATTTCATGCCCACTTGCAGCTATCTCCCGAATCAGCAGCTCGTTTCCGGTAAACTTTTCGCCTATCAGAAAGAAGGTAGCCGGAACCTGCTGTTCATACAAAATATCCAGCACCTGCGGGGTATAATGGGCGTTTGGGCCATCGTCAAAGGTCAGCGCAACGACAGGCTGCCCGGGATTGATTTGCGCCGTGATGGCGTCACGTTTTATACGATGGGAGACTCCTGCAAGCAGCCCAATAACGACCAATACAATCACAACGCAGATGAGGGCGCCGAATAATACATTTTTCCGTTTCACTTCCATTCTCCCTTTCTATGCAGCAGCCGGATCAGGTAGCCGTGTAATGCCGCCGTACTTTGAATGGCCTGGAAAAACAAAAGAAAACACAGAAATCCCAAAATGCTATTTTGAAATGGAATCCCCAATTTCTTCTGATAGAGATACATACTTAGAAAGAGTAGAATGCTAATGGCTACCGTCAATAAGGTGAGCAATCCAGCGAAATAATAAAATCCAAAAAATGCGAGTATTATTCCTGGGATGAGTCCAAATAGAAAGGCAAGATCAAGGTAAATAATAGAAAGATTCACGAAAGTAAAATAGCGGGCATATCCCGTCCCCTGTTTCCAAGGCGGAACAGAGGATAATCCCTCCAACATACCGATTGCCCACCGCTTGCGTTGATTGTACAGGCCATTGAATGTTTCGGGAACCGTTGTATAACCGACCGCCCCAGGCTCATAAGTGGACGGAAGCTTCTGGCGGAGCAGTTGATAAGTCAGTACAATATCTTCCCCCATCACATCCTGCCACCCGCCTATTTGCTGAACCGCCTCGGTTTGATAAGCACTGAAAGCGCCCTGTGCCACCAAGGTTGATTGATAGCTGCCCTGGAACCGTTTGATCGCAGCAATGCTAAGCAGGTAATCATAATTTTGCATTCTTGCGGCCAGGGAAGCTTTGGCATTCTGAACGAACAAATTGCCGGCAACGCACACGCTTCCACAGGATACAATATGGTTCATGATTCTTTGTACTGCTTGTTTTTGCAAGTAGGTGTCGGCGTCTACTGTGATAAAATGCGGGGTGTGAATCATTGCTAGGCCATAATTCAGTGCATGAGCTTTTCCTGGCTGGTCACAGTAAACATATTCGATGGAGCAGTTTGTAAGAGCAGCCGTCTGCATGTTCATGATTTGCTGTTTGGTATGATCATTGGATCCATTATCAACAACAATCAGCCGAATACGTCCGGCGTACTGCTGGTTTAAAATCGCTTGAATGGATCGGGCAATATTTTTTTCTTCGTTATGCGCACACATAAGAATCGTTGTGTCTTCCGCAATATCGGGATATCTTTTTAATTTCCAGTGCAATAGATTGGAAAAAAACATGGCACTCATCAAAAAACCAGGCAGCAGGGCAATTCCGATGATTACCCACCAAACATAAACACTGGGGAAAATATAAGAAACCTCCTGCGCCCAGCCGATTGCAAAGAATAGAGAAACGGCCAGCCACAGTCCGCCGAAACAAATCGACAGAATAAACTTGAATTTCAAATGATCACCTCTTTCCCTCCAATATATGCCGCTACAGGGAAAGGGGTGTTTTCTTGAACACGGCTCGTCCGTTGCACCGCAGCCCGGTATGGTCCAAGCCCAAGCTTGGGCCATACTATGCGTTTTTTCTGTTGCCTTCCTTTAGAATGATATATTTCTGCTGCTTTCCCTTGTTTTTTACGGATCGGGGTGCTATGATTAAGAGCAACAAGCGACAAGGGAGAATCCATTTTATGCGTACAATCATCTGGTTTATCTATTTTTGGGGCTATCTGCTCGCAGTCCTGCCAAAAACGCACCGCATGAAAAAGCTCACGCAGGCCGGTAAAATCGAGGAGCGGGATGCAATCGTGACAGAAGCGGTTCAAAAATGGTCCCGCCGGCTTTTAAAACTCGCCGGTGTGAAGGTAACTGTTCAGGGGTTGGAAAACATCCCAGAGGGCGCGGTGGTTTTCGTCAGCAATCATCAAGGCCTGTTTGATATTCCCACACTGCTCGGTTATCTGGATCGGCCGCATGGCCTAATTGCCAAAAAAGAAGCGGAGAAAATCCCTATGATCCGCACATGGATGCGTTATCTCGGCTGTATTTTTCTGGACCGTGAAAATGCGCGCAGCGCAATGAACTCCCTGCGGGAGGGCACGGAATTGCTGAAAAAAGGCTATTCGATCACAATCTTTCCAGAGGGCACGCGAAGCCGCAGTGATCAGATGGGGGATTTTAAAAGCGGAGCCTTTAAAATGGCGGAAAAAGCAAAGGCGCCGCTCATCCCTGTGCGCATCAGCGGCACTTATAAGGTGATGGAGGCCAATCATATGTGGATCAAACCCGCAAACGTGACGCTCACAGTATTGCCGCCGATCCCCACTGCCGGACTATCCCGCGAGGAGCTGAAAGAGCTCGGCTCCGCGATCCGGGAAAAAATCGCATCAGCCGGCTAAAAGCCTCCTTTTTACACAGAAAATCGCCCATGGAACAAGCTTGTTCCATGGGCGATTTTCTGTACACGGCTTAGCCAAAAATCTTGGCAACGATGGACTGCATCCATTCGCCAAACGCCTTGGCAATTGGATCGGAAATCCCGCTAAGCAGGCCTAAAACCACTTCCATAATTGCAATCATTCCAACACTTCCTTTCCCTTTCAAATTCATCATGCTTTGGTCAAAAATTTAGCATAAAAATATGAACTATATATGAACGGCACACTGCTGAAACAGTTTGCCGATTCACGACGCTTTTTCACGAATAAAAATATGCTTTACATGGGCATTTGCCGTGTCGCGCGGCTCAATTTCAAAGCGGTCCATCGCCTGGATAAGCTGCGACAGCTTCTGATAGCCATAATTGCGGCTGTCAAACGAGGGCTGCTTCTTTAAAAGGAGGTTACCGACATCCCCTAAGAATGCCCAACCATTTTCATCCGCTAAATCATTGACTGAAACGATAATCATTTCGGATACTTCCTGCGGCAGCCTATTCCCCTTCTGCCGCACGGCGGCTGCCGGCATTCCAATTCCAGGCTCTTCGAGCGCCGGCTGGCTTCCCCTTGCTTTCATAGAACGCTGTTTTTTCTTTTTATCATCAGATAAAATCTCAAGATAAATAAACCGGTCGCAGGCTGAGATAAACGGTGTTGGCGTTTTTTGTTCGCCAATTCCAATCACCAGCTTGCCCGCTTCGCGCAGACGGGTAGCAAGCCTCGTAAAATCGCAGTCGCTCGATACCAAGCAAAAGCCATCCACACGGTTGGTATAGAGAATGTCCATCGCGTCGATAATCATAGCGGAATCCGTCGAATTCTTTCCTGTTGTATAACTATATTGCTGTATGGGGGTCACGGCATTCTCCAGCAGCACCTTTTTCCAGCCAGAAAGCGTCGGCTGTGTCCAATCCCCATAGATTCGTTTAATTGTCGGCGTGCCATAACGTGCAATCTCCGCAAGCATTGCCTTCACATTTGCATAGGGTACATTATCTGCGTCGATGAGAACCGCCAGCCGCAGATCCGGCGATGATTCCTGCATAAACACGCTCCTTTCCTGTTTCTCTTTTCTTCAGTATACCGCGTTATGGGGTCGAAAACAAGCCAAATTTGCCGCATGAGCCAAACCCTCACACCATCCTGCTCTTTTCCAAACAAGAACACATGAAAAAGCTGAATGGACCAGATTCCTTGGCTCCTTTTCCCGAAAAATAACGCCGTTTTTTATCAAGCGGGTAAGACGGCCCTATTCCTTCACCGCTCCATCCAGCTCTTTCTTCTCTGCTTGAATCGTTTTGATAGCAGCATAAAACGCCGCTGCAAGGGCTCCAGCAGTAGGAATCTCCCTTTCCCGATAAAAACCCGGGCGCAGGGATTCTGGCTGCGCAAAATCCACCAGCCCGTTTTTCCGCGTACACTTTCTCAAGTTTTCCATTGCTCTTTTTACGCAATCCAAATAGGACTTATTTTCAGTTTTTTGATAGATATCCCACACAAACACGGTAAGAATCGCCCCGGCCTCCGTATCAGGCAAGGAGGTAGCGGGCAAACGTGGGAAGGCCCCATCCCTCCCACACAGAGCGCATAGACGATCCGCCAAGAGACAGCCGTGAACCGCCAATTTCACGCTGCGGGAATCAGAGCTGGGAAGGTATCGGGCCGTTTCCATCATTCCAAAAGCCAGTGCCGCACAGGCTTTGCTCCACCCAAATGATCCAATGGGAAGCCCGCTGCCTCGGTCAAACCCTTCCGCCGGCAGCCCCTTCACCGGGTGCATACCATCGAGCAGGTATTCATTGAGCTGACGCATGGCAAGATTCAGATAAAACGGTTCCCCATAGGCTGCCGCATAAGCGGCTAAAAATGGGCAAACATCTCCAATCGTCCTGGCAAAGCGCAGGTCAGGGGCATCCGGATTTGCCGGAATTGTATCCGATTCCCCCGCGAGCGATTGTAAAAGATGCGCTGTTTGTTCCATGGCCGGGCGGATATGCCCAAGCTCTATGCCCGGATACGAAAGCACCGCATAGGCAAGAAGGGCATCTTCCGTGTGATCCATGGGGATTTTCCATCTGCCGTCAGGCAGCAGGAGGGATTCCGCATAAGCCCGCCCAGCCGAAAACAAACCCGGAGCTTGGTCTTTCGCAAGCCCTGCCGCCAGTAAAAGCTTTGCCGCGCGCACACGCACAAGCCTTTGTGCATCCACACCGCTGCGCTGCATCGCAATGCGAAAGGTAAGCGTATCCTCTTCCGGAAAAGCCGGCATATGGCGCAGCATTGCCTCCGCTTTGCGCCCCACAGCATCGCGCCACTCTGCTTCATTCGCAAACGTGCCAATCCCTCTCCGGCCAAACCATCTGCGCAGAAGGGGCTGCAAGCATATGCATATTGCCATACAGCACAGAAGCAACAGGAGGAGCAAAAACACAATCCATCCGTTCTTCCACACACGTATCACCTCAAATTTTTCAACCGCTTCGCGGTTTCCTGCTCGCTATATTCGGCATTTTGCCCAGGCCATTTTTTATTTTACAAAAAATAGCAGGCGGAGAGGGTTTCCTCCGCCTGCCTGATTGCTCAATCGCCGTGAAACGTATAGATAATCCATGCTTATGATCGTTTCTTTTTTACTCCCGGCCGCAGAATTGTGCGTTTTGGCGCAACCAAACTTCCGGGCGTCATTTATGATCGAAAAGCAGAAATCACAGTTTAAAAGAGAGGTCTTTCAAAATTATACTTCACTGTTTTTCCTCTTTTTCAGAAGAACCGCCGCGCCAATCGCAAGCATACTGCCACCGGCAAGCACGCCGAGTGCGATCACACCGCTATCGCCAGTCTCCGGGATTTCAGCATTCTCTGCCATATTGGGATCCTCCGGCTGGACAAGCCCCTGCTCCGCCGTAGGATTCACCTTTTCAACCGGAGCCTTGGTTGCCGGCGCCTCTGTTGGCGTTACGGTAACCTGAATGTCATCTGTCGTCTGCGCATCGTTGGCAGCATCCTTCACCTCTGCCTGAACCTTCGCGCCCCAAGTAAAGGTGACGCGCAGGCCACTGATGGAATAAGTGCCATCCGTTGTGCCATTGCCCTTCTTAAAGCCCTGCTCAATCATGGATTGCTCAAATGCTTTCAGCATGGCGGCATCCTTCATATCAATTTTGCAGGACATCGTCAGTGCCGACGGCGGCGTGGCCATCAATACGACAAAGCCCGTCTGCCACCAATGCTTTTGCATTTTCCTGGTGAAAAGCTCCCCGACATCCTTCTTAGAGAGGGTGAAGCCCATGTTCAGCATATCCTCATCAGAGGCGCAGTCGTAAAATTCTGTTTCGCGGTTGGTGGTTTTGTTATAAACACCGAGCTCGCCGCCTGTGGTGATGCCATACTGGCCCTTCCAAACCTGAATCAACCAATTTTTGCCCGCATAATCAAACTTAAAGCGGACGGTGTTGTAGAACATGCCGGTAAACGGCGCGGCTGCATCATACAGCTCGCAGAAGCCGAAATTGCGCTGCCAGGGATTGATCGGCGTGTAGAAGATTTTCTGTGCAACATCGAAATCAAAGCCGATCCCCAAAAGGCCGGCATTGTTCGCGCCGTAGAAAATCTCCTGCGCGGGGTCATAAAACAGCCCCATCGGAACTTCCGCGTTGCCCACATACATAACGATCTGGGAGATGCCTGTCTGCGGATCTTTCGATACGCCAAAGCCGCTCTTCTTCGCAGCTTTTTCACTGCCGTTGAGCGCCTGTGCCCCTTGCTCCAGCAAATCCTGCGCATTGACCAGCGCTTCCTCATACTGGCTTGCGGCAGGAGTCGCCTGCGGCGCCTGTGCCTGAGACTCATCTGCTGCCTGAGCCGGCACTGCAAACAGCGTTGCACACAGCAAGGTCAACGTCATCAGAGCGGCCATGAGTCTTGCAGCATTCTTGTGCTCTTTCATAGAATTGACTGCCTCCTATATTTTTCTGTTTTCCCTGTTTCACTCCGCGAAGCCATCGGCCGCGCAGGTGAAACATATCATCAAAGCCGCGCCGCAAAACTCTACCCCCCGGTAACCGCGGCGCTGCTTCTCTGCCAAAACAAAAAGCGATTTTCCAAATAATAGCTTGCCACAAATTTAAAGCTATGATACATGATTTTACGCACAAAGCTCCCCTTTGCAAAAATGGCGTTGCCGATGTGTGGCAGGAGGCACTTTGGGCCCACAGGCATTTTTCAATGCTTTAAACAAAATGTGTAAAGCTATTATATCAGAAAAAAAAGGTTCAGGCAATAGTTCACAGGCACAGAATTCACTTTTTATCTATCATTTATCCACAAAATATTAATTCTGTTTTACACGTTCCATATAAAAACAACAAAAAAGGCCTTTTCCCCACTTATAGGGTCAAACTGTTTTTCATCAGTGGTTTTCTTTTCCACACACCAATGCTATAATACCAATAGATTTTTATTGTCCCCTCAATGGAATGGAAAGGGATGGGATGGATATGGAACAAAAGCTCTATGATAAGCTCGCGCGCAGCCCGGTCATCGCCGCGGTGAAGGATACCAACGCGCTGGAGGCAGCGCTTGCAAGCCCGAGTGAAATCATCTTCCTGCTGTGCGGCAATATATTCAATTTGCAGGAAATCGTTGAGCGCGCCAACCGCTGTGGGAAGGATATTTATGTCCACGTGGATTTGATCGAGGGCTTTTCCCGCGATGCGGTTTCGCTGCGCTATATTGCGGAAAAAGTGCATCCTACCGGCATCATCTCCACCAAAAGCAGCCAGATCAAAATCGCTAAGGAGCTCGGCCTTTCTGCGATCCAGAGGCTATTCATCATCGATTCCCTTTCCATGCGTACCGCTGCGAAAACAACCGGGCTGCTCTCCCCCGAGGCGTTGGAAATCATGCCCGGCATCATGCCAAAAATCCTGCGTGAGCTCAGCAGCGAGCTGGAAACGCCTTTGATTGCGGGCGGGCTAATTACGCAAAAGGAAGACGTTATCAGCGCCCTGAACGCGGGCGCACTCGGCGTTTCCACCACGAACCCCAACGTGTGGACGCTCTGAAAGGAAACCGATTCATATGAATCCAATGATTGAAACCTTCGGCGCGCTTGTGGGCAAGGCAGCAGCAAAAAGCCCCGATCGTGCCCGCCGACTCCTGGAGGCTGCGTTTTATGCCTCCAACTTCCAGGCCAAACATTTCCCCTCTCGTAAATTGACGACGGCCCGCGCTTTTATCTCCCCAGTATGCATGGATGCAGTGCTCCATCCGCTGGCGCACCCGGAGCGCTCGGCAATTGTCAATCTTTTTTTGCCCTGTGAAATCCTCCATGCCATGCGCATCGAGCCACAAATTGCGGAAGGGCTCTCCTGCTACTTCTCCGGCGCGGGCAGCGAGCAATATTTTATCGAATACGCCCGGCAGAAGGGCGTGCCGGATACGCTCTGCTCCTACCACAAAATCCTAACCGGGATCGCGCTTTCAGGCGTGTTGCCAAAGCCACGCCTGATTGCCAACACCACCTTGGCGTGTGATGCAAACACCAACACCTTCCGCCGAATCGCAGCTCACTACGGCGTGCCCCACTTCACCGTAGACACTCCCTGTGCAGACGATGCAGATGCGGTGCAATATGTGGCGGATCAGCTGCGGGAGCTCGCCCGCTTCACTGAGGAAGCCATGCACGAGCGTTTCAGCGAGGATGCCCTTCGGGCCGTGCTCGCTTGCGAGCAGCGCTCTATGCAGGCCTGCCGGAGCTACTACGACCTGCTGGCCGACCGGTATCTGCCCAATGAGATGACTTCCGAAATGTATACGCTCTTTGCAACGCACATCCTGCTGGGTAAGCCTGAGATTGAACAGTATTTTGAGCAGCTGTGTGAGGACGCAAAAAACGCGCCGGTCTTCCAAGGCGGCAACCGCATCCTCTGGGTGCATTCCCTGCCATACTGGCAAAACTCCCTGCGCACGATCCTCAATTTCAGTGAAGAAAACCAGCTTTTGTGCTCTGATATGAGCTTTGATGCGCTTTTTGAGCCGGATCCGGAGCACCCTTATGAATCCATGGCACGCCGCCTTCTGGGCAACACCTTCAACGGCCCGATGAGCCGCCGTGCGGACAAAATTGCTGAAATGGCCCTAAAGCTGCACGCTAACGGCGTGGTTTTCTTCTGCCATTGGGGCTGTAAAAACACCATCGGCGGCGCTGGGCTCGTGAGGGACAGACTGGAACAGGAGGGCATCCCCATGCTTACCCTCGATGGGGATGGCTGCGACCGCCGCAACATCAACGATGGCCAAATGCGCACCCGATTGGAGGCTTTCCTGGAGCTATTGGAGGAGAGGAGACGCGCGCGATGATCCACTATATCTGCAAATACACGCCCATTGAGCTCTTTGCAGGCTTTGGAGCGGAATGCATCCGGCGGGAGCCTTTGGTGAGCGGCTTTGAGTTGGCCGACGGCGCTTCCCATCAAAATCTCTGCGCCTTTAGCCGTGCACTGCTGGAGGACTGCCTGCAAAACGGCACGGGGGAACTAATCCTTGTTAATTGCTGTGATTCGATCCGCCGTGTGTATGATATTTTACAAGAAAAAGGAGATTCCCCTTTTCTTTATTTGCTCGATCTTCCGCGCTGCGATACCGCCTGTGCACGCAAACGGTTTGCGCTGGAGCTGAAGCGGCTGGCGAACGCCTATGCCGCATACAGTAGGCGCGCCTTCTCCGCCGCACGGTTTCAGGCAGCCTTCGCCCCTCTGCCCGCCCCGCCCGCACGGCCCTATCTCAGCCTGCTCGGAGCACGTGCCTCGCAAGCCTTGCTGGAGGCATTGCAGAACTGCGTCTCCCTACCTGTGCAAAACGACACCTGCACGGGCAAACGCAGCGTTTCTCTCCCGGCCGATTGGATGCCGGACAACCTATGGGAGGCATATGCCTCCGCCCTTTTGGGCCAAACGCCCTGCATGCGCATGACAGATCCTACCGGACGCAGGCGCCTCACGGAAAGCCCCCGCCTGCGCGGCGTGATTTACCACACGGTAAAATTCTGTGATTATTATGACTATGAATACAGCCGCCTGAAGCAAGGCCAAATCCCGATGACCAAAATAGAAACCGACTATACCCCGCCGGCACCAGGCCAGTTGACAACGCGCATCGAAGCATTTCTAGAAACGCTGCCAAACACAAGCCTTCAAAAAAGGAAAGGAGAAGCGGCCAATATGAATCAAAACGCGATTTTTGCCGGCATCGACAGCGGCTCCACCTCAACAAACGCCGTGCTGCTTAACGCTGACAAGCATATCATCGCCTATTCCGTTATTCCAACCGGCGCACGTGCCGGGGAGAGCGCGCAGAAAGCGCTCGCGGTCGCTCTCCAACAGGCCGGCAGAAGAAAAGAGGAGATCGCCTGCACCGTTGCAACCGGCTATGGCCGCTCCCACATTGGGGCCGGCGGGCAGGGCGTGACGGAGATTACCTGCCACGCAAAAGGCGCCTTTTTCCTCAATCCGCAGGTACGCACCGTGATTGATATCGGCGGGCAGGATAGCAAGGTAATCCGCCTCGACGAAACGGGGCGCGTGACAGATTTCGTGATGAACGATAAGTGTGCGGCTGGGACGGGGCGCTTCCTCGACATGATGGCGCGCACGCTGGAGTTGGATGTATCCCGCATGGGCGAAATGGATCGCGGGTGGAAGGAAACAGTTACGATCTCCAGCATGTGCACCGTTTTTGCAGAATCAGAGGTGGTCTCCCTGATCGCGCAAAATAAGCGCACGGCGGATATTGTGCACGGGCTCCATCAATCCGTCGCCACTAAGATCAGCGCGCTGCTCGCGCGGACAAAGGCGACGGGCTCTTATATGATGACCGGGGGCGTGGCAAAAAACGAAGGCGTGCGCCGGGCGATTGAAGAAAAAATCGGCGAACCGCTTATTCTGCCGGAAGAGCCGCAGATTTGTGGGGCACTGGGCGCGGCGCTGATTGCCTGGGAAGGATAGAAAAATATCTGGACTTACCCGCCCGCATACGAAGAAACCGCCTTATGCTTGCAATCAGCATAAGGCGGTTTCTGATAATATAAATCACATTTTTTACAATCCGCTCAATAAACCTCCAGCTTGCGCAGGGTTGGAAATGTTCTGCATTCGTCGATCGTGATCTTAATGCGCTGAGCCGTTGTCTTTTTCAGCAGGCAGATGCGTTTATGGCCGACCACCGTCGCCGCATATACCTTTTTCCACTTGCCATGTTTTTCTATAGAAACGGTGAATCGCTCAATATGCTGCCCGCAGGGCAGATATTCTCCCAGCACAACCTTGGAAAAAGTCACGGGCCTGCCGAGATCCACGATCATCTCCGCCTGTTCTGCATCGTCAACCGCGCGCCAGTATTCATCCTTATCCGTGCTCAGGGCCTTCTGCGCGGCGTGCGCCTCATCCGCTTCAGAAGAGGCCGAGGCCTTTGCATTCGCAGCAAGATTCTCACGGAAGGCGCTGCGCAGCGCATCGCCTATTTCCCGCAGCCGTTTCACATCCGGGTCTGCAAAGCGGCCGCGTTGATCCGGCGGGATATTGAGCAGAAGGGTCGCGTTCGCTCCCACGGAGTTGTAATAAATCTTCAACAGTTTTTTCAGGGAACGCACCTTCCGATCCTGGTTTTTATGATAAAACCAGCCCGGACGAATCGAGGTATCCACTTCCGCAGGGAACCAAATGAGCTTCTTTGCGCCAGCGATTGCCTCACGGCTGCCGAGGTCACTGTCCGTAGAGTCTTTTTTTGCAAAATTTGAGTCGTCCTCCTGCTGGGAATCCGCCGCGATGCGTTCCACGTCCATCAGCGTGGAGGGCACAACGCTCCATTCGGATTCGCGGCACTTACCCGCTTCATTGCCGCACCAGCGTACATCAGGCCCGCACACGCTAATGACCGCCTCAGGCTGCAACTCGCGGATGAGCGCGTAATAGCGCTCCCAGTCATACACCTGCTTTTTGCCGTTCGGCCCCTCGCCGCACGCGCCGTCGAACCACACGCAGAACAGCTCACCGTAGTTCGTCAGCAGTTCATGTAGCTGGTTGCAGTAATAATCGTCATAGGCTTTGCCAGTGCCATAAGCCTTCTCATGCCTATCCCAAGGGGATAGGTAAACACCGAATTTGATCCCGCCGCGCCTGCACGCATCGGATACTTCGCGCACCACGTCGCCCTTCCCGCCGCGCCACGGGCTGTTTTTCACGCAGTGATCGGTGAATTCGCTCGGCCAGAGGCAAAAGCCGTCGTGATGCTTTGCCGTGAGCAGCAGGCCGGTCATCCCGGCGGATTTGATTGCCGCGACCCATTGATCCGCGTCAAAATCCGTGGGATTGAAGAGCTTGGGATCCTCTGAGCCCACGCCCCACTCGTGCCCATTTTTCCCGCTGAAGGTGTTAATGCCAAAGTGCGCAAAGGCATAAAATTCCATCTCCTGCCACTTCAGCTGCCGATCAGACGGTACGACCGCTGCGGCGCGCTTGATGAGATCCTCATTTGCCATGTTATGTTGTAGCTCCTCTCGAGAGTTTATTGGTTGCAATGATATCCACGCCCGTGCCCAAAATATTTGGGATCACAACGTCGCCAATTTCCACCGGCGCGTCGATCCGTGCTTCGTTGATGGCCGCCATGCAGTCGAACAGCTTCTCTTTCGGGAGAGGGGCGGCGCTTTTGACGCTGACAAGCGGATATGCCCCGCCGTTTACGCGCACTGTCGTTGTCAGGCTGCGCACGGGGGCGATACATTCCGTTTTCGCGTAAGCTTCACCGCGCTTGCAGGCATTCCCGCTCACGCCGGTGACCTCCCCCGCCTCGATCTGCGCGGAAAGCGCGCACCCGATTGGGCAGGCGACGCAGGTCAAAGTTTTCACCATAAGGGATCCTTCCTTTCACATAACCTCCGCAAATCCGAATTATCATACCATATTGCTCTGCCCGGTTCAACACTCAATTTGGATAAGGACTTCGCTTCTCTCCCGCAGGGAGCTTAGCACATCGCTGCGAATCGTCACATGCTCCATCTCGCCCGGCGTAAGCTGGCTCTTCTTGCGGGTATAGAGCGCCTGGCCATCACAGGTGACACGGATTGTCGCATCGCGGTAAACGTCGCCGACGCGGAAATAGAGCTTTACATCTCGCCCCGCGTTAAGGTTGACCTTCTGTGGCACAACATACCGCACGCCGTTGATGCCCCTTGTGCGAACGTAGGCGGTGTTATAATCCTTCTGGTTGAGAATGTACCGGGCCGCACCCTCGCCAGCCGTCTGGCTCTCCTTCGTCACATAATCCACCAGGTCATGCACCTGCAACACATTCCCGCAGGCAAACACACCCTCCCGGCTGGTTTCGCGCGATTCATCCACCACCGGCCCGCGTGTAATCTTATCCATCTTAATTCCCACGTTGCGGGATAATTCATTTTCTGGAATCAGGCCTACAGATAAAAGCAGCGTGTCGCATGGGATGAATTCCTCCGTGCCCGGCACCGGGCGGCGGTTTTGATCGACCTTTGCCACCGTTACGCCCTCCACGCGCTCCTGCCCGTGCACCTTGACTACCGTGCAGGAAAGGCGCAGTGGGATATCAAAATCCTCCAGGCACTGCACAATATTGCGCTTCAGCCCGCTCGAATAGGGCTGCAATTCGCACACCATTTTTACATGCGCGCCCTCCAGCGTCATGCGCCGCGCCATAATCAGGCCGATATCGCCAGAGCCTAAAATAACCACTTCGTGCCCTGGGAGGTGGCCGTCGATGTTGACATAGCGCTGCGCTGTGCCGGCCGTCATCACACCGGCCGGGCGCGTGCCCGCGATATTCAGCGCACCGCGCGGCCTCTCCCGGCAGCCCATGGCGAGGATCACCGCCGTCGCGTCGACCTCAATGAGCCCCTCACTCCGGCTGATGGCCGTGACCACATTGTTGGTGGAGAGATCGATCACCATGGTGTCGGTCAGCACATCAATTTCGCTTTGCTCCACCTCATCGATAAACCGCTGGGCGTATTCCGGCCCGGACAGCTCCTCCTTAAAATAATGCAGGCCGAAGCCCGTGTGGATGCACTGCTCCAGAATACCGCCTAGACACTCGGCGCGCTCAAAAATAACGATGCGCTCCACGCCGCATTCTCTTGCGCGCAGAGCCGCCGCCATGCCGGCGGGACCTCCGCCGATCACTGCAAGATCATATTGCAACATATGTAGGGTTCATCCTTTCCCAATCGCGGCTAAGCCGGTTACTTTGTTTTTTCATATAGGATATTCGACTTGCCGCCGAACTTGGTCACTTCTTCCTCCGGGATGCCCAGCTCGCGCGAAAGGATTTCCAGCACCTTCGCGCCGCAGAAGCCTCCCTGGCAGCGGCCCATGCCCGCACGGGTGCGCCGCTTGACGCCATCCACATCGCGCGCGCCGGCGGGCGCGCGGATCGCATCGCGGATTTCACCCTCTGTAACGGTTTCACAACGACAAATGATATGCCCATAGGCTGGGTCCTTTGCAATAAGCTCCCTTTGCTGCGTGCGGGTGAGCTGATGAAACCGGACGGGACCCTTGCGCACTGGCGAAAAGGATTGGCTCTCCGTAAGCAAAAGCCCCTGCTCCCGCAGGAGCTCCACAACATATTCCGCCGTGGCGGGAGAGGCTGTCAACCCCGGCGATTCAATACCCGCCACATGGATGAAGCGGGCATTCGCCTCGCTTGGGCCGATGATAAAATCACCCCGGTCGCCGTGCGCACGCAGGCCCGCAAATGAAGTAATTACATCGCCCATCGTCATCGTAGGGATTGAATAGCGCACATATTCCTGCACATCCTGGAGCCCCTTTGATGTGGTGGATGCATCAAATTTATCCTCTACATCCACAGCGTTCGGCCCTGTGAGCAAATTTCCATCCACTGTGGGGGAAACCAGCACGCCCTTGCCCATCTTGGTGGGGCATTGGAAAATCACATGCGACACAAGCGTGCCCATATTCTTATCGAGCACCAGATACTCACCGCGCCGCGGCGTGATGCGGAAGGTGCGGTCCCCGATCATCTCGGCCACCTCATCTGCATGCACGCCGGCGGCATTCACAATATAGCGGGCAAAAAGCGTATCATGCGGCGTTCCGATCGAAAACAGATCTTCCCGGAACACGATTCGCTCCGCTTCGCAGTTGCGGTAAAAATCGACGCCGTTTTCTACCGCATTCTCCACTGCCGCAATCGTCAGCTCATAAGGGCAGACGATTGCAGCGGTCGGCGCCCAAAGCGCTCCACGCGCCCGCTTGGATACGTTCGGCTCCATCTCATGCAGCCGCGCTTGGCTGATGATCTCCAGCTTCGGCACATGGTTATGCTGACCGCGCTCTAATAGCCCACGCAGCGTTTCCATTTCCTCCTCGCTAAAGGCGAGCACAAGGGACCCAATATTCTGAAAGGGAACGGACAAATCCGCGCATAGGGAGCCCATCATTTTGGCGCCGCGCACATTGAGCTTTGCCTTTAGAGTGCCCTCCTTTGCATCGTAGCCCGCATGAACAATGGCGCTGTTGGCCTTGGAGGTTTCCGTTGCTACATCGTTATTTTTCTCCAGCAAGGCAATTTTCAGGTCATATCGGCTCAGCTCCCGCGCAATCAACGCACCGGATACGCCTGCGCCGATCACGGCCACATCATATACCATACAGTTCGATTCCTCCTTGGAATATTATGATAAAATTAGCGGATAGCATATGAAAATTTTATCTCTTTTGCATTGTAACATAGTGTTTTATTACGTGCAATGGTTTGTTTAAAAGATTGCATATGGTAAAATAGCTTCAAACGGATCGTTTGAAGCATTGGAAAAATGCCTGTCGGCGTGAAACGCCTCCTGCCGCGAAACGGCAACGTCATTTTTCGGAGAGGTTAGCCTATATGCGTTATGGTAAAATAGCTTCAAACGGATCGCAAAGTTTCAAGCTTTGAAACTTGGAAGCATTGGATCTCCTTGCCCGGCATGCTATAATAAGCTTGAAGCAAAGTTGACAGCGTCAGAAAAATGCCTGCGCAGCAGCGCCTTTTTTTCGCAGAAGGTTAAACTTTATCTGTCCACTGCTGATTGCTACAGCAGAGAAAATCAAAAACGGAGGGCGCTTATGCTCCATTTAATCCTCGGCCGCTCCGGCAGCGGTAAAACACAATATATCCGCTCCCTGCTTCGCGATCTGGCAAAGCAGGGAGCACGCGATATGATCCTGCTCGTGCCGGAACAATTTTCCTTTGAGAGCGAACGTTCCATGCTGGAGCTGCTCGGCCCGCGAGATGCACAGCGGGTAGAGATTTTGAGTTTTTCACGCCTGGTGGACGCTGTGTTTCGTGTGTATGGCGGCGTGAGCGGCACTCATATTGACGACGGCGGCCGAATGCTCCTGATGAGCCTTGCGCTCGAAGCGGCGCAGGAGCATTTGGACATCTATTTCAAACACAGGGAAAGCCCCGCGCTCGCCGCCAAGCTTTTAGACCTCGTGGCGGAATGCCGCCAATGCGCTGTGACGCCGGCAGAGCTTCAGGCCGCAGCAGACAAGCTGCCAGACAGCGTCCTGCGGCGCAAATCGCGCGAGCTCGCCCTGATCCTCGATCTCTATGATACGCTGGTTGCCCGCTCTTTTATCGATGATCAGGATGACCTGACCCGCCTAAACGACACGCTGCTTGACCACCCGTTTTTCCACGGCCGCATTGTGGCAATTGATGCGTTTAAAAGCTTTACCGTGCAGGAACAGCGGATTCTCTCGCGCATCCTCGCGCAGGCACAGGAGGTGTATCTAACGCTCTGCACGGATACTTTGGCGGATACACAAAGCGGGATGGGGCTTTTCTCCCCTGTCCAGCGCACCGCGCGGCGTGTGATCAGCCTGGCTAAACAGCAGAATGTGCCGGTGGCTGCTCCAGTCATATTGGCCGAGCAACGCCGGTTCCGCTCAAAGGCGCTCGGTTATCTGGAGCAGACGGTGTTTCATCCGGAAGCAGGCCCGTTTCCCGATGAAACAGAGGATCTATTTCTATGTACGGCGCAGGACAAAGCCGCGCAGTGTGATTTTGTGGCGCGCACGGCAAAGCGCCTGATCCGGGAAGAAGGCCTTCGCTGCCGGGATATGGCGATTATCGCCCGTGATGCAGATGCTTACCGGGAGGAGATGACAGCTGCCCTGCGCCGCTATGGCGTGCCCGCGTTTGAGGATCGCCGCCAGCCGATTGATTCCCAGCCACTGATCGCCTTTGTCCGCGCAGGGATGGAGGCGGCGCAGAGCTTCGGCACAGAGCCTGTGCTGCGCTATCTAAAAACAGGGCTAACAGATTTTGCTCTAGAAGAAATTTCAGAGTTGGAAAATTATATGATCGAATGGAATATAAGCGGCTCCCGCCTGCTAAGCGCTTTTACCCAGCACCCCGAAGGCTATGGGAACGTTTTTCAGGAGCAGGACCGGCAAAAGCTCGCGTGCTTAAACGGCTTGCGCGAGCGCGCCACCCAACCGCTCGTTCACCTGCGGGATGCTTGCCAGGGAGTGGATGGCGCACAGATTGCCCATGCCGCATACGCTTTTTTGGAGGAAACAAACGCTGCAAAGCATCTGCGCGCCTTTGCCCAATCCCTCAGCAGTGCTGGAGAAGAAGCCCTTGCCCTGGAGCAGGGCCGGATTTGGGATCTGCTGATGGCGCTGCTCAGCCAGTGCGCTATTGCGCTGGAAGGGCACCCCATGCCTCTCTCACGTTTTGCACAGCTGTTTGACGCGGTGCTCTCCTCACAAGAAATCGGCACGATTCCGCAGGGGCTCGATGAAATTCCCCTTGGCAGCGCTGACCGAATGCGTGCATCCTCTCCGCGCATCGTTTTTCTATTGGGTGCAAACGAAGGGGAATTTCCACGTACCCCCGCCTCCAGCGGCGTTTTTTCGGATGCGGAGCGCCGCAGGCTCATCGAGCTTGGCCTGGAGATGACGGATCCATACGACCAGCAGGCCGTAGAGGAGCGTCTGCTCGCCTATCAATCGCTTTCCGCCGCGCGGGAGCGGCTCTATGTCTGCCATACGCGGTCGAATGGAGAAGGAGGCTCCCAAACCGGTTCCGTCATCGTGTCAGAGCTCAATCGGCTATTTCCACATTGTATCCGCTTCGATGCGGACGAAGAGGATGCGCTTGCCCGCGTGGAGGGAGAATCGCCCGCCTTTTTACTCACCGCCTCCCGATGGGGAAAGAGCGATCCGCTCTCCGCCGCGCTCAAGCGCTATTTTGCCTCTCGCCCGGATTATGCCGGCAGGCTTGCCGGGGTTGGCCGCGCCGCCTGCCATACGCCTGCGCGTTTTGAAAACCCCGAAAATTCCCGTAGGCTATTTGGCGATCAGCTTTATCTCTCCGCTTCCCGTGTGGAGGTATATCATAAATGCCGGTTTCAATATTTTTGCCGCTACGGCCTCAATGCGCGGCCGCGCAAGATTGCAAAGCTCGACCCTTTGAGCAGCGGCACTGTGGTGCATGATGTGCTTGAGCGGCTGCTGCGGGAGCACTCGCCACGGGCGCTCCATGAGATGGGGCCGAAAAAGCGCGCGGAGGAAATCGAAGCGCTTCTCCTCTCCTACCTGGAGGAAAAAATGGGCGGCGCGCAGGAGAAGCCAAAGCGATTCTCCTACCAGTTTGCAAGGCTTTCCGTGGTGCTGGAAGAGGTTGTCGGCCGGCTGTGCGCGGAATTTTTGCATAGCAGCTTCGAGCCCATTGACTTTGAACTGAGAATCGATAAAGACGGGCTTGTCGCTCCTTACTCGCTCCCCTTGCCGGATGGCGGCACACTGCAAATCAAAGGCTCCATCGACCGGGTAGACCGCATGGAGCGGGATGGAAAGGCTTACCTGCGTGTGGTCGATTATAAATCCGGCGGCAAGGAATTTTTGCTCTCCGACGTGCTCAATGGGCTCAATATGCAAATGCTGATCTATCTGATGTGCCTGTGGCAAAATGGTGCGCAGCGCTATGGCGAGGTTGTCCCCGCAGGCATCCTCTACATGCCGGTGAAAAGCACGCCCGCCACGCTCGGGCGGAATGCGACACAGGCTGAAATTGACAAGGCACGCGCCAAAGCATGCCGCATGAGCGGGATGGTGCTTGACCACTCCCTGGTGATTGACGGCATGGAGGACGATGGTAAAGGCATCTTTATCCCCGTCCGCCGGGAAAAGGACGGCGGCGTGAAAGGCACGCTCATCAACCTCACACAGCTCTCCCGCCTGCAAAAAAAGATGGACGGCATTTTAACGGAAATGGGCGAAAGCCTACATCGGGGCGAAATTGGCGCTGTGCCAAGCTTTGGAGCAGGATACGACCGCGTGTGCGACTGGTGCGACTATAAAAGCGTGTGCGGATATGAGCCGGGCGCGCCTGTGCGGCCCATTGAAAAGCTAACGCACGCCCAGTCGCTCGAACGCCTGGAAAAGGAGGAAACGCGCCATGGCTGAACGCGAATGGACGCCGGATCAAAAAAATGCGATTGAAGCGCGCGGCGGCACGCTGCTTGTCAGCGCGGCGGCAGGCTCCGGCAAAACGGCGGTGCTCGTCGAGCGCGTCGTCCAGCGCCTGCTCGATCCGATAAACGGATGCGATGCTGATCGTCTGCTCGTCGTGACCTTCACAAAGGCCGCGGCGGCTGAGATGCGCGAGCGCATTTCCGCCGCGCTTTCCGCACGGCTTGCCGCTAGGCCGGACGACGCGCGGCTATTGCGCCAGCAGATGCTGCTGCCCTGCGCCGCCATCTGCACGATCGACAGCTTCTGTAATGATCTCGTGCGCGAAAATTTTCATCGGCTCGACCTTGCGCCGGATTATAAAATTCTTGATGCGGGGGAACTCACGCTCCTACGCAGCGAGGCGATGGACATCGCGATGGAAGAGTTTTATCAAAAAGGCGATCCCGCCTTTACGGAGCTTTTGGAGCTGGTGCGCAAGGGGCGAGACGACGCAGAATTGACGGAAACAGTAAGCCGCCTTTACGACTATACGCAGGCTTATCCTTTCCCGGAGGAATGGATCCAGCACGCCCGCGCGCTTTGCCGGGCGGATCTTCCAGAGCAGGAAAACCCTTGGATGGCGGAAATCCGTGCCTATCTCGCGCAAGCGCTCGCATTTGCCCAACACACGGCGCAAAGCGCGTGCGCCTTGTTGGAAACAGAGCCTGCCCTGTGTGAAAAATATGCCCCAGCCTTTGATAGCGACCTTAACGCCCTTACCCGCGTGCAAGCGGCCCTGACCGGCGGATGGGATGCGCTCTGCGACGCGTTAAATGCCATTTCATTTGTGCGCATGCCGAACGCGCCGCGGGAATATGCAAATTCCCCCATCAAGGCCGCTGCGAAGGAGAGCCGCGACCGCGTGAAGGATACGGTTAAAAAAATGCAGGAATCGCTCTGCGCCAATGCGGCGGAAAACGCGGAGGATATGGCCTATCTTGCCCCGCTGCTGAATCAGCTCTTTGATCTGACCCTGCGTTTTTCAGAGGAATTCACACGCCTCAAGCGGGGCAGGCATGCCGCCGATTTTTCCGACATTGAGCACATGGCGCTCTCCCTGCTCGTGGAACGAAAAGGCGGGACACTCTGCCGCTCCCCGCTCGCGCAGGAGCTTTCCGCCCGGTATGAGGAAATCCTTGTGGATGAATACCAGGATACCAACGAGGCGCAGGATCTGCTCTTTCGCATGCTGTCCCGCGAGGAAAGCAACCTCTTCCTAGTGGGGGATGTAAAGCAGAGCATCTACCGTTTCCGCCAGGCGATGCCGGAAATCTTTCTGCACCGGCGGGATAGGCTTCCGCCCTATGTGCGCGGAAATTATCCCGCCCGCATCACGCTCGGGCGCAATTTTCGCTCCCGCAAAGGCGTGACGGGGATGGTAAACTTCCTATTTCGCCAGCTCATGAGCAGGCAGCTCGGCGAGATGGAATATACGCAGGAGGAAGCGCTCGTACCCGCCGCTCCCTACCCTGAGCGCCAAGATCCGGATTGCGAAATCCACCTGCTCGATGCAGGCGATAAGGGCGACGATAGCGCCGCCGTGTATGAAGCGCGCTATATCGCCGCCCACATCAATCGCCTGCTGCGCGAAGGGCTGACCGTACAGGATGGCGGCAAGGCTCGCCCCGCTCGCCGAAAGGATTTCTGCATTCTGCTGCGCGGCGTAAAGGGCCGGGCGAATACCTATGTGCAGGAGCTTGCGCGCTGCGGCGTGCCCGCATGGGCGGAGCTTTCCGGCGGATTTTTTGATACTACAGAAATTCGCACAATGCTCTCTCTGCTGCGTATTCTAGATAACCCCTTGCAGGATGTGCCTGTGCTCGGCGTGCTCTTTTCCCCTATCTATGGATTCACGCCGGACGAAGCGGCGGCCCTGCGGGAAACACAGCGGCACATGCCGCTCTACCGCTGCCTGACGCAGGCAGCAAAGCAGGGCAACCAAAAATGCGCCGTCTTCCTTTCGCAGCTCTCCTTCCTGCGGCGGCTGAGCGCCACGCTGCCGGCTGAAGCGCTCCTGCGCCGTATCTATGAAGAAACCGGTTACCCTGCCCTTATCCAGGCGATGGATGGCGCGCAGCAGCGCGCAGCCAACCTCCAGCTGCTGCTCTCCTACGCTGCGAAATATGAAGCGGCAGGCCATCAGGGATTGACCGGCTTTATCCGTTTCATTGATCGGCTGGAAGAGCAGCAGGCGCAGCTCTCCGCAGCCTCCGCCGTTTCTGAATCAGCAGACGTGGTGCGCGTGATGAGCATCCACAAGAGCAAGGGGCTTGAATTCCCTATCTGCATCCTGGCGAACTGCGCAGGCGCGTTCAACCCATCCGGCCGTAATCAGCGGCTGCTACTGCACGCAAAGCTCGGCGCAGGGCTGATGCGGCGAGACGAGGGCACGCTGCGGCTCTTTTCCACCCTGCCGCACACAGCCGTCCGCCTCGCCTCAGAGCGCAGCGAGCTCAGCGAAGAGCTGCGCGTTTTATATGTTGCCCTGACTCGCGCGCGGGAAAAGCTGCTGCTTGTGATGACCATCAAGAACCCGGCGCAAAAGCTATCCTCTCTCGCCGCCTCTCTTGGCGAGCAAGCGGCGGTTTCGCCCTTCGCCGTGCGCAGTGCAAAAAGCTATGCGGATTGGCTGCTCGCCGCAGCCCTGCGCCACCCGGACGCCGCAGCCCTGCGCGCTCTCATCCCAGAGCGGGAAATTCCCCTTCTGGAGGCTGATTTCCCACTGCGCACATCCGTTTGCCCCGCCCCGCCGGCAATCGAAGAAACCGCAGCGCTCCCCACACAGGAGCTGTCGCCCGACCTGGCTCTGGAGGAAGAAATCCGCCGCCGGATAACGTATGTTTACCCTTATGCCGCCCTATCCCGCAGCGTGGCAAAACGCGCCGCCTCCTCATTGGGGGAACGGGAGCTTTCCTTTTCTATGATCGGCGTATCCCGCCCCTCCTTTTTGGAGAAAGAGGGTCTTTCCCCTGCCGAACGCGGCACGGCGCTGCACAAATTCATGCAGTTCTCTGATTACGATCGGGCGCATGAAAACCCAGGTGCGGAGGTGGAGCGGCTTGTGCAGCATGGCTTCCTCTCCGAAGCAGAAGGCAAGGCTGTGGATCAAAAACGTGTTTCCGCCTTCTTCCAGAGCGCACTTGCAAGGCGGATGCTGCAAAGCGAAACGCTGCTGCGGGAATATAAATTTACCTTTTTCCTCCCGGCGGGCGAATGCGACGAAGGGCTGCCGGCTGAAGTCGCCAACGAGCAGGTGCTTGTGCAGGGCATTGCGGACTGCGTTTTTGTGGAGAACGGGCGGCTTGTTATCGTCGATTACAAAACCGACCGGGTGAGCGATGAGGCGGCGCTTGCCGGGCGCTACCGGGCACAGCTCTCGGTTTACCGCAGGGCATTGGCGGAATGCATCGGCCTGCCCGTAGGGCAAACGCTTCTGTATTCCTTTCATTTGGGCAAGGAGATTGAATGCCGCTGATAGGCGCAAACGAAATATAAAAAACGCTCCGGACGCCCTGACATTCGGGCATTCGGAGCGAAAGCATTTTGCCATAGAACTGGATGGCGCTTATTTTTTAATAATCTGGAACCGGTCCTCCAGCAACAGCCAATTCTGCGGAAAATCCCACCCCAGTTTCCAATAGCTGACGCCTCGCAGGCTCAGCTCCTTGAGCAAATCGAACTTTGCCTGGATGGATCTTGCATCTTCAAACCAGACGACATGCTGTTTTTGTGAGGCGTCGCGGTAATAGAAAAAGGGCGCCTGGGCCGTATAGTCATATTCGATAAAGGCATGATTTTCCCTGGCAAGGGAAATCGCGGTTTGAGGGCTGATCGCGCGCGCATAGGCTCCGCCTTTCACAAAGGGCAGCGTCCAATCATATCCATAGAGGTTTTGGCCCATCATTATTTTATTGGCAGGTATTTCTGTTTTGGCGTATTCCAACACCTGACGCACCGGCCCAATAGGCGATACTGCCATAGGCGGCCCGGCACTATACCCCCACTCATAAGTCATAATCACCACAAAATCCACAATTTCTCCGTGGGCTCGATAGTCATGCGCCGTATACCATTGGCCTGTTTGGGAAGCGCTGGTCTTGGGGGCCAGCGCAGTGGATATTAAAAGCCGCTCCGCATGGAGCCGTTGCGCCGCCTTTTTCAGAAAAGCGTTATAAGGCTCCCTGTCTTCCGGCCGCAGATACTCAAAGTCAAAATGAATATCCTGAAAGCCATATTCCCCTGCTGCCTCAATGATATGATCCAGCAAAACATCCTGGACGGACGTATCATTCAGGATCGCTTCGCCCACCGCATCGCTGAACTGCCCGTTTTCAAGATTGGTGACCGCCATCATCAGCACTGCCCCGCTGCCCGCTGACGCGCCCTTGATCGGGGAAACATCAAACGTGGCGAGGCTTCCGTCAGGCCTCGCTTCAAAGCTGAAAGGGGCCAAATAAGTAAGCAAAGGCGCATGCTCAACCACGGCAGAAGTGGCTGCATCTGTAAAGCGCCCGTTTACAGCCTCCACATAGGCATTGGATTCCACAGGCGTTTTCGGCGCGGGCGGAATATACAGGCGAAAACCAATTTGCAGCGGATCGATTGGATTGATTGCATTCATTTGGGCAAGCCTTAAATGGTTGACGCCGAATCGTCGGCCGATTTTGTAAAGAGTATCCCCCGGCTGCACAAAATAATACATACCCGAAATAGGAATCACAAGTGCTTGGCCAATCACCAACGTTTGAATCGGATTGATCTGATTCGCTGCTGAAAGATCAGCAACGGAAATGCCATAAGTCCTCGCAATGCCATAAAGCGTCTGGCCGGATTGTACAACGTGAATTTGCATAAACCCATCACCTCCTGAAAGCATTCTATTCAAAAAAGAGGAAATCGGTTCCAAAAATTAAGGCTCTGCGGTTGCATTATGGGGATATCCGGCCCTACATTTTCATGAATAAAAGAACAACTGAAAGTGGCTGAGGGATTAATTCGGTGTTGACGATTTCATTTCGTTCATCCTTGCATTCTCCTCCGCTGCCCGGTATAATAGTATATTTGTATGGCAAAAACACCGCAGCGCCCCTGCGGAGAGAGAAGAGTGCTTTGATGACTGCTAAAACCAAGGAGAACCTTTCCGTTGCGGCGCGCGTGTGCGTTGCGCTCATGATCCTGCTGCTCATTATCCTCAATTACGACCGGCTGACGCACATTGATATGCGCGCCCTGGTGGATCTGGCACCGAATTTTGCGGCGGCCGTGTTCATGCTTCTGGGCGTCTATTTCGTCAAATCCGTTTTATTCGTCATCCCCGCTTCCCTGATCTATGTGTCCATCGGCATGGCCTTTGATTGGCCCACGGCCTGCCTGATCAATATGGGCGGCATCCTGCTGGAGGTTTTCACCACCTATCTGCTGGGCCGTTTTCTCGGTGGGAACCGAGTGGAACAGCTCCTGCGCAAAAAGAAGGGCGGTGAAAAGTTATTAAACCTTGATTTGCAGGATAAACCGGGCTTTATCTTCCTCGTCCGGTTTGTGCCTGCCTTCCCGATTGATTTTACCAGCCTATTCTTCGGCGCATTTACAAAGCCACGGATTTTTCCGCTCTATCTTCTAATGTCCCTCTTAGGGCTGGCGCCCCGTGTGATCGCCTTTACGATCCTAGGCGACCAGATTTACGACCTGATTCCCATGCGTTTTGTCATCACCGCCTGCGTGATCGCCATCCCGGTTGGGGTTGTGGTTTATCTGATCCGACGGGCTGTGAAAAAAAAGAAAGCGAATCAGTGAGAAAACAGGCGGGCGGCCAGCGCAAAAAGTGCGTTTCAGCCGCCTGCTTTTTTGTGCCGTTTTTCGCTTGCGGGTGGGCCGGACATGCAGTATAATAGCCCTAAACAATAGCGTTTGATGCATTGGTGAGCTTATGAAAACACGGATTTGAGCTAACACCCTGCGGTCGCTCCACACAGTGCACCTCTACTCTGATTCCTCACAACAATAAACAATGAAAGCCGGAGCTCCGGCTTTTTCAGAAAGGATGGTTTTCTTATGGCAAACATCATTGCAAGCCCCACCCGCTATATCCAAGGCAAAGGCGAACTGCAAAACCTGCGCCAGCATGTGGAAATGCTCGGCAAAAAGCTGTTTATCCTCACCACTGCCTCCGGGCAGGCACGCGTTGCACCCGCGATCAATGCAAGCGTTGCAGGCTCCGACTGCACCGCGGTTTATGAGCCCTTCCACGGCGAATGCAGCCAAAGTGAAATTGACCGTGTGGTGGCCGATTTTCAGGCGTCCGGCTGTGATCTGATCGTCGGCGTCGGCGGCGGCAAAACACACGACACCGCCAAGGCTGCCGCACATTACGCGGGCTGCCCCGTTGTGATCGTGCCGACAATCGCCTCCACAGACGCGCCTTGCAGCGCCCTCTCCGTGATTTACACGGACGGCGGCGTTTTTGACCGCTATCTTTTCCTGCCTGCCAGCCCGAATGTTGTGCTGGTTGATACGGAAATCGTCAGCAAAGCACCGGCGCGCCTGCTGGTTTCCGGCATGGGCGACGCGCTGGCAACCTATTTTGAAGCGCGCGCCTGCCAGCGCTCTAACGCAACCAACTGTGTAGGCGGCAAAACGACGCTCGCCGCCATGGCGCTGGCACGGCTCTGTTATGATACCCTGATGGCGGATGGGCGCAAGGCCGCCGTCGCCGCCAAGGCGGGCGCCTGCACCAAAGCGCTTGAAAACATTGTGGAAGCAAACACCTATCTCTCCGGCATTGGTTTCGAGAGCGGCGGCCTTGCAGGCGCGCACGCCATCCACAATGGCCTGACCGCCATCCCCGAAACCCATGCCTTTTATCACGGGGAGAAGGTCGCCTTCGGCACGCTCGTCCAGCTTGTGCTGGAGGACGAGCATTTTGAGCAGATTCAGGAGGTCGTACGCTTCTGCACAGACGTCGGCCTGCCCACCACACTCGCCGACCTCGGCATTGCGGAAATTAAGCCGGAGCAGATTCACGCCGTGGCGGAGCTCGCATGTGCGCCCAGCGATACGCTTGGCAACATGCCCTTTGCTGTCACACCGGACGCTGTTTATGACGCGATCCTCGGCGCGGATGCGATTGGTCGGAAATACAAGGAGCTCCACGCTTAAACGGAGAATGCTGATCTGTAAACCACAAAGGGGCCTGCCGCGCGGCAGGCCCCTTGTTGCTAAAATTGATACAACGGAGATTCTTTATGCAAGAAAACAAATATGACAACCCAGTTTTTTTTGAAAAATACAGCCAAATGTCCCGCTCTAGGGAAGGATTAAGCGGCGCCGGCGAATGGGAGACGTTAAAAGACTTGCTGCCCGACTTTGCCGGCAAGCGCGTGCTCGACCTCGGCTGCGGCTATGGCTGGCACTGCATCTATGCCATGGAGCAGGGCGCGATGAGCGTCACGGGGGTCGACCTCTCTGAAAAAATGCTCGAGGTGGCCCGTGAGAAAACGCACTTCCCGCAGGCGCGATACCTCCGTATGCCAATTGAGGAAATCAACTTTGCAGAAAATAGCTTTGATATTGTGCTCAGCTCGTTAGCCCTGCACTACGTCGCGTCGTTTGATGCGGTGGCAAAACGAGTCAATCGCTGTCTTGTTGCGGGCGGTTCGTTTGTTTTCTCCGCAGAGCATCCCATTTTTACCGCATACGGTACGCAGGACTGGTATTACGACGCGGACGGCAAGATTCTGCATTTCCCTGTGGACAATTATTTTTACGAGGGTAAGCGTACGGCGCATTTTCTGGGGGAAGAGGTGGTCAAATATCATAAAACACTGACGACCTATCTCGATAGCCTATTGACTAACGGCTTCGAAATTCAGCGCGTTGTGGAGCCACAACCGCCGGCGCATATGATGGAGCTCGAAGGGATGCGGGATGAAATGCGCAGGCCGATGATGCTGATTGTTGCGGCAAGGAAGCAATAGTGTATCAATGGAACCCATAAAAAATAGCCGGTAGCTAGCTGCTTGCGTAAGCGATACATCTCTCTATGATCTATGTGGTGATGGCGGGCTTTGTTTTGTTACTCGCTTCGCTTTGTCATAAAAGCTACCGGTGCTCAATAGAATCGAATATAGCTTGATTTTATCATTAAAACAAAAAGAAGCCCCCGATTTAATCAGGGGCTCTCAGCGGCAATCTGCTCTTTATTTTATATAAAACGCGCTTTTGCGCGCATCATTCCCACCGGCCAATCCTGGATGGGAGGCTTAATCGCCTCCGCCATCCATTCGACATACCGTCGTATCAGGATGTTATCGCAAATCCAGGATTCAACCGATGAAACCCTTGCCGCTCTCCGCCTGCATCAGTGCAGCCAGCTCCAGCGTTTTGCGCAGCCTCTTCCAGCCGCCCATGCGCTTGCTGTGAATCAGCTCATTAAGCGTTCTCTGCTCACTGATGTGCAGATCAGAAGTTCTCTCCATCATTACCAATCACTCCTTTCCTTTGTTCTGGTTTTAGTTTACTACAGTATATCCATCTTGTCAAGTAATGTTGCACAACTATAGAGCCTATCATTTGTGCATATTGACTAACGCGCATCGATTCACTCTCTTTTTCATTTCTTCCAGTTGTATTCTCGTCTACTCATTTCATTTATGAGATTTGTACAATTCAATCGTTAAATTTCTGTAACAATCGACAATTGTTAATTTTTTGTTTCAAAACCGCATGGAAAAGTTTGTGAAATTTTTACCATCAAAAAGGGGCTGCTGCGAAATGCCTTGCATTTTGCAGCAGCCCCTTTTAAAAAAACGTTTTTGCCTCATACAGGCAAATTTCAGGCTTTGAACGCCCAAAACCACGGTTTTTCTCATGGCAAATTTCCGAAATGAGTGTTTTGCAACGCGCCCTTTACATAGCGTCTACTAGCCCATATCTGCTCTTTTTTAGCCAGGCAATGCTTCACATAAGGCGGCAAGCTCCTCCATGGAAAGCTTTTCTGCCCGAACATTCCCTTCCAGCCCCGCGATTTCAAGCGCAGCGGCCACATCGCCTTTCTGAAGTGCCATTCCCGCGCTGATTGCATTCAGCGCTGTTTTACGCCGCTGCCCAAAGGCTGCCTTGACCATGCGGAAAAACTTTTTTTCATCTGTTACCGCAACCGCTGGAGCTTGCCGGATTTGCAGGCGGATCACCGCGCTATCCACATTCGGCGCAGGGAGAAAGGAACCGCGCGACACGGAAAACAGCTTTTCTGCTCGCGCATAATACTGCACCGCAACCGTCACTGCGCCTGCCTCCCTGCTGCCAACCGGGGCGCAAAGCCGTTCGGCTGCTTCCTTCTGCACCATAACAATGATGGAGCGAAACGGTAGCCGCTCCTCCAACAGCCGCATGATCACAGGCGAAGTAATATAATAGGGAAGGTTTGCACAAACGGACACCTCCATCCCCGCGAACTGCTCCTTCAAAATTGTGCGCAGATCCGCTTTCAAAATGTCTTCATTGACAATTTCCACATTGCCAAAATCCGAAAGCGTTTCTGCAAGCACGGGGAGCAGCCGCCGGTCAAGCTCCAGTGAAACGACCTTACGCGCCCGCCGGGCCAGCTCGGCCGTCAGCACGCCGATGCCGGGCCCGATCTCCAGCACGCCCTGACCATCCGCGCCGCAGCTTTCCGCCATCTGCGGGCAAACGGTGGGATTCACTAAAAAATTTTGCCCCAGCGCCTTTGAAAACGTAAACCCGTGCCGGGAAAGCACCTCCCGCACAACGCCGATATCTGTTAAACTCTGCATGCCAATTCCCTTTCCACCCGCTTTACAGTAACCTTGAATGATTGATCAGCAGCTCAAATTTCAGGCCGAGATAATCCGCCGATTTTTTACACAGCATCATGCGGTCGAGGAAAATTTCAAAATAATCCATCACAGCGCAGATTTCCGTATCAATCTTCATCCTTAAGATGATTGTTTTTTCCTCCGTATCAATTTTCAGATCCGCCTTTTGCACGGCAAAATTCACGCGGTCGTGAATATCGGAGCTCACCGTCTCCTGGTTGCGCACACGGGAGCGGCGCACGTCGCTCTTATCTGCGAGGATCAACGCCGCGGCAATCGGGCTGACTGCGGCGGCCGTTTTCTCATCATGGTGGCCGATCGCGGAGACAATCTGCGCCGTTTCATCCGGCGAAAAGCCAAGGCGGGAAAGAATCTGGAAGGCGAGGCATGCGCCGTTCTGCGCATGGTAATGGCGGTTGACGAGATTTCCAATATCGTGCATATAGCCTGCAATCTGTGCGAGCTCGCAGGTGCGCGCATCGTAACCCAACTCCCGCAAGATGCGTGAAGCAATGTCCGACGTGCGCAACGCGTGGGGAAAGCCGTGCTCCGTGAAACCCACCGCGCCTAGCACCTCATTGCTGCGCTCAATATACGTTTTAATTTCAGGATTTTTCCTAATTTCTTCAAAAGTCAACATGCTTTTTCCTCTCATGATGTGATAAACTCCCTATTGGTTTTCCCGCTTCCCTGCGCTATAATGAATACAGGGCAAACGGAAACCCAGCCCTATTTTCAAACACCAGGGAGGAGTTTATGATGACGATTCTGGTCACTGGCGGCGCCGGCTATATCGGCAGCCACACCTGCATTGAATTGCTCAAGGCAGGCTATGAGGTTATTATACTCGATAATTTCTACAACAGCAAGAGGGAAGTCCTTCGCCGCATCGGCGAGCTAAGCGGTAAAGAATTCGGCTTTTATGAGTGCGATATTCGTGACCGCGCCGGGCTCGACCGCATCTTCCAGAAAGAGAAGATCGACGCGGTCATTCATTTCGCCGGGCTGAAGGCGGTCGGCGAATCCTGCGTTAAGCCGCTGGAATACTATGAAAACAACGTCGGCGGCACGGTCACACTCTGCGAAGCAATGCGCGACGCAGGTGTGAAAAAAATGGTGTTCAGTTCCTCCGCTACTGTATATGGCATGAACAACCCTTCCCCACTGCGCGAGGATATGCCCGCGGGCGGCACGACGAACCCCTACGGCACCACAAAGCTCATGATCGAGCAGATCCTTCAGGATCTTTACCAGTCCGATCACGAATGGAGCATCACTCTGCTGCGTTACTTCAACCCCATCGGCGCGCACAAAAGCGGCCGCATCGGGGAGGATCCAAATGGCGTCCCGAACAATCTCATGCCTTATATTACACAGGTGGCCATCGGTAAGCGACCACAGCTTCAGGTCTATGGCGACGATTACGACACGCCGGATGGAACGGGCGTGCGCGACTATATCCATGTAGTCGACCTGGCCCTCGGCCATGTGAAGGCTGTTGAAAAATGCGCGAAAAAGAATGGCGTTGATATCTACAACCTTGGCACCGGCGTTGGCTACAGCGTGCTTGACGTGGTGCATGCCTTTGAGAAAGCTTCCGGCGAAAAAATCCCCTATCAGGTAACCGACCGCCGCCCAGGCGATATCGCCACCTGCTACTCCGACCCCTCCAAAGCGGCGAAAGAACTCGGATGGAAGGCCGAACGCGGCATTGAGGAGATGTGCGAGGATAGCTGGCGCTGGCAGAAGCAGAATCCGAACGGTTACCCGGATGAAGCTTAAAAAATTGCGCTAAAGCTGCTGCCCGGCCTTCAGGCAGCAGGAGCGGCCGTATGCGGAATCGCCAAATAGCACCGGCTGCAAAGTAACCGTACGATTTTTCGTATTATTTTGATCGGGTGAGCACCTACCGTATGCAAGGCTGAAAAGCAATTGCATACGGTTTTTTTGTGGCTATCCAATCCATGGCTCTGGGAGGGGACGCAATGATTTTAACAGGAAACAAGCCCAAAAAGGCTCGGAGCGGCATTGCATGCACGCTGATCCGATTCAGCCTGCCGCTGATCTTCAGCGGTATATTACAACAGCTTTATAACTGGGCGGACGCCTTCATCGTTGGTAATGTGGAGGGAGAGCTAGCCTTGGCGGCAATCGGGGCAACCGGGACGGTCGTCAACTTTTATCTAATGGCGATCACCGGCTTTACAATTGGGCTCGCCATTCTGTTCGCCCAAAAATTTGGCAGCGGTGAAAACGCAGCTATCCCGAAAATACTCGCGGCCTTCTCAATTCTGCTCGGGCTCAGCTTTGTCCTGCTGGCCGCGGTGGGAATTGGGCTTACCTCCCCTCTGCTGCGCCTAATGCATACCCCGCAGGATACGATAAAACCGGCAGAAAGCTACTTAAAGATTATTTTTACCGGCGTTCCCTTCCTCGCCGTATATAATGTTTATTCTTCTGCGCTGCGTGGAATTGGCGACAGCCGCGCGCCGTTTTTAGCAATTCTTTTCTCTTCTATTTTAAACGTCGCGCTGGATCTGCTCTTTGTTGCCTGGCTGCATTGGGGCGTGGAGGGGGCTGCCGCCGCAACGGTCCTTTCCCAGGCGGCAATGACGGTGTTTTTGATCGCCTACGCCGCCCGAAAACACGCCCTGCTGCGCTTGCGCACCGGTATAGATAGGAGGGAACGAGCCTTGCTGATGCAGGGGGTGCGATTGGGGCTACCGCCCATGATCCAATCCAGCATCAGCGCATTTGGAAGCCTCCTGCTGCAAAATTTTATGAATGGTTTCGGCACTCAGACTGTAGCTGCGATCACTACGGCATACCGTGTGGATTCCATTATCCTGCTGCCGATTATCAACCTCGGGTCCGGCATTTCCACCATCGTCGCTCAGAGCTATGGCGCGGGTAAAAAAAGGCGCGTACAAAAAACATTCGCAGTCGGCACGCTTATGATGGCGGCGGTTTCCCTCCTATTGACGGGATTAGTCATCCCAACCGGCGGCCCGATCATTAAGCTGTTTGGCGTTGGGCCAGAGGCCACCGCCATCGGGCAGAACTTTTTCTACCACATCGCCTGTTTTTATGTGGTGTATGGCCTAGCCACCGCAGCCAGAGGTTATTTGGAGGGAGTGGGGGATGTGCTTTATTCTAGCATTGCGGGCATTGTGTCGCTGGTTTCACGCATTCTCGCTTCGTATGCAATGGCCGCGCGCTATGGAAATTTGGTGATCGCCTATGCTGAGGCGTTCTCCTGGGGCGTGTTGCTGGTATTATACTTAATTCGTCTGGTATGGAAAAGGAGCAGCCTGTGCAAGCCTGAGGCCTGACGGCAGCTCATTTCACAAAAGCTGTGATCGCACTAGGCAACCTATTTTTTTCTTACGGCGTAGGGGCTCCAGCATCAACTGCGAACCTGCTTCCGATGCAATACCCGCCTGAATTACGCAGAATAAACCCACATAACCTCCCGCATCCAGCCGGGAAAAAGGCCGTCCCCCTGCGCAGCAAATCTGCTACGCGGTGGACGGCCTTTCCCCGATCTATATTTCTCTCCCCTTTTTGCGGCAACAAAACGGACCGTTTGTAGCCCGTTGCCATTGCCTATACCCTTGTGAGCAATGATTGCAGCGTCACCTGTGCGTCGCCGAGCAGGAGCGATACGCCCGGCTTGTGGTAAAGCGGGTTTTCCACGCCCGCATATCCGGGTTTTAAATCATAATTGCAGATAATCACGTGCTTCGCCTGATCAACGCTTAAAACCGGCATGCCATAGATCGGCGTGCCCTCCGCCGTATTGGCCGCGGGATTCACCACATCGTTCGCGCCGACGACCACGGCCACATCGCACTCTTTGAATTCATCATCAATGGCATCCATCTCATAAAGCTGCTCATAGGGCACATCCGCCTCGCACAGCAGCACGTTCATATGCCCCGGCATCCGGCCCGCCACAGGATGAATGGCGAATTTTACTTCCTTCCCCTGTTGCTCAAGCTGATCGGCAAGCTGTTTGACCAGCTTCTGCGCCTGCGCGAGGGCCATTCCATAGCCGGGCACGATGATCACCTCTTTTGCATCATGCAGCCACTCGCCCGCCTCCTCAACCGGCGTTTCCGCTATTTTTTCCGCGCCGGTAGGCGCTGTCTGCGCCTCATTTGCATTGAGCTCATTGCAAAGCGCTTGGAGTGTATCCTTTGCATCGCCCAGCAGGAGGCTCACGCCTTCTTTCTTATGGTAGAGTGGGTTTTCCACGCCCGCATAGCCAGGCTTTAAATCGTAATTGCAGATGATAACATGCTTAGCATCCGCCACATTGAGCACCGGCATGCCGTAGATCGGCGTGCCCTCCGCCGTATTCGCCGCAGGATTCACCACGTCGTTTGCGCCAATGACGAGCACTGCGTCGCACGCCTTAAAGCCATCGTTGATTGCATCCATCTCATAAAGCTGCTCATAAGGCACATCCGCCTCGCACAGTAACACGTTCATATGCCCCGGCATCCGCCCCGCCACCGGATGGATGGCGAAGCGCACCTGCGCACCACGCGCTTCCAGTCGGTCGGCCAGCTGCTTTACGGTTTGCTGCGCCTGCGCGAGGGCCATTCCATAGCCGGGTACAATAATCACATTTTTGGCCTGCCGGAGGATTTCCGCAGGAGATTCTTTTTCACAAGCCGCTTGCCCTGACGGAGCAGCCTGCGCCTCTTTTACCACAGCTGCCGGCTCCGCCTTCTCCCGCTTTGTCGGAGCGGAGGTTTTACCAAGCAAAATATCGCCCAGATGGCGGTTCATCGCGCGGCACATAATTTGCGTAAGCAACAGCCCGGAGGCCCCCACCACGCCGCCGATAGCCACGAGCAGCGGATCTCCAATCGCCATGCCGGCAATTGCCCCCGCCACGCCCGAAAGCGAATTGAGCAGAGAGATCGTAATCGGCATATCCGCACCGCCGACGCGGATGGCGAACGCCACGCCAAAAAAGCCGCTAAAGCATAGGCAGAGCACGAGGCTCAACCACACCGGCACTGTGGGCACAGCTGCTAGCGCCACCGTTACAGCCGTAAGCACAATTGAGAGCCCGACAATTGCAGAATGCCCCTTCCAGACGACCGGGCGCTGTGAGATCAGCTTTTGCAGCTTTCCAGCGGCAATGAGGCTGCCGGTCAGCGTGATCATACCAACTGCGAGCGCAAGGCCCGCTGTGACCAGAGAGAATATCCCAGTGAGCCCCTCCATCAGCGAAACCGCGGCAACCAGCGCCGAAGCCGCGCCGCCAAAGCCGTTTAGCAGGGCGACAGCCTGCGGCATCTGGATCATCTTGACGCGGTAGGCGCCAACTATCCCTACCGCCAAACCCAGCGCAAGGCACACCCAAAGCCCGGCCTGTGTGAGCAGGTGGTATTTATAAAGCGTGACAAAAATGGCGGCAGCCGTGCAGGCGGCGCTCAGCGCGTTGCCGGCCACTGCGGTTTTTACCCGGCTCATCATTGCAATGCCGCCTAGTACGCCGGCCACAAGCACAGCGCAAACGATGTAGTAGGCGAGGTTACTCATTGCGTATGTCCTCCTTTTCTCTCTTATGGCGGAACATGCGCAGCATTCGGTGCGTCACGCCAAAGCCGCCCGCAACGTTGAGCATCGCCAGAACGATTGCAAGAAAGCCGAGCGCCTTGCTCCCCAGGGATACTGCGGCCCCCGTAGCCGCCAGCGCGCCAAGCACCGTAATGCCGGACAGAGCGTTCATGCCGGACATCAGCGGCGTGTGCAGAAGGCTGGGAACGTTTTTAATCAACAGATATCCCACAACCGTGGCCACAATAAAAATCAGCACCAAAATGATCGGGTGCATCTGAATCCTCCTCTCAAAAGGCGATGACGTTTTTACGCGCTATCGCCTCTGTCTCTCTTCAACACACCGGTCAAATTCCCATGGCCTCTCTTGCGCCGGTATGGACGATCTCACCGTCAATCGTCGTCAGCGTTTTTGCAATAATCTCATCCCCGCGCTGCAACACGATTGTTCCATCCTTCACCAGGTATTTCACCAGGTTATAGATATTGTTTGCAAACATCCAGGTGGAGCTGGTCGGCAGCATGCCGGGGATATTCTTGATGCCCTCAATCGTAACGTGGTGCTTAACCGCCGTCTCTCCCGGCGTAGTGATCGCGCAGTTGCCGCCCTGATCAATCGAAATATCCACGATTACGGAGCCGGGCCGCATCGCGGCCACCATCTCCTCCGTCAGCAGCACTGGTGCGATCCTGCTTGGCACCAGCGCGCTGCAAAAGACGATATCCATCTCCGGAATGACCTTTGCCAGTGCCTCGCGCTCATGGAGCAGCCACTCCTCCGGCAGTTCGTTTGCATAACCGCCTTGCCCCACCGCGATTTCGGCCGGCACGCCCGTATCAACAATCTTTGCGCCGAGGCTCTTTGCCTGCTCCACCGCATCCGGCCGGATATCCGCCGCATGGACGACCGCGCCAAGCCGTTTCGCCGTGGCGATCGCCTGCAAGCCGCCGACGCCCGTGCCGATAACCAGCACATTCACCGGCTTGATCATGCCTACTGCACAAAAAATCTGCGGAACAAATTTGGCGAGATCATTCGCCGCGATCAGCATTCCCTTGTAACCCGCGCATGTGCTCATGGAGGTGAGCGCATCCATATTCTGTGCGCGGGAAATCCGCGGAACGCCGTCGAGCGTCAGGCTGATCACGCCTTTTGCGGCCATGGCCTTCACCATTTCATGGTTGACAGGGGAAGCCGGATGAATAAACGTGATCAAATACTGGCCCTTGTGCATCAAGTCAATTTCCGAACAATTTTTCGCCTCGTTAAAGAGCGGTTCCTTTACCTTCAGGATCAGTTCCGCCTTCTCATACAGCTCAGCTACATCCTCCACGATCCGGGCGCCCGCCGCAACATATTGATCGTCGTGGAAAAAGGAGCCTTCTCCCGCGCCCTTCTCCACCAAAACGGTGTGCCCGTCATGGATCAGCTTTTGAACTGTTTCTGGGATTGCCGAAACGCGGCGCTCCCCGTGCATAATCTCCTTTGGAATACCGATAATCATAAAAAGCCTTCCTCTCTCTATGGTTTTTTATTTGCAAAGCCCACCTTATTCGTTCCCTGTGGGCTTTTCGCACTTATTTGCTCAAATCGGGCAGAACGGAATGCTCATTCTTCATGGTAGAGAGCACCACCAGTGTCTTGGTTAGGGACACGCCATGGATGCATTTAATCTCATTGAGCACCGCCTCCAGCTCCTGAGTAGAGCCGGTGATGACCTTCAGCAGAAAATCAAAATCGCCTGTAATATAATGGCATTCTGTAACCTGTGGATTTTGCTTGACGTTTTCAATAAACCCCTCATTGAATTTCGGATGCTCCAGGCTGACAGAGATAAAGGCTGAAATATCCTTGCCGATCTTTTTGGTATCCAGCAGCAGAGTATATTGCTGGATAACGCCGCTGTTCTCCAGCTTTTTGATCCGCTCGATGACAGCGGAAACAGACATGTTCACATATTCCCCAATGGCCGAAGCGTTTTGCCGGGCATTTTCTTTTAAGCAGCCCAAAATCTTCACATCAATACTATCCAATCCTTTTCCCTCCGGTCTTATTTTTGTTCATCATAACCCGATTGCGCAAAATAGTAAATATATATAGATTTTTTACCTAAAATTTTTTATAAGTGTGCTGTATTACAATAAATAATCAGTTTTTTAAATTTTTATTTGAAACGATTCCGAAAATATTTTGCCGATAAATCTATCACAGAAAAGAAACTCTTTTAATTATATAAAATATCCAAAAAAATTATTGCGTATAAGCCGTTTTACCCTTACAGATGCCTGGTATATGCTTTATATATTCCATACGAGAATAAACGATAAAAATATCGCCAAATATTTTCGGTTTGCAGGAAAAGACCATAAAAATTTCATTTTTTTATTTTTTATTTCGCAATAAAAAGCTGCCGCAAAATAAATTTGCAGCAGTCTTTACAAGTATCCTGAAAAACGTGTGTGGCCATTTTAAAACCTTTGCATTATGCTCTCTCCGATTCAAACAGAACGGTGTGAGACACGGCCTCTGCTTCTTCTCACGACCAAAGGTTCTTGCCCCCGCAGCAGCATTAACGCTGTCGGAAGCGTATTAATTGGAGCCCAACAGGCAATCCATCCGAAACGATTCCATGCCGCAAAGTGCAAATATCGATGTGAATTTACGGTAAGAGGAACGGAGCAGATCAAGGCCATACAGAGTGTACAGCGCATCGGCTGTTTCATCAATTTGCCGACACACCAATCGGCGGCAGGATATGAGGATAGCAAAACGCCTTCCATTGCAGATGCTGCTCTGTAACAGAAGGCGCTTTATCGTATGAGCATTCATTCTTTCTAGCCCGCCCCGTCCTAAGCGGATTGGTAACGAGGCCCTGCCTTTCTCATGCAGTCAGGCCACTGGTTACTGCCGTGCAACCCGGAAGCCTCGTCCGGCCGGAACCAGGCATTGCGACGCCGCTCCTGTTATTCACCAAAGCCGCTGTCAACCAGTGCGATCAGAGAATCAACCGCCTCCTGTTCGTCCTCGCCAACGGCAAAAATTTCGATCTGGCTGCCCTGCCCCATTCCGAGCGCAAGAACGGAAATAATCGATTTGGCATTTCCGATATTATCTTCATCATCCAAGCTCAAATTCGATATTTGGATACGGCTGCTGAATCTTTTGGCCATCTCAATGAATTGTGACGCAGGCCTCGCATGAAGACCGGTTCGATTGATAACTGTCGTTTTTTTAGAATACATTTGTATACACTCCTTTTATTTTTCCAGGGATTCTGAGCAGATCTGTAGATATTCCCTTGCTTGGCCGTCCGTCATGTTTTCAACGGCGCGCGCCATTTCCTCCATTTGCTTTACCGTAAAGCCTGCTAGGGCGCGTTTGACGGCAGCAACACTGGATAGACTCATTGAGAGCTTGCGCATTCCGAGCCCAACCAGCACCGGGGCGGCAAGCGGGTCTCCTCCCAGCTCTCCGCAGATACAAATCGGCTTCCCGGCCTGCTTGAATCTCTCCACCACATAGCCGATCAGGCGAAACAGCGCCGGATGATAGCTTTGATAATAGCTTGTCACCTCCGGATTCATTCGATCGACAGCCATGAGATACTGGCACAAGTCATTTGTGCCAATCGACGCAAAATCGACCTCCGGCGCTATCAGATCTGCAATCACCGCCACGGCAGGGATTTCGATCATGATGCCCAGCTTAACGCCCTCGTCGAAGGGAAGTTTCTCCTGCCGCAGCTCTTGTTTCGCCTGCTCCAACAGCGCCTTGGCTCTCTTAATCTCCTCTATGCTGCTCACCATCGGCAGCATAATCCATAGCTGCCCGGCAACTGAGGCGCGCAACGCTGCACGCAGCTGGGTTCGAAATAGCTCTGGCGAATCAAAGCACAGCCTGAGCGCGCGTTTTCCCAGAAACGGGTTCTGCTCCTGCGGCAGCGGAAAATAGGGAAGCGTTTTGTCTCCACCGATATCCAGTGTACGCAGCACAACCGGACGAGGCGCATATTCCAGCAGCGCCTTTTGATATTGTATGATCTGCTCCTCCTCTGTCGGCAAGTGGTCGTTATCCATATATAGAAACTCTGTGCGAAACAGGCCCACAAAATCGGTAACCGAGGAGCCCTCCAAATCCTCCGGGCGGGCGGACCCGATATTCAGGCCAATCTCAATGCGCTCGCCGTCAGCAGTCAGCGGATCCCTGTGCAAATACTTTTGAATGCGGGCAGCATGTATTTCATATTCTTTCTGTTTTATCCGCATCTCCTTTTCCTGCTTGCCATCCGGCCGCGTAATCAGCACCCCATCAACGGCATCCAAAATGACTTTTTCTCCATTTGTCAATCGCGGCAGCAAATTTGGAATCCCCAATACAGCGGGAATCCCATAGCTGCGTGCAATAATCGCGGAGTGGGATGTGGTTCCTCCCGATTCCGTGACAATTCCTAATACATGATCGCGTTCCATAACAGCGGTATCGGAGGGCAGCAGGTCATGTGCGGCGATAATGACCGGCTTCTCCAGCTGCGCCAGACTCTGCTGCGGCACGCCGCACCAGATGCGCAGCAGCCGATTTTTGACGTCCTTCAGGTCAGCCGCTCGCTCCCGAATCAGCGGATCTCCCGCCTTCTGCAAGCGTCGCTCATAACGGGAATAGACTGTTTCTACTGCCCAGTCCGGCATCCAGGTGTCATATTGAATGCCGTCCCGAATTTCCTCATTCATGACCTCATCGCACAGTATCTCCATCTGAGCAGAAAAGATTGCGGCCTTTTCTGCGTCTGTCTGCATCATGCGTTCCCGGATTGCCTGCAGTTCCGCACGCGCTTGTAAACATAAAGCCTCATATTGTTCAAGGTATTGCTTCGGATCTCCAGAATAATGCGCCTCGGTGGTTTGCGGAATAAACGGCTGATAGAGAAAAATTTCACCAATCGCAACACCTTTGGAGACTCCGTTCCCACGAAGAACCATAAATAACGCTCCCTTTTATTGATCTACTGCAATTGCCTGGCGTAGACGGCGGCAATTCTCTGCAACACTGCCGCCCCTGTCATAGAGGCTGGAGGTTCCGGCAACAAAAATATTTGCGCCTAGGGCGCTCATGCGAGCCGCATTTTCAAAGGAGACGTTTCCATCTACCTCCAGCAGAATCTCACGACTGCAACAATCGATCAGCCGGCGTGCCTGTGCAATCTTTTGAAGCGTTTGGGGAACCAGCTTCTGCCCTGCAAAACCCGGATTGATGGTCATTATAAGAAGGACATCCAAATCGTCCGTCACCCATTTGCAGTGCTCCACCGGGGTAGCCGGATTGATGGCCAGACCCGCTCTGGCGCCGCGTTCATGAATTGCAGCCAGAGCCTTTTGAATATGATTGGTACTTTCCGCATGCACGGTCACGACGTCCTCGGGTGCAAACGAAAAATAATCCAGCTTCCGATCCGGATTCATGATCATCAGATGGATGTCCAATGGAATGTTGGTCATGCTGTGCAGCAGAGGAATGAATTCCGTCCCTAGGCAGTAGTTATTCACAAACTCGCCGTCCATAATGTCAACATGGATGTATTCTACATGAAGCCGCTCCAGCTCATGTACGCTTTCTTCCAGGCAGGACAGATCGCAGCAGCAGATGGACGGGGAAATAAACTTTTTCATATGTTATTTCACCTCTTTATCGCATTTAAACAATTTGTTCTATTTTATTCCTAATTGTTATAAAATGCAATTATTTGATGCATTAATTATAGCATAACTCTGGTTATATATCAAATAGTTTCAGAAAAATTACATAAAAAAGGGAGTTCTCTGATGCTGTTCTGCTTTCAAATCAAAAAATCATGCAGATACGATGATTGAGATAGAAAATATTTGGAGAAAGTATTGCTTTTTAGCAGATATATATTATACTATATGAATCAAGGAGTAGAAAATCAGATGCAATCTTCTTGATTATTTTGCAAAGAACGGTTGCATATTTGCAAGGAGAAGTTATGATAGCATCAGAAAGAGCCCGTTACATTCTCAATCGGCTAAAGGAAAAAGAAGTTGTTACGCTGAAAGAAATTGCAGACGAATTGGGCGTCTCTATCGCTACGGTTCGCAGGGATTTCGAAAAACTGGATGAAAAAGGTCTTGCTGTTAAGGTGCGCAGCGGCGCAACGCGGGCTTCGCTGCCCGGGCCTTCGGTAGCCCCCATGGTAACCAGTGAAAAATCAAAGGAACATATCGAGGCAAAAATTTCTATCGCCAGCAAGGCCGCCTCTCTGGTCAAGGACGGAGACTGTATCTTTTTAGACGGCGGGACTACAATCGCTCCAATGATCGATTTTATTCAGGATAAAAAAATCCGTATCGTCACACACAATCTTCTGATTCCGCAGCGCGTTCAGAATATGGACGTGGACATCTTTTTAATCGGCGGCCACTACAGCCATTTCCATGCCAGCACAGTCGGCGTCTTTGCGGAAAAAATGGTCTCTCAGTTTCACTTTGACCATGCTTTTTTCGGCTGTTCGGGAATCGAGCTGGTGCATCAGATGGCTTATAATGATGATATCGATACCATCCCCGTCAAAGAAGTGGCAATGAAATATGCGACGCACAACTATCTGCTTGCAGACGCCAGCAAATTGGGCGTTACCTCCTACTGCCGTTTCAATCCCCTGTCAGCGTTTGACCTGATTATCAGCGACCATAATGATAATATGCCCGATGGGCTGCCGTCCAATTTTGTATTTGCCGACGTTCCCTGATCCAAGTAACAGACCTTGGCAGAAACCAGAACAATACCTTGTGTCCAATATTTACAGAGCAACGCCGAAATTCCCTTATGCGAAAAATTCTTCTGAGTGGCAGGAGGCTTTGGATCATTTTCCAAAGCCCCCTGTTTTTCATTTTCCCTACTGGGCAAGCGCCTGTTTAATATCCTGAACCAAATCTTCGGCCGTCAGCTTAAATTCCTTCTGTAAAAGATCGATCATACCGACCTGTCCGAACACATCCTGCGCCCCAACCTTCAGAAGCGGTACCGCTATCGCATTTTTAGCCAGCACGTCAGCCACAGCGGAGCCGAGGCCGTTGATTACGCTGTGATTTTCAAAGGTGCACACCAGCTTTTTCCCCTGCGCCTGCTCACGGATCAACGCTTCGTCAAAGGGCTTAATGGTAACAGGATCAACAACCTCCACGGAAACTCCTTCAGCACGGAGCGCCTCTGCCGCATCAAGAGCGGCGGACATGACATATCCACTGGAAACCAGCAGCACGTCGTCTCCAGGGATCAGCACCTGCCCCTTGCCAAGCTCAAACGGAGTGCCCGGTTCATAGACGGGGCGCACGCCCTTTCGATATGCGCGGATATAGTGAACCGCACCGTCGTTGCGGGCCGCACAGGCCCGAACCATCCAATCCAGCTGCACTTGATCACAGGGGTCGCACACAATGGCATTCGGCATTGCACGGAATACCGCCATATCCTCAAAGCAGGTATGTGTGCCTCCATCAAAACCGGAGCAAAACCCCGGGTCGGAAGCATAGATGTTGACCGTATTCTTGGAGTATGCACAGGAGATATAGACCTGATCCAGCGCTCTCCGGGTGACGAAGGCAGACATGGTGTGAACAAAAGGCGTATACCCCATCATGGATAATCCCGCAGCTACGCCAAACATATTTGCCTCGCAGATACCAACGTCGATGAAATGCTCCGGATGCGTCTTCTTAAACCGGATAAAGAAGGAGGCTCCTCCCAGATCGGAATCCAGAATCATGATTTTGTCGTTCGTTTGCAGCAGATCTGCCAATGCGGCGCCGTAAGCATCCCGCATTTCTCCGCCGAGCTCTTTGCTTCTTTCTTTGAGCAACATCGCTTATTCCTCCTCCGTAACTATTTTCAATTGGGCGATCGCAGCGTCAATAATCGCCCGCCCTTCTTCGAACACCTTGGGCGCATGGTTGTCCACCATATCCTCATAGTATTTTACGCCCTGGCCTTTGACGGTATCCAGAATGATGCAGATCGCCTTATCCGGAACGGTCTTGGCCAGATTGATCGCATCGTCGATCGCCTCCTCGCTGGCTCCATCCACTGTGATCGCCCAAAAGCCGAATGCGCGCATTTTCTCCTCGTAGCTGAACGGATTGAGAACCTCTGTGCAGTATCCGTCATGCTGGCGTTTGTTGTTGTCAACAAATACGATGCAGTGATTGAGCTTGTTGTGGGCCATAAACTGAAACGCTTCCCAGTTCTGTCCCTCGTTCATCTCCCCGTCGCCGATGCACACATATACGTACTGATCGTTACGCCCCGCGGCGCGCAGGCCGTAGGCAATGCCGGCCGCCACTGAAGCGCCCTGGCCGAGAGAGCCGCAGGTGACATCGATCCCGGGGGTCAGGAGCCGATCCACATGGGAGGGGATGTGCGTGCCGATATCATCCATTGTCAGCAGCAGCTCCTTCTCAAAAAAGCCTTTTTCCGCCAGAGCGGCGCATACGGTAGGCGCCGCGTGCCCCTTGCTCATAACCAGATAATCGCGGCCCTCCCATGCCGGGTTTTGCGGGTCGTATTTCATCTGCTTTCCATACAACACGGAAATGAGCTCCACCACAGACAGACATCCGCCGATATGGCCCATCCCGCGCTGCCGGAACATTTCCAGTTCATCCACTCTGATCTGTGCAGAGAACTTTTTCAGTTCCTTTAATTCCTTGCTCGTCATACTTTACCTCCTGTGAAATGATATCTGAGCGAATACGCAATCAGGTGCAGTCATACGCCTGATATGTATCCGACTTCCCAAATAGAATCGCCTTATATTCTTTCATCAGCGGGTGCTGTTTCCAGGTGGAGTTGGTTTCAGAGACGGTATACGCCATCATCTGCACAAAGGCCAGCGTATAGAGCGGGGAAATCATCTCATCCACCTGATGCGGCACGCGCATCACGCCGTCTCCCTGAATCAGCGGGTTATTGCTCAGGATATATACACGGTCGCTGATCACCTTTGCGGCGCGATAAGATTGCTCAATGCGCGCGGCGGTTTCGTCGCCCGGATCGATAAAAATAAAATTGTAATTGGGTGTGAGCTGAATCTGTGGGCCGTGGATGGCCTCATCCACCTCGTATCCCACCGCAAGGATATGGACCGTTTCTCCGATCTTTACAGCTCCTTCCAGAGCAGTTCCATAGTTAGCGCCCGCACCGATCAGGTATGCCTTCTCCATCGAAAGCAGATTTTTCCTGTTGCGCTGGAAGAACACGTCAAAGCCTGCAACGATCGATTCATAATTCTCCATAGCCAACCGCATTTGCGCCTTTTGCTCCTCCGCGCAGGCCTCATCCAGGCGCCCCAGGCGCACAGCGGTATGCAGGGCAAAGAGCATCAGGAAGGTACTGAGCGTCACAACGCCCTTGGTCACAAAGTCCAGTTTTTCGCCCCCAAGGCCAAAGCTGATGACCTGATCCGCCTCTTTTTCAAAATCGCTGTGAATATTTCCGGTTAACCCCACCGCAGGGATTCCCATGCGGCGACATACTTGAAGAGACTCAATGGTATTGGTGCTGCACCCACTTTGTGAAATGCAGACCACAAAATCTCTTTCCGTTATATCATGCTCATAATGGTTGAAGGTGAAGGGGGTCACCACTCTGACCGGTGCGCCCAGCAGCTTCTGCATCAAATAGCGTGCACACAGCGCCGCGTTGCAGCTGGATCCGCAGGCTACCAGCCAAATTGACCGATACATCCGCTTCAGATAGAGTTCCGTCATTTTGTGTGTCAGTTCTTCACTGCACGCAATATTATGGCGTACTGTATCCGGTGTCTCTAAAATATAGCGTTTCATCGAGAGCTCGCCGCTATCCATTTGAATCACTTCCTTTTTTCAGTTATCAACCGCCTTTTCTTCAGACGGTCACGGTTTGCTTGCTTACACCCTTGGGACAATCCGGATTGTAACCGCGGCTTAGGGAGCACAGGCAGGAAAACATCTGCCCAAATACCGCTCCCGCAAACACGGCGCGTATTCCATCAAACGCTTCCGGGAGAAGGACACTGGTATCGCCTAATTTCGCGATTTCCGGATCATTGGTCACCACTGTGCACCAGATAGAGGACTCTTCTTTCAAACGCTTCAGCAAATCTACCGCGCAATAATTGGTGTGCCGGTCGGCAATCAAAAAGACGCAGGGCACAAAGCGCAGTGCCGTGGCAATCGGGCCATGCCGATAATCGGCAGAGCCATAGCTGCGGGCATCCAGATAGCTGGTCTCCTGAATTTTCAGCTCCACCTCATTGGCCAGCGCATCCATCAGGCCGCGGCCCATCAAAAGCATGTGCTCCGTATTCCGGTAGTAACGGACCACATCGCGCACCTGGGGCTCCAAAACGGCGAGCGACCGCTCCACGATGGTGCCCAGCTCGTCCAGTACAGACAGGAGTTCCGGATCCCCCGAGATATACGCGGCCAACGCGGTCACGATGGTAACCTGTGTGAGGTAGGATTTACCCGCCGTGACGCTGCGCTCCGGCCCGCAATGATTGCGCACCTGGTATTTGCCCGCCTGCGTCATCAGGGAGCCTTCCACATTGGTCACACAGACACACACGCCGCCCTGTTCATCGCAGTGTTTCATTACCTCGTAAATATCACGCGCTCCACCGGACTGGGATACTGCGATCATCAACACATTAGAATAATCCACATTACTGTGATAAGCGGTCACCACGCTGGGAGCGCAGATGCTCGCCACCATACTGCACTTTGTTTCGAATAGATATCGCCCTACCAGATTCGCGTGATCGCTGGAGCCGCGTCCCACAAAAACAACCGTTTTGATCTTGCGCTCCTTCACTTCTTTTGCGATCTCCCGTAAAACCGGTTCATTTTCCTTTAAGCAATTCCGGACGGCTTCCGGCTGCTCAAAAATTTCCTTCCAAAAAACAGATTCTTTGGTATCGATCATAAAATCATTCCTCCATTCTCAGATTTCATCCCATTCGACTGCAAGAGAATATCGCAGCTTGACAGCGGATGGTATGCTGGTATACTGAACAATAAATACGGGGCTTCGTGAATCGCCCCTACGAAAGGGAGATCGATGCAAATGAATTGTGATAGCCTGATTTTTGACCTGGACGGCACCTTGTGGGATGCCAGCGAAGCCGTCTCCCAATCGTGGGCACACACGCTGCGCAATACCTACCAAGTAAAAAATCCACCGTCAATCGCAGAAATTCAGTCTATTATGGGCCTCAGCGCCCGTGAGATTGCCGACCGGCTTTTTTCCCGTTACGGGGAAGATCCGGATGAAATCGCGCAATACTGTATGCGCCAAGAATGCGATTACCTCGCTGTGCACGGGGGGCGGCTGTACGCAGGCGTGGAACCCACGCTGCGGGACCTGGCTCAGCACTACCACTTGAGCATTGTAAGCAACTGTCAGCAGGGATATATCGAAAGTTTCCTGCATTTTTATCACTTGGAGCCCCTTTTTACCGATTTTGATTGCGAAGGGAACACAGGGCTAAGCAAGTCGGAAAATATCCGGCGCTTAATCAGGAGAAACGCTTTGACGCATCCTGTTTATATCGGAGATACGCAGATGGATTTTCAGGCAGCCACGCAGGCTGGCGCCGCATTCATCTGGGCTTCCTATGGCTTCGGGCATGTCCCCGAAGCGGCTTTGCGGATTAACCGGTTCCCCGACCTGCTTACTCTTTTGCCCTCCTTGGAGTGACGATCAACCGCCAAGATATTGATCATCGAGCATCGCCAACTCCTGTGGGGAGCTGACATGCGCCAGTTTTTCGAGCAATTCCTCATTGGAGAGGATCTTGAAGAGCTGGCGCATATTTTTTATGTGCGCGTCCTCATCAACCGCTGCCAGTGCAAAAAATACGCGGGCGTCCTTTTCGCGGTCCTCCGGATCAAATATAACAGGCTGCTCAAATCGCACAAAAGAAATTGCAGTCTGAGACACACCGGGCGACCCTTTCGTAGAATGAGGAATTGCCAACCCGGGCACAATAACGATATATGGCCCGAATTCTTCAACGCACTCGATAATGCGCTGTGCATAAGCCGGCGTTGCGCAGCCGGTATCCACCAGCGGTTGGCAGCTTTTCCGAATCGCATCCTTCCAGTCAGAAGAGCCGGGAAAAAATGCGGCCCTGTTTTGCCGGACAATCTCTTTCAGCAGCATGACATCACTCCTTTCTTTGTAAAGTTCAGATCCAAAGGTTCTTCTAAAATTTTCAGCCTCATTATAACTCATCTTGTTTTAAATTGCAATATGTTGCAACCAAATGTCATTATTTTGATACATTTTGAAGGAATCGGCGCTTGCTGTTCTTCAATTGTGCATAAATTAACCCTATATATTGAAATGATTTGTTATATATTATGTACAATCCTTCATTTTTTTCAACAAAATATTTGACATAATGAAATGAATATAGTATGATTGCACTAAGAAACAAGGATTTCTTCTAAAAATTTTCATTTTGTTACTATTTATGAATGTTTCAAAGCACATCAAATCACAAAATTGCAACCTTGCGCTTCGCTTCAGAGTTAGTTAAAAAGCAGTCTACACAATATCATAGAAAGGAAGGTGTTCCAAAATGATCAGCATTTTGATGGTTTGCGGAAATGGTTGCGGAAGTAGTCTCGTATGCCAAATGGCCGTTGAGGCTGTACTCAATGAGCTTGGCGTAAAGGCAAATATCGATCACAGCGATATGCTCTCCGCAGCATCCAAGCATGCGGAAATTTTGATTGCGGGGATTAATTTTAAGCCACACTTTGATCATTTCCAAGATTTCCCCAACAAGATCTACCTGCAATCTCTCGTGAATCAGAATGAAATCCGTGAAAAGCTGAAGCCTGTATTGGAAGCAAACGGCTGGCTGTGATTCCAGCTGACTCTACTATGATAGGAAAAGGAGCGAATTATGGGTATTTTCATGAGTATCTTAGACTTTATCATCGATAATATTCTAATCAATGCATCGATGGTGCTTGGCCTTGTCGCTTTGATCGGTCTGGTTCTGCAACGCAAATCGGTCAGCCAGTGCATCAGCGGTACGTTTAAAACCATGATGGGATTTATGATCCTATCCGCCGGCTCCTCCGTCATTGTCGGTTCCCTGGAAAATTTCAGCACATGGTTTTCCGCGGGGCTCGGCATTGACGGGGCCGTCGCCTCCATTGAAGCAGTTTTGGCTGTGGCCATGCAGGAGTCAACGATCGGGCGTGATATCGCCCTGGTATATGCAGGCATTTTTGTCGTCAATATTTTGATTGCCCGATTTACTAAGCTAAAGTATGTGTTCCTCAACGGCGAGGCTCCCATCTATATGGCAATGATCAGCATCCTGTTCGGCGTTGGGCTTTGCAAACTGGGCCATATCCCGGCAGTGATTCTCGGCTCAATCCTTGGCGGTATTTGCTGCGTTATTTTCCCGGCCATGGCGCAGCCGTTTGTCCGCAAGATCACAGGCAGCGATGACATTGCGCTCGGTCATTTCTGCACACTGGGCTACATCCTTTCCGCGTTCGTCTCCAAGGTGACAGGAGATCCCTCCAAGTCCACAGAGGATACGAAGATCAGTACAAAGCTTTCTTTCTTGCAGGATACATATCTTGCAGTGGGCTCTGTCATGATTCCCCTGTATATCCTAATGGCGATTTTAGCCGGGCCTGAAGTGGTTGCCGAAGCATCAGGCGGTAAAAACTACATCGTATTTGCAATCATGCAGGGCATCACCTTCTGCGTTGGCCTGTTTATCCTCCTGACCGGCGTACGCCTGCTGATCGCCGAGCTGGTTCCCGCTTTTGCAGGCATTGCGAAAAAAATTGTACCCGGCGCCCGGCCCGCATTGGATTGCCCGGTTCTGTTTACCTATGCGCCAAATGCAATTGTATACGGCTTTATTTTCACCACTGTAGGTACGATTATCGGTATGTTCCTGTGGCCGCTGTTCGGCCTGCCGATGGTTATCCCTGGTATTATGAGCAATTTCTTTGCAGGAGGCACGGCCGCTATCTTTGCAAACGCCACCGGAGGCCGGCGCGGTACCATTATCGCAAGCATTGTGCACGGCCTGTTTATTTCCCTGCTGCCGGCCCTCGTTGCGCCGTATCTGGGGCAGATCGTCGTTGAAGGCTTGCCCTCTCTGGCAGCTTATACGATGACCGATGTGGATTGTGTTTCAATGGGCCTGTTCTATAGCTGGCTGTTGAAGCCCGTCCTTGGGCTCTTTGGCATGGCCGCTTAATCGCAGCACGCCGTTTCTTCTCTAGTTTATCAAGCATTTCATGATGGGAAGGCGGCAGGAGGACCGTATGCCAACGATCCTCCTGCCGAATGGTATCAAAACAAAGCCCGGAGCCGATTGACTCCGGGCTTTGATCTATTTGTATAAAAGCATCAGCGTTCTGTGATCAAACCTGCCACCAGATCGCCCATCTCAGCGGTGGATACGACCGGCAGGCCCTCCGCCTTGATATCCGGCGTGCGCGCCCTGCGCAGCGCCTCATCCACCGCAGCCTCAATCGCGTCGGCAGCCTCCGCCTCGTCAAAGGAATAGCGCAGCATCATCGCGGCGGACAGAATTGTCGCAAGTGGGTTTGCAACGCCCTGCCCCGCAATATCCGGCGCGGAGCCGTGGATCGGCTCATAAAGCCCTAAACTGCTCCCCGCAAGGCTCGCAGAGGCCAGCATGCCGATGGAGCCGCTGATCATGGAGGCTTCGTCGGAGAGGATATCGCCGAACATATTAGAGGTGACGATCACATCAAATTGGCCGGGGTTGCGCACGAGCTGCATGGCGCAGTTATCCACATACATGTGATTCAGCTCCACCTCCGGGTATTCCGCGGAGACGCGGACCACCGTCTCCCGCCACAGGCGGGAGGATTCGAGCACGTTCGCCTTATCCACGCTCGTCAGCTTTTTGCCGCGCTTCATAGCCATATCAAAGGCCACGCGCGCAATGCGCTCGATTTCCGGCACGGAATAGCTCTCGGTGTCATAAGCCGCCGGCGCGCCGTTTTTCTCGTACCGACCACGCTCGCCGAAATAGATGCCGCCCGTCAGCTCGCGCACAACGAGGATGTCGAGCTGGTCGCCGATGATGCTGTCTTTAATAGGAGAAGCGCTCTTCAGCGGCTCAAAAATTTTGGCAGGCCGCAGGTTCGCATACAGCCCCAGCGCGCTGCGGATGCCGAGCAGTCCCGCCTCCGGGCGCTGGCTGCCGGGCAGGGTATCCCACTTCCAGCCGCCGACCGCGCCGAGCAGCACGGAATCCGCCTTTTTGCAGGCCTCCACCGTTTGCTGCGGCAGCGGCTCGCCTGTTGCATCGATTGCGCAGCCTCCCATGAGCTGCTCGTCATAGGCAAAGCGGAAGCCGAATTTCTCTCCCGCCGCGTCGAGCACCTTGACGGCCTCCGCCACAATTTCCGGGCCGATCCCGTCGCCGCGCAGGACGACTATGTTATACTGTTTCAACACAAATCACCTCATCAGTTTGAACAGGGCGGTTATCCGCCCTGAAATCACGTTTTTTGACAAACCAGCACCGCATGATCGCACACGCCCGCGCAGGAGGGATGTGCAAAGCAGAAGTCGCACAGCTCCCGCCACGCTCCATACTGCTCCTGCGGCATTTCCTCCAGACGATCATCACCAAAAGCAAAATCAACGCCGGCGCTGTACAGAACCCGTAAGCCGCATTCCGCGGCAGCCTGCTCCATTTCCTCCGGCATTGTCAGGTAAAACAGGCCGGGATTCTGATCACTTTCCCCCCGCTTTAAAACGATTTCATTCACCGCCTTGTTGGGGTAGTAGCCTGCGTTGCTCAGCCGAAGGCAGCCGTTGAAATACGCTCCCGCCTGATTGGCAAAAGAAAACAGCAGTACGCCGCCCTGCCTGCAAATCCTCCTGCACTCCTGAAAAACCAGCTTTCGCTCCGCCCGCGGGAGGTGGTACATGGGGCCCAATGCCAGCACAACGTCGCAGCTCTCATCCGCCACTCCGTCGAGGCGCGTGGCATCGCCCACCATGGCTCGCACGTTTTTCAGCCCTTTTTCCCGGATTTTGCGCGCAAAGCGCTCCACATGGGCGGGGAGCAGGTCAACGCCGAGATAGGCCTGGCATTGGTCCGCAAAATACATGCCGTAACGGCCTGTTGCACAGCCGATCTCAACAACGGATTTGGTAGGGTCCATGTATCTCTGCGCGAGGCGGACGGTATACTGAAACTCCATCTCCCCCGCGCGCGAGTGAAGAAGCCGCTGCTCCTCCCTGTCTCCCTCCCCATAGGCCGCCGCCAGCAGCCTTTCATTGGAGGACACGTTACCCCTCCTTCGCCTGCCGCATAGAGCGGTTGATCGCGCACATCACGCCGCGCACGGAGGCGTAATAGATATTGTGGGAAATGCCCACGCCGAAGATATTTTTCCCCTCCGCGTCGGTCAAGTGGATGTAGGAAACAGCCTTTGCGTCGGAGCCGATGGAGATGGCGTGCTCGGAATAATCCTCAAAGTGGTAGCCGCTGATGCCGACCTGCCGCAACGCGTTGAAGAATGCGTCAATCGGGCCGTTGCCCTCGCCGGAAATTTCTGTGGGTTCGAAGCCGTTGTTTTTGATGAGCCCTACAAAGCGTCCGTGGGAGGCGGAGCCGTCCTCCGCACCCTCGTCGTAATACTTCATTTTCAGAATTTGGTAGGGGCCGTCCACATCGATATATTCCTTTTTAAACAGGTCGAACACCTGCTGCGGCGTGATCTCCGTGCCGGCCGCGTCGCAGGCTGCCTTAACCGCCTTGCCGAATTCAGGGTGCATGGCCTTGGGCAGCTCATAGCCAAAATTATTGCTCATAATAAACGCCGCGCCACCCTTGCCGGACTGGCTGTTGATGCGGATGATCGGCTCGTATTCGCGCCCGACATCCGCCGGGTCAATCGGCAGATACGGCACCTCCCAATACTGCGTGCCGCTCGTTTTCATATACTGCTCGCCCTTGTTGATTGCATCCTGATGCGAGCCGGAGAAGGCAGTAAACACCAGTGCGCCGGCATAAGGATGGCGCTCACTCACATGCATCTTCGTGGTGCGCTCATATACCTCGCGGACATGGTTGATATTGCTGAAATCGAGCTGTGGATCGACTCCCTGTGTATACATATTCAGCGCAAGCGTGACGATATCCACATTGCCGGTGCGCTCGCCGTTACCAAAGAGCGTGCCTTCAATGCGGTCCGCACCTGCCATCAGACTCAGCTCCGCGCCCGCCACGCCGGTGCCGCGGTCATTATGCGGGTGCAGGGAGATGATCGCGCTCTCCCGATTTTTCAAGTGCTTGCAGAAGTATTCGATCTGGTCGGCATAACCGTTGGGCGTGCTGCCTTCCACTGTGGAGGGCAGGTTCAAAATGACCTTGTTCTCCGGCGTTGCGTCGAGCAGCTCCATAACCCGTTCGCAAATGGCAACGGCATTGTCCATCTCCGTGCCGGTGAAGCTCTCCGGAGAATACTCATAGCGGATGTTAACCTCGGGATGCTTTTTGAGCATCTCGTCCGTGAGCTCCTTGATGAGCTTTGCACCATTGGCCGCGATCTCGATGATGCCGTCCATATCCTTCTTGAACACGACCTTGCGTTGTAAGGTGGAGGTGGAGTTATAGAAATGGACAATCACATTTTTCGCGCCCTCAATTGCCTCAAAGGTCTTGCGGATCAGGTGCTCACGCGCCTGCACGAGCACCTGGATGGTCACGTCGTCCGGAATGCAGTTTTTCTCAATCAAGGTGCGAAGGATCTCATATTCCGTTTCGCTCGCGGACGGGAAGCCGACCTCAATCTCCTTCACGCCGATGTCGACCAAGAGCTGGAACATCTCCAGCTTTTCCTCCAGGTTCATGGGGTTTACCAGCGCCTGGTTGCCGTCGCGCAGATCAACGCTGCACCAGATGGGCGCATGGTCAATCACCCGATCGGGCCATTCGCGGTGCTCTAGCCTGATCGGGGTAAACGGGATATACTTTTTGCAGCCTTCATACATAATTATAGCCATCCTTTCTCGGTTTTCCGCCGGTCTACCGGGAAGCGATTGAATTGATGGAGGGAGGAATTTTTTCTTTTAAAACGACAAAAACCCCGCCCCCTACAGCATAGGGGCGAGGAGGAATCTCCACGCGGTACCACCCTATTTCAGCCGCCTGACGGCAGCCCTCATCAGCCTCAATCAAGGCCTTGACCTTTAACGGGGTCCATCGTCCCACCCTATGATTTCAGGCGGGCGGCTCCGGAATGAGTTATACACATAAACCGCGGTGCCGGGCTTGCAGCGAACGCCGGCTCTCTGAGACGCGCGGGGATATGTCTTGTTTCCTTCACAGCCTTTTGGGTAAACCAAAGCAGAATGTTTAATTGTAGTTGTTATTATAGAGGGAAAAAGAAGAATTGTCAACCAGCAGGCAAAAAAAATATTTTTTATTTATAGAAATAAAAAGCATAAACACACTACGCTTAACATGTTGTGCCAAGGACTATGGTTCTTCAAAAAAGCAGATCGTTCTTTTGGTAGATTCTGCTTCATTTTAGTTTAAATAAATGATTTTCTATCTTTTTTATTTGTAATACTTCTCTATGATAGATGAGATTTCTTACTTTTCCGTTAATTCCACGATTAACGAATAAGACAAGTGGCTTAATTTGTGAATAATTAAAAAAAGGGGCGTTATATGGACTATCGAATTCCTGAAAAAAAGCATATATCATCTGATATAGTTCAATGCAATGATATACATCATCTATCACTACCGCTAATTTTATTTTATTTTTAAACCCGTGCTTCTGAATAAATGCATATTGCATCAAATAGGAAGAATAGTCCCTGAGAAAGCAAATCAAAGCCTCATAGATGCAGCCTGATAATTGACCCAATGCTTCTGGATCCATTACTTTTTGTGTAAGCTCCTCCAACAGACTTTGAAGATGCTCATATTGTTCCAAATATTTCGCTCTTTCCGCATCAAAACTACGTTCTAGCTCCAGTTGCGTTTTAATACTTTCTATTTTGTTTCCTTTTATGCGAAGCTTCGAGTTCCCTAGTTTCAAAAAACTTTTTATCAACCAGAGCATCGCTAGAATGGTTGCTACAACCACAGCAGTCTCACGGTCTAATAAAATGATCCCGTGTTCGATGAACGAGCTTACTAACCCTGCGCTGCTATTTAACATCAGTATATCACCTCTATTCAGCATCATCTACCGAGTTCCTCAACTCTTCATACAATCTTTTTAATCGGAAACAATTTGTTGCATATTGTATATTGGCACGATCCAATGCAATATTGAAATCACCTCTGGTACTATTGTCGCCAACAAACTCAGAAATGTGCACTGTTATAAAGGCATTGATTATTTGTAGATAACCACGAAATTTTTGGGCAGGCTCTTCTTTTGTCTCCGCTTCTTTGATCAATGGGCTCAACGACTTCCGGTCATAAGCTCCTATATTCTTTTTCAGCTTGCCAAGCCATTTGAGCACATCAAGCATATCTATAATGATATCAATCGCTTCTCGTTTCAAATTTTCAACCAACTTTCTAATTTGATTCAATTAAAATAAAAGAAGCCCAATAGTAGGGTGCATGATACAATTTTTCATCATCGTTTCGATCTTCAATAGAGCAAGTCAAACTTTTTACAACACTTGGCTCAAGTATATCCGCCATCTCTGCAAAAATCGTGCGAGCCTGCTGTGCGGTTAATTCTTTTAAATATGCTTTGGCTTGCCTCAAGGCCTCGTAAACGCTCAGCTTTTTCCTCAACAAGTTTTGATAAAATTGGATCATCAAAATAGTAGATGCAGCATCGGGGATTTTCCAAAGGCTGGCGATAACTTTTCTCGCCCCCGCATTCAAGAAAGATCTTCGAAGCCCCAATACACCTTCAAAACCCGTTTGATCCCCCAATCCGCTTTCACAGGCTGCTAATGTAACCAATTCTGTTCCATCAAAATTTTTCATTGATAATTCTTCAGCGGAGATTCGATCTCCTCCTGATAAATACAAGCAGGAACCAGACAAAATTTCAGCGACTTTACAGTCATATTGGCCATGTGTGGATAAATGTAAGTATTGATAAGTTTCATCAAAGATATCTCTCGTAACCCGTTCATTCATCCTTGGTGTGCAACCTAACAGTGCTGCAATTGTACATACTTCATATGGAGAAGTGCTCAAAGGCTGGAACCCAATCAGATCTGGTGCCCCCGCGGCCATATTTTTACGATCCAGATCGCCCCGCCGAGCTTTTTTATGCAACAATTCACGCCCGGAATCAATATAGCAAACTTTGTAAGAAGCCTTGAGAAATAATTCAAACGGAATAGAAAACAGAGCGTCTACAGGTGCAATCACAAGCTTATTGATTTCCGGCGGGCAATACTCCAGAACAGGGGCAAAAATAGTATCGATTAAATGATGGTAGGCCTCTGTGCTAAAAATATTGAGATCTGTTCTATGCTCCACAATTGCTTCTATTAGAGAATGTACCTGTGTATTGACCCAGTTGACATCAGCTAATTCAACAAATTGAATTGAGCCGGAAGGATACAAAATAAATGCAGCATACGATTTTTTTTCAATCTCTCTATATATCTGAGTAAACTCGATTAAAACACTGCCATTATGGATCTGATCGCATATTTTCCGAAGATCCATAGTAAATAGATCTTTATAAATATCCGGCCCAATCTCTTCAAAAAGCTCTATCTGAATTTTTCGGATCTCCGCTGTATATCGGCCATTCAAATTTTCATTTTTTAACCGTTCTATTTTTTGATAGTTTGGGTTCTCATTTAAATACCGTTTCGTAATGCTGCGATAATCATAAGCAAGCATTTTATAATTGATATAAAAACAATATGCCGCCGCACTTCCTCTATGCTTTTGAATCAAATAAACACATTTTTGAAGAATTCCTTCAAAAACCGCCAGAAACTCAATCTGTTTTTTTTCATCAAATACAAACAGTACCTGTTCAATCGTGTTTTCATAGGTATTTATAATCTGTTGAAGTGTCATCTGTACATTTTCATAGTCATTTAACTGATCATATGCCAAACATATCCAGGCGAGTATATCCAACTTAGCCTTAGCATTCATCGGCATATCCTGAACTCTCTGGTAAAATGCAACCGTTTTTTGAGGAACCCCTAGTTTTAGATAGCCTGGCATAATCAGAAAGGTCATATTAGCCATTCTATTTCGATATAACTTGCCAATAAAGCTTTCTTCACCATAAATGCGGGTCATCTCAGTAAAAATATCGATGACCTTCTGAACCCAATATAATTTTGCATCCTTCTCTAAATAATCGACGTCCTGCTGCTCAAATGGCATCTGGAACTGATTCATGTTCCTCATGACCCTTATTAATTGTTGCTGCTTTTCATATTCTAAAGAATCCACACACAGAGAAAGCTTCGGCTCAATGATTTGAAAAATCTCAGGGGATAAACCTAAGTTCGGCGCCGCCTCCCGAAAAAGAATCGACTTGGCGAGATCTGGGTCACGTGAGGTTACCAAGGTAAGCAAATCCAATATGGATATTCCTTGCTCTAGTTCATCTTCATCCAATTGGGCTCGAGCATGAAATAATAAGAAAAAAATATTTTCTAAGTGATCCTCTCTATTGATATATATATCATTAAGTTCCTCCGGCACATCTATCTGTTTCATTTCATGAATTGCTATAAGAGAAATTTCGGCACGCTGTATGCAAGATTGGTAATCTCCTTTCAAAAAATCAAGTATCGCATAGTAACGTTCCACATACTTAGCCAAAAAGCTATTTTCTCCATAAAGCACCGTAACCCATGCCCGTACTTCGTCCAGATAGTATTCTGCTAATTCATTGTTGTTAAAGTCAATTTGGTTCGCGCTGATTTCCAAGAGAATTGCAATATATTCAGCACCAATCTCATCGTGTGCGTAAAATTTAAGATAGGCCTGCCGCCATTGCGCGGCATACGCGCTAAAAAGGCCCGGGCTAAAGTCCTCGATAGCCTTTTGCATCAGAGAAGGTAAGGAAGAGAGCTCCTCCGCCAACATTTGTGCCGATCCACTTTGATTCGGTTGCTCCACGGCATGCTGCTTGATTCGCGCAATTATTTTCACTTCATCCACCTCGCCTAGAAAGTTTTCTGTTAGCCGTAGCATTCATTGCACGACCAAACCTCTCGATTCTATTAATTTTCCCTCAAATGCCCTACATCTTGGATAATACGATTTGTTATGACATTGAAGTATATAATAGGATATTATGATATTTTATTTCGAAAATCAAGTAATATTTTACATATAATGGATAACCTTGCTTAAAAATTAATTGAGTCTCTAAAGCGAATCATCATTTTTATTACGAAGTGAGCCCCGCAAGCCCACAGAACAAATAGCATTCTGCTTAGGAGCCAAGCAGTTACAGCTATTCTGTAACGATAAAAGCAGCCCCGTCTTATTTAGACGGGGCTGCCTTTCATCATTTCATTGCAAAATCCAGTAAGCAATCGACCAAATCCAGTGGAGCGCTGACTGATCAAAGTCATGCACATCATTTCATGATGCGGTGATCGTCTGCCGTTTTATTTCTGTGGTTTTACCACCAGGTTCACCAGCTTACCCTTGACATAGATTTCCTTCACGATTTGCATATTCTCAATCGCTGCCTTGATCTTCTCCTCCTGCTTTGCCAACGCAATCGCATCAGCCGCCTCCATCTCTGCCGGAATAGAGAGCTTCGCGCGCACCTTGCCGTTGAGCTGCACAACGATCTCAACCGTTTCATCCTTGCACTTTGCCTCGTCGTAAGCAGGCCACTGCTGATCCGTCACCGTGCCGCCGAAGCCCATTTGCTCCCAAAGCTCCTCTGTCATATGCGGGGCAAAGGGGTTAAGCAGAAGCGTCAGCGTGCGCAATTCGCCCTTCGTCACCGCGCCTGTATCTGCGATCGCATTGAGCAGGCTCATCATCGCGGCAATCGCGGTGTTTGCCTTCAGGTTGTCGATATCCTCTGTTACCTTCTTGATCGTGCGGTGTATAGGCGCTTCCAACTCCGGGCGGTAGCCGTCGCCATCCACCGCAATCTCCTGAAGATTCCAAACGCGGTCAAGGAACCGCTTACAGCCCTTGATGGAAGCGGAATTCCAGGGGGCCGCCTTCTCAAAATCGCCGATGAACATCTCATAAAGCCGCATGGTATCCGCGCCGTATTCATTGACAATATCGTCAGGGTTTACAACGTTTCCGCGGGATTTGCTCATCTTCTCGCCGTTTTCACCCAAAATCATGCCGTGGCTCGTGCGCTTCTGGTAGGGCTCCTTAGTGGGCACCACACCGATATCATAAAGGAATTTATGCCAGAAGCGGCTGTAGAGCAAGTGGAGCGTGGTATGTTCCATGCCGCCGTTATACCAATCCACCGGCGTCCAGTATTCAAGCGCTTCCTTGGAGGCAAGCGCTTCATCATTATGCGGATCGCAATAGCGCAGGAAATACCAGGAGGACCCCGCCCACTGAGGCATGGTGTCCGTTTCGCGCACAGCCTTTCCGCCGCAGTGCGGGCAGGTGGTATTCACCCAATCCGTCATCTTGGCAAGCGGCGATTCTCCCGTTTCCGTCGGCTCATAGGAATCCACCATTGGCAGCTTCAGCGGAAGCTGATCCTCCGGCAGCGGCACATAGCCGCACTTTTCACAATAGACGATCGGGATCGGCTCGCCCCAGTATCGTTGGCGGGAGAACACCCAGTCGCGCAGTTTAAAGTTCACCTTGGAGCGACCTTTCCCGTTTTCAGAAAGCCATTCGGTGATTTTTCCCTTCGCCTCATCCACCGTCATACCTGTTAAAAATCCAGAGTTGACCATAACGCCGCTCGCGCAGTCTGTAAATGCTTCCTTCTCCACGTCGCCGCCCTGGACCACCTCGATAACCGGCAGATCAAATTTTTTTGCAAACTCCCAGTCACGCGTATCGTGCGCGGGCACCGCCATGATCGCGCCCGTGCCGTAGGAGACAAGAACATAATCGGAGATAAAAATTGGAATTTCCGTATCGTTGACCGGGTTTACCGCACGCACGCCCTTGATGCAAACGCCGGTTTTATCCTTGTTAACCTCTGTGCGCTCGAAGTCGGATTTGCGGGCCGCCTCTGCCTGATAGGCCCGCACTTCATCCAGGTTTTCAATTTTGTCCGCCCATTTTTCGATCAGCGGATGCTCCGGGGAAAGCACCATATAGGTAGCGCCGAAGAGCGTATCCGGCCTGGTGGTATAAACAGTCATCTTATCGCCCGTTGTGGCGGTAAAATCAACCTCCGCGCCGGTGGAGCGACCGATCCAGTTGCGCTGCTGTACCTTGACACGGTCGATAAAATCAAGCTCGTCCAGATCGTCGAGCAGTCGCTGGGCATAGGCCGTAATTTTTAGCATCCACTGGCTTTTGACCCGGCGCACCACCTCGCTGCCGCAGCGCTCGCACACGCCGCCCGCGGCCTCCTCATTGGCCAGCACACACTTGCAGGAGGGGCACCAATTGACAGCCATCTCCTTTTTATAGGCAAGTCCCTTTTTGAAGAGCTGAAGGAATATCCACTGTGTCCATTTATAATAAGATGGGTCCGTTGTGTTCACTTCGCGGCTCCAATCGAACGAAAAGCCAAGAGATTGCAGCTGCTGCTTAAAGTGCGCCACGTTATCATGCGTGACGATCTCCGGATGGATATGGTTCTTAATGGCATAGTTCTCCGTGGGCAGGCCGAAGGCGTCCCACCCCATTGGATAGAGCACGTTATAGCCCTGAAGCCTCTTTTTACGCGCCACAATATCCAGCGCCGTATAGGAACGCGGGTGGCCGACGTGCAGCCCCTGCCCAGAAGGATAAGGGAATTCTACCAGGCAGTAGAATTTCGGGCGGTCATATTCGTTTTTGGCATGGAAAACGCCCGTTTCCTCCCACCGATCCTGCCATTTCTTTTCCACCTGTTTAAAATCGTAGTTCATCTACAGTCCATCCTTTCTATCCTTTTTAAAAAAGGCGCCAGCCCTTTCTAAAAATGCCTCAGCTGTCGATCATATCGTCGATTTCAATCTTCTTGCCGTCCGCCCATAGGCGCTCAAGGTTATAATAGGCCCTGCTCTCCTTGTGGAATACATGCACCACCACGCTGCCATAATCCAGCAGAATCCATCCCGTGGCGCGGCCTTCAATATGGCCCGCCTCTACGCCCTGCTTAGAAAGCGCATCCTCTACCTCGCTCGCAAGAGCGCGCACATGTGTATTGGACGTTCCGTTTGCAATCACAAAGTAATCGGCCACCACGGATAATTCCGTGATCTGGATCACTTCAATATCCTCCGCCTTTTTCTCATCCAGTGCGCGGACAGCAGCCTTTACCAGATCAATTCCTGTCATCAAATCCCTCCGTGTGTTAAACTCTCTTTTATCATTCACCAAAACCGTTATCTTTACAAGGGCTACTCAATATCTTTGGCCCGAAACAGCACAAATTTCACTTGGCTAACATTATCGACCGTATCAATCTGCTCCGCCGCAACCTCATAATTGAAAAACAGGGAGGGATAGATGAGATCGTATACATCCGTATTTACGTTAAGCATCATCACGATAAAATCCACGCTCTTCTCCTGCACGATCTGGCGCTGCTGAGCACGCATCTCCGGCAGGTTTTCATCCGGAATATTGAGCAGGCAAAAATATTTGTTCACCGGCAGGATATCCGCTGCATAGTAAAACCCGGCATCGAGGAAGCCATAGTTCAGCAGCGTGGCATTCTCCTTTTCGTGAATGATATCCGCAAACTTGTATTGGACACAATCCTCCTTTGGCACACCGAGCAAATAGGTGTTTGCACATAACTGATAAGAAGCGCCCGTTAGCACGAGCGTCAGAACGGCGGCCAGCGCTAGCATCCCTTTGCCCGGCTGGGAATTCCGTTTTGGCCCTTTGCCCCAAACCATCTCATACAGCCCCGCGGCAATATGAATCGCAACCACCCCGGCAAGGCAGGTAAAACCGGCATAGATAAAGAAATAATAGGTATACGACCGGCCTCCCCAATACAGGCCGAGCGTTAGGAACACCGCGCATAACAGCGGCCCCACCGCTCCAACCCAATTTTTGTGAAGCTTGCGAAAAACCAGCATTCCGGCGATCCCTACTACCGCCGTGCCGAACAGCCATGGCGAACGCTCGCTCATACGCACGATCACCTGCCAGATACTTTGCATGCGCTCGGCCATAGTCATCGGAGTGGAATAACCAAAAATATTGTTATAAAAATAAACCTCGATGAGATCCTTCAGCGCTCCGTGCGCCCCGAAATAAACAAGCCAGGGGAGCGCCGTTGCCGCCATCCCACCCAAAAAGACTAGGCAGCTGATAACCGCCCTGCCAAGCCCCTGCGTAAACAAGAGCGCAAACGCAACCACCGCCATAAAGCCAAACCAAAAGCCCAGCAGGGAAAACTTCATCCACAGCACGCATCCGGCGCAGACGCCCGTCAACACAAGCCAACTCAGCGGCATCGGTTTTGGGTATTCTTCCCGGCAGTAACGCAATAGGATATATAGCGTGAACGCGAGCAGCGGCAGGATATATTCCTCCGTCTCCCCGCCGTGAAAAAAGCTAGGGGAGACAAAGCTCACCAGCGCCATCAAGGGCGCGGCGATATAAAAATAGTTGGATACTGCCGGCTGGAAGAACAGCGTGACGATTTTATAGGAATAAAACAAAAAGAACGTATACGATAAAATCTCCAGCAGATAAACGCCGAAAAAAGATCGGCTCGATACAAGCGACGCTAGGCCGTATAAAAAATAGAGCAACGGCCCCTTTTGCTCTACCAGATCCCGATAGGGCACAAGGCCGTGCATCATACCCTTACCCACGGTGAAAAAGCATTGGATATCGCTTCCATTATTCAGAGGATATAAAAAAGAGCTCTTTGTGCAGATTGTTAGAAAACAAAAAGACACAAACAGGCAATAGAGCAACATCCCTATCTGAACCCGGCGCTCTGTTTTATGCATGGTCCACCACCCTTTCCTACGCAGTTCCAGCGATAATGATCTCATTATACGCCTCCACGCTATCGGTATGAATCACCTGCCCGCTCTGCACAAGATCTGTGATGCAGAAACGCATTCCCTTCAGCATCGCGGATTCGAGGCTCACCCCAGCCGCCGCGCGCATCTCCTCCACGCCGTTATAATCGCGGTCCGCGGAGATAAAATCCGCAATATAGAGCACCTTTTCCAACACACTCATGCCTGCGCGGGCTGTGGTATGGTAGCGGATCGCCCGTAAAATATCCGCATCCTTTACCTGCAAAGCCGTGCGTGCATAGGCCTCGCCTGCCATCGCATGCCATAGCTTGGGGTTTACACGCTCATCTGCCGTAAGAACAGCGTCCGCTTGCTCCAAAACGGCAAGCTGCTCCTCCGGCGGACTGTTTTTCATTATATCATGCAGGATTCCCGCTGTATATGCTTTTTCTGGATCGGCTCCATATTTTTGGGCTAGCCGCCTTGCCTCTTGTGCTACATTGAGCGAATGCGCAAAGCGCTCCGGGCGAAGCTTTCCGCGTATAGCGGCGATAAATTCTTCGTTTCGCTGCGTATCCAACATCCGATAAAGCCCCTTTTCCAGAATATAATGGCACACCTCGCCTGGGATCAGGTCTTTCACCTCGACGCCTTCCCGCAGCTTTTTCCGCAGTTCGGTAGAGCTAACAGGCACAGGGCGCACTGTGCAGAGGATGACCCGGCTGCTGAGGTCTCCCAGTGGGCCGCCACGGATATACGACTCCAACGAGGCATATTCCTCCATGCCCCCCCGCGCGGCCACGGCCAGCCTGCACATGCGCAGGATTTCACCGGGGTTGCGCCACTGGTGGAAAGAAAGCAGCATATCCGTGCCCATAAACAAATAAAATTCTGCATTGCCATATTGTTTCTGCAATGCTGCCAGCGTATCGCAGGTGTAGCTCTTCCCGCCGCGGGAAAGCTCCAGGCCGCTAATCTCAAAAGGTTCGTCTGGAAACGCAAGGCGACACATCTCCATCCGATCTGCCCCGCTCGCGAGCTCATGCGCCTGCTTATGCGGCGGAAGGTTAGCCGGGATAATGAGCACCCGCTCAAGCCCAAGCGCCTGTGCGAGCGTGCGCGCCAAATGAACATGGCCGCTGTGCGGCGGGTTGAAGGTTCCGCCATAAATGCCAATGCGCCGCTTACCCGGCTCCAACATTTTTTCCCCTGCCATTGCGTTTTCCTCCGTTGGCCGAGCCTATTTGCCACGGCCCTGCCGTGTGGAAAAGCGGCCGCCCTCCCGCTTCTGGCGCAGCCGCACCGCACTCTTGCGGCTGTTGGGGCGATTACCAATGCCCGACTTTGGTTTTTCCTTCCTCACCGGTTCATGAAGCGCCGGGCTATAGCGGTATAGCACAATGCTGCCGCCAATCACCTGAACAATATCGGCCCCAGTCGCCTCGGCCAGCTTCTGTGCAATCGCCTTCGGCGGCTCCGGCGTTGTTTCCAAAAGCACCTTTAGCTTGATGAGCTCCCGCGCGCGCAAGGCGTCGTCCGTCTGCGCAATCAGCGCATCGTTCACACCGCCCTTGCCTGCCTGGAACACAGCCTCCAAAGAATTTGCCTGCGCGCGTAGCGCCGCTCTTTCCTTACTTGTCATAGATGATCCTTTCCTGTTTCAAGATACGCCGGCAGCTCCTGTGCCAGCTTACGCAGCGCATTCCCACGGTGACTGACACGGTCTTTCTCCTGCGCTGTCAGCTCTCCAAAGGTTTTTCCCCCAACGAGAAACAGCGGGTCATATCCAAAGCCACCCCCGCCGCGCGGTTCAAATGCAATCGTCCCCTCACAGGCGCCACGCACGGTCAATTGCCTCCCATCCGGGAACACACAGCACACGCTGCTGACAAAGCGCGCCGTGCGCTGTTGTGCCGGAACAGCCTGGAGGTTTTTCAGCAAAAGCGCGTTGTTTTTTTGATCATTTCCATGCTCGCCCGCATAGCGCGCAGAATACACGCCGGGCGCGCCGCCCAGCGCATCCACCTCAAGCCCGGAATCATCTGCAATGCAGGGCAAACCGCTCTCCCTGCATCCGGATTCCGCCTTGAGATAGGCGTTTTCCTCAAAGGTTTGGCCTGTCTCCTCCACATCGGTGAGCGCAACGCCCGCCTCCTCCGCAGTGAGAACGCGGATGCCCAGGGGCGATAAAATCCGCGCGAGTTCATCGCGTTTTTTTAAATTATGGGTCGCTATTAAAAAATCCATACGGATGGTCATTCCTTTCCTGCGCCAGTCAATTTGAAAGAGCGATTCCAAACTGCTTCTGCCTTTTTTGTGCTTAGCTTAATCCGGATTGCCCAGGCGCGTTCTCCAGCGCTGCCTGCGCAAATAACGCCGCTCCCTGCGGAGCAGCCTACGCTGCCTGCGCCTCTCCAAACGCTTTTGGCGGCGCACCGCATATTTGCTGGAGCGCTGATCGCGCTTCGGGTCTCCGAGGTAATCCCAGAGGCCCGGATGCTTTTTGTGCCGAAGTTCCAACGGATGATTGCGCTCTCCGCCGCGATCATACCAACGGTGGTATATTTTCTTCCACAGTTGCCAAAAGAAGCGGCCTGCTGCCCGAACCGCTTTGATTCCCCTACCCATGTTGATGACCGTCCTTCCGCTTTCCAACAGCTTATGATTCCTGTAGCCCATCCTCTTCCCGGCTGACCTCTTCAAACAGACCCTGCGCAAACGCTTCGGCGTCAAAGGGTTGTAGGTCGTCCACCTGCTCGCCAACGCCTACAAATTTAACCGGAATTTTCAAATCGTCCATGATGCTCAGCACCACGCCGCCGCGGGCTGTGCCGTCGAGCTTTGTCAGCACGATGCCCGTAATTTCCGCCGCATTCATAAACTCACGCGCCTGGTTCACGGCATTCTGGCCCGTGGTCGCGTCGAGCACAAGGAGCACCTCACGGTCAGAGTAAGGAAGCTCTCTGTCAATCACCCGATAAATTTTAGCAAGCTCTTCCATCAGGTTCTTTTTATTGTGCAGCCGACCCGCCGTATCGCAGATGATCAGATCCGCATCCCGCGCCTTGCCCGCCGCAATCGTATCGAAAATAACCGCCGCCGGGTCTGCGCCCTCGCGGTGCTTGACGATCTCCACACCGGCACGGTCCGCCCAGATTTCAAGCTGCTCAATTGCAGCGGCGCGGAAGGTATCCGCCGCCGCTAAAATCACCTTTTTGCCCTGCGCCTTATAGTAGGCCGCCATCTTGCCGATGGTGGTCGTTTTGCCTACTCCGTTTACCCCGATTACCAGGATCACAGATGGGATCGTATCAAGCTCCATCCCCTCCTTGCCGGAGAGCATATCGGCCACAACCTCCCGGATCACCCGGCGCAGCTTGTCCGGTTTTTTCAAATCGCGTTTTTTCACGCGGTCGCGCAGCTCGTCGATGATGTGCTGCGCCGTTGTCACGCCCACATCGCCCATGATGAGGATTTCTTCCAGCTCCTCAAAAAGATCATCGTCAATTGCGGCGCTCGCTTCCAGCACGGAATCGATTGCGCCGGACATCTGCTCCCGCGTCTTTTTTAATCCAAAATTAAATTTTTTAAAAAGCCCCATGAAATCGGCCCCCTGCTATTCTTTCTTGATCCAACAGCCGGATGCTTCGAGCCGTGCTCATCAAAAAAGCCGGCCGAATCAAACGGATTCTTTTTTATCATATCATACTGCGGCTGAGAAATCCATGTATCCGCCCAGAAAAACGCCAATGTTTCACCCGATCCCAAGCTTCTTCGCCATCTCCGCCGTTTTGAGCTCCAGCATTTTGGATACGCCCTCCTCCTGCATCGTAATGCCATAGAGAACGTCCGCCTCCTCCATCGTGCCGCGGCGGTGGGTAATCAGGATGAACTGCGTGCTGCGCGTCATACGGCGGCAATACTGCGCGTAGCGCGTAACGTTAACATCATCGAGCGCGGCCTCCACCTCGTCGAAAATACAAAACGGCGAGGGCGTCACTTTCAGAATGGCAAACAGGAGTGCGATTGCCGACAGGCCCTTTTCTCCGCCGGAGAGCAAATCGATATTCTGCACGTTTTTTCCCGGCGGCTGCACCTTGATATCAATGCCGCACTCCAGCACGTCGTGTGGGTCTTCCAGCAGCAGCTCCGCCTTGCCGCCGCCGAACAGCTCGGTAAAAGTTTCCCCAAAGTGGTTGTTAATTTTATAAAACTGCTCGCGGAACTGATCGGACATTTTCTTCGTCAGCTCATCAATCAGCCGGAGCAATTCATCGCGCGACGCCTCCACATCACCGATTTGCTCTTTTAAGAAGGTGTAGCGCTCGCTAACCTCCTTATATTCCTCAATCGCGCTGACATTGACGCTCCCCAGCGCCCGAATCTGCGCCTTCAGCTCCGAAAGCCGCCTCTGCGCCTTGGCGGGCTCCTTCAGCTCCGGGCAGAGCTGCTCTGCCTCCCGGCGGGTGAGCTGGTATTCGTCATAGAGCTTATTAACCGTTTCATCATATTCCTTGCGCATGGCGGCCTTGCGCTCCTCCAGCCTAGCGAGCTCACCACTGAGTTTCTCCCGCTCGGCGGATTTCGCCCGCTCCATCAGCCGCAGCTTTGAAGAACGCGCCTCCAGCTCGTTACGCTTCGCAATATAACCCTCAATCTCTTCTTTTGATCCTCCGCTCTGCCCGCGAAGCGTGTGCGCCTGTGTTTCCAGCTCCGCCTTTTCCTCGGCAAGGGCGCGGTTTTTCTCCTCCACGCCGGCAATTTCCGCGCAAAGCTCCTCTGCGCGCGCCAGATGCCCAGCGCGGCGGCGTTCCAGCGACTCGATCGTCTCCGCGTGGGCCTGGCGGTCTTTCTCGGCCGCAAGCAGGGAGAGTTGCAGCTCATTTTCCTGCCCGCTTAAAGCGGCTCGCTTCGCGGCGAGCGCTTCGCGTTCCTCTGTAACGGCGGAAAGCCGCTGCTCTGCCTCCTCCATCCGGGAGGAGAGCTCCGCTTCTCTGATATGCGCCTGCTCCAGCTCCTTTTCCAAGCCGGAAAGCCGCATCGCAGCCGCATCGCGCTCGCGCTGCAAATCACCGGCCGTGGCGTTTGCCGTTTCCAACTGGCCCGCAACAAGGCGGAGCGTGCTTTCACTGCGCACGCGCTGCTCCTGTGCGCGCGTCAAATCCGCCTGCGCGCCTTCAAACTCCGCCTGCGCCGCAGAGAATTCCTCCCGCGCCGTCTTATAGGCGGCAGCGCCTTCACTGAGCTTCGCCTGCGCTGCCTGCATCTCGGTGCGCAGCTTCTCAATCTCATTCGAGCGGCTCAAAAAGCCCGCATTCTGCATCCGGGAACCGCCTGTCATCGAGCCGCCAGCATTGATGATCTGGCCGTCGAGTGTGACGATGCGGAATCGGTAGCTGAATTTTCGCGCAATGGCAATGGCGCAATCCATATCCTCTGCAACCGCTGTGCGCCCAACCTGCGCCTTAACAACCGCTTCATATGTTGCATCGCACTTTACCAGGTCAGATGCAACGGCGACAAAACCATCGCATTGGGCAAGGCCCCGTTCCTCCAACATCCGGCCGCGCACGGCGCTCAATGGCAAAAATGTCGCCCGACCGCCTTTCGTCTCCTTCAAAAATTGGATGGCCCGCTTGGCGTCGCCTTCACTGTCCGTCACAATATTCTGGAGCGCTGCGCCGAACGCCGTTTCAATAGCAACGGCATACTGCTCCGGCACGGAGATCAACTGGGAAAGCGCGCCGTGGATGCCGCGCAGGCTGCCCCGTTTTGCCTCCCGCATCACAGCGCGCACGCTGCCTGTGTAGCCCTCCATATTCTTTTCCATATCCTCGAGCATATTGACGCGCGAGGTTTTCTGCCGCAGGTCAAGCTCCAGGTTTTCCTGCTCCTTCTTCCGCTTTTCCGCCCTGACGCGGCGGGAATCGAGCCGCATGGAGTAGCCCTTCATCGCATTTGAGAGCTCCTCCACCGCCTCCCCGCATTTTGCATAGGCGGTCTCCGCCGCTTCTTTTTCCTGCGTCAGCCGCTCAATCAGCTCGCTGCGGGCAGCAAACGTTTCGTCGATCGTCGCCATGCGTGCGGTGATTTCTGCCATGGCGCTCTCCGCATGCGAGGACTGCACGCGGCAATCCGCCACTTGGCCGCCAAGCTGTGCGATCTCTGCCGAAATGGATGCGCAACGGCCCGCAAGCGCCTCGCCCTGCACATTGAAATCCGCCGCCTGGCGAGCTAGCCTCTCCAGCGCGGCATGCTGTTCCCCCGCCTGACGGATTAACGCTTCAATCGCGCCGCGCTCCTGCGCGATGCGCTCCTCGAGGTGGCGGCAGGTTTCCTCCGCCTGCTCCTGATCCTTTTGAATGCGGGCAATCGTATCATTGTTATGTAAGATCGAATTATCCGCCACTGCCGCCTGCGCCTCCAGCCGAGCGGCCTCCTCCTCCAGCCGGGCCGCCCCGTGGCGCACCTCGTCAATGCGCACCGTCACCTCCTGCGACTGGGCGATGATCGATTCGATCTCCTCCTCAATCTCCGCGAGCTCCCGCTCGGCGCCCTCATGCTGGGCATTGGCAAGCGAAATTTTATGCTCCTGCTCGCGCAGGCGCTCGTTAGACTGCCGGATCGTATGCAGCCAAAGGCCAATCTCCAGCTCCTTTTTCTCCTGCGCCAGCACCAAAAAGCGCTCCGCCTTCTCGCTCTGCTCCCGCAGGGGCTCCACGCGCGCTTCCAGCTCGGAGAGAATATCCTTCAAGCGCACCAGGTTTTCCTGCGCCTGTTCTAAGCGGCGATTCGCATCCGTACGCCGGTAGCGGTAGTGGGAGATCCCAGCCGCTTCCTCAAACATCTCGCGCCGTTCGCCGGATTTTGCGGAGATCATATCCGCAATTTTGCCCTGGCTGACGATCGAATAGCCATCGCGCCCGAGGCCCGTATCCATAAACAGCTCATGGATATCCTTGAGCCGCACGGCGTTTCCATTGATACGGTATTCGCCCTCGCCGGAGCGGTAATAGCGGCGGGTTACGGCCACTTCGTCCTCATCGAGCGAGAGGGCGCGGTCGCGGTTATCGAGCCGCAGCGTCACCTCGGCAAAGCCCTGCGCCCTGCGCACGCCGGTGCCGCTGAATACCACATCCTCCATCTTCGAGCCGCGCAGGCTTTTGGTGGACTGCTCGCCGAGCACCCAGCGCACCGCGTCGGAAACGTTGCTCTTTCCGCTGCCATTGGGGCCGACAACGCAGGTGATCCCCTTGTCAAAGGTGAGCACCGTTTTATCCGGGAAGGACTTAAAGCCCTGCATTTCAAGTGATTTTAAAATCATCCGGTATGGAACCTCCAAATTCAGCCGGCAGACATCAGATCTCAGTCATCAGAGCGAAAGGATTGATCCGCCCAACGTCTGACATCTCATATCTGGCGCCCTGCTTTTACTTCATATTTTTTGCAGCCTGCATCCGCTGCGATCCGGCAGTCAAAGCCTTGCTCCTTCAGCCGTTTTAGATTTCTGCGGTGCTGACCCGCCATTTGGGAAACACAATGCGGAGCCACTCTCAAAGCTGCTTTCGAGCCTTCCGGCAGGCATTCCCGCAGCGCGTAAAGCGCGTTTTGATAATAAATTTCGCCTTCGCACAGCTCCCGGAACGCCGGGTGCCACGGCCCGGCGATATAGCCCTTCTCCACATCGCCGCCCGCATGCAGGCCAAGGCGGATTACCGGCACGCCGGCCTCTTCACACCGCAGAAGAAGCGAGGCGCAGAGAGAAACCGCTTCTTCCAGCAGCTGTGGCAAATATGTGCCGGATAGGTACTGTTCCGCCAAAAGCGTGCCCTCTAAAACGATGGTCGGATAAATCCGCATGGTGTCAGGCTCAAGAGACAACAGCTGGCAAAGTGTATTCTCTGCGCCTGCGGGCGTATCTCCCGGCAGGCCCGTCATCATTTGCAGGCCGAGCTCAAAGCCCATCTCACGGATACGCCGAGCGGCTGACTCTACCTCCCGCGCCGTATGACCACGGCCGTTTTGCAAAAGAACGCGGTCATCCATGCTCTGCGCGCCGAGCTCAATGGCGGTCACGCCAGATTGCTTTAAAAGGGAAAGCACATCCGTTTCCACCGCGTCCGGCCGGGTAGAAACACGGATGCCTGCGATTTGCCCCCGTTCCAGATATGGCTGCGCTGCATCCAGCAATTCCCGCATATATGCCCTATCAATCGCCGTGAAGCTGCCGCCAAAGAAGGCGAGCTGCGCGCCCGCACAATCCCGCGTGCGTAAGGTGCGCAGGGCCGTTTCTACAGCGGCTGACACATCCGCCGCGCGCGGTTTTTTCAACGCACCGGAAATACTCTTTTGATTACAGAAGCTGCACTGGTGCGGGCAGCCCTCGTGCGGAATGAATAGGGCAATGTTAATATGCTTCCCGCTCACAGGCCCATCAGCGCGAGCGCCTCGCGCGCAGCCGCCTGCTCGGCAAGCTTTTTGCTCCGGCCCGTGCCACAGCCGATGATATTGCTGTTGAGGTGCACTTCCACAGTAAAGGATTTATCATGATCCGGCCCGCTCTCATCCGTGAGCACATATTCCAGCTCCTCCTCCGGATTCTGCTGGATGATCTCTTGAAGCGTGGTTTTATAATCCTTGAAGGGCAGGCTGTGCTGCACCGCATCCTTGATAAAACGCAGCACAAAGGTGCGCGCGCTTTCGATCCCGCCGTCGAGGTAAATGGATGCGATCACCGCCTCAAATGCGTCCGCTAGGATTGAGGGCCGCTCACGGCCACCCGTGTTCTCCTCCCCGTGGCCCAGGCGCAAATATTTCCCTAAGGAAACCTCCAGCGCAAAGCCGTGCAAGGATTTTTCACATACCGTAGCCGCGCGCAGCTTCGTCAGCTTGCCCTCCGGCAGATGAGAAAAATGGCGGTAAAAATAATCCGCAGTGATAAAGCCGAGCACGGAATCCCCTAAAAATTCCAGCCGCTCGTTGCTGCCATAGGGCACCTGCCGCTCGTTCGCATAGGAGGAGTGCGTCAGCGCGCGCTCCAGCAAGTTTTGATCCCGATAGGCATACCCCAGCTTTTGCTCCAGCTCCTTGAGCTGTTCCTGACCGTTCATCCGTATGACCGTCCTTTCCATGCCCGCTCTAAAAATGCGTGTAGGCTACCGTCCGTTAGGCTTCCGACGCCTGGGCGGACTTTGTCACTGCATTTGCAATATTTTCGATCACGCCTGTTTCACTGAACTGCTTCGCTTGCCGGATCGCGCTGCAAAATGCCTTCGCATTGGAGGAGCCGTGCGCCTTGATCACCGGCTTTGAGATACCCAGCAGAGGCGCTCCGCCGAACTCGGTGTAATCCATCCGCTTTTTGAAATCCATCAGCCCATTTTTGATCATCAAAGCGCTGAGCTTTGTGATCGCATTCTGTTTAAAAATGCCCTTGATGTTAGCCATCATCGCCCCGGCCACACCCTCATACATTTTTAGAAGCATATTGCCCGTGAAGCCATCCGCCACCAGCACGTCGCACGCGCCGAAGGGGACGTCGCGCGCTTCGACATTGCCAATAAAATGGTAAGAGGAAGCCTCCATCAGCCCATAGGCCTCCAGCTGGAGCGGCCCGCCCTTGGTTTTTTCCGTGCCGATATTGGCAAGCCCCACGCGCGGCTGTTCCACACCGAGCACCTTTTGCATATAAAAGCTGCCCATTGCGCCGAACTGATCGAGCATCTGCGCGGTGCATTCCACATTCGCGCCACAGTCCATCAGCAAAAACGGCGCCTCGTTCGATGGCAGGACACTGGCAATCGCCGCGCGGCGCACCCCACGAATGCGCTTGACAAGAAGCGTTGCGCCTGCCACCAGCGCACCCGTGCTGCCCGCGGAGACGAACGCATCACCCCGGCCCTCAGCCAATGCTTTCAGGCCGATCGCCATAGAGGTATTCCCCTTCTCCTTCGCAATGCTCGTCGGCGCATCCTCCATGCCCATCACATCCGGCGCGTGGAGGATTTCCATTCGGTTGAGGGAAATCCCACTTTCCTGCGCGCAGGCCTTGATTTTTGCCTCGTCGCCCGTGAGGAGGATGGTAACCCCCAGCTCGCGCACTGCCGTTTCGCAGCCTTTCAGAATGGCAAGCGGCGCGTTATCCCCGCCGAATGCGTCTGCAATGATTTTCATCCGTCCGACCTTCTCTCCATATGTTGTGCATTTTCATGCCGTTTTATTGATGGATGCCTTCCTCCCGCAGCCGGGCGGAAAGAGCTTCCAGTGCCCGGGTAGAAAGCGATTCATATCTCTCCCTTTTCTCACGAACCGGCCTTTCCAGCGGCGGCAGTACGCCGAAATTTGCTCCCATCGGCTGAAAATTCTTCACCGACGGATCGCTGATATAGCCTGCCAGCGCGCCGAGCATCGTCTCCCGCGGCAAAACCAGCGGGTCTTGCCCACGAAGCCTGCGCGCTGCGTTGAGCCCTGCAAGGACGCCGGAACCGGCTGATTCCATATAGCCCTCCACGCCTGTGATCTGCCCGGCAAAGAACAAATCCGGTCTCTTGCGCATAGAGTAATCCGCGTTTAACAGCCGCGGAGAATCGAGAAAGGTATTGCGGTGCATCACGCCGTAGCGCAGGAATTCCGCGTTTTTGAGCGCCGGGATCATCGAAAACACGCGCTTCTGCTCGCCAAATTTCAGGTTGGTCTGGAAGCCTACGAGGTTATACATCGTTCCGCCCGCATTCTCTTTGCGCAATTGCAGAACCGCCCACGGCCTATGCCCGGTGCGCGGGTCTCGCAACCCTACCGGCTTTAAAGGGCCGAAGCGCATCGTATCCGCCCCGCGGGAGGCCATCACCTCAATAGGCATACAACCTTCGTAAACGCCTTTCTTTTTGTCAAACGTATGCAGTGGGGCGCTTTCGGCATGGAGGAGAGCATCATAAAACGCCTCATATTCCTCCTTGTCCATCGGGCAGTTAATATAGTCGTCCTCCCCGCCCCGACCATAACGGGATTGGGTGAAGGCGCAATCCATATCAACGCTATCTGCGCTCACAATTGGTGCGGCGGCGTCGAAAAAGCTCAGCGCTTCGCCGCATAACGCGGCAATCTCCCCCGCGAGCGCGTCGGAGGCGAGCGGCCCTGCCGCGATAACCGTGACGCCCTGTTTCGGGATCGCCGTCGCCTCCCGATGCTCAACCGTGATGCGCGCATGCGCACAGATTTGCTCTGTGACTAGGCGGGAAAACTGCTCTCGATCCACCGCGAGCGCACCGCCCGCCGGAACACGGCTTTCATAGGCGCAGGCAACACACAGCGAGCCCAGCGCCTGCATCTCGGCTTTCAGCAGGCCCGCGGCGGAAGCAAGCCGCTCCGCTTTCAGGGAATTCGAGCAAACAAGCTCCGCAAATCCGGCGCTGTGGTGGGCGGGAGAGAAGCGGATGGGCTTCATCTCAACGAGCGTTACCTCAACGCCTGCCTGCGCCAGCTGCCAAGCTGCTTCGCAGCCTGCGAGCCCCGCGCCAATTACTGTTGCCTGATTCTCCATGGATTGGATTCCTTTCTGAATTTACGATTCTGCTTCCGGCTTTTCTTCCGATTCGGCGGCGCCCTTCTTCTTGCGCTCCGCCTTGCGCTCATAGCCGCAATCCTCATTTAGGCAGACGATCAGGCCGCCGCGCCGTTTGAAGAGGGATTTGCCGCACTTTGGGCAGGTTTCCGCTGTGGGCTGATCCCAGGTCATAAACGTGCAGTCCGGATAATTGCTGCATCCATAAAACGGATAGCCGCGCTTTGACTTCTTCATAATCACCTTGCCGCCGCACCGCGGGCAGAATGCGCCCGTTTCCTGCACAAGGGGCTTTGTATTTTTGCATTCCGGGTAGCCGGGGCAGGCGAGAAATTTGCCATACCGCCCTACCTTGACCACCATCATACGCCCGCACTTTTCACAGGGGATATCCGTTTCATCTTCGGCGAGCTTGATTTTGACGTCCTTCATCTCCTCCTTGACCTTTTGGAGGGTCACGTCGAAGTCGTCATAAAACGCATGAAGCATCTTAATATAATCCTCCTGGCCCTCGCCGACCTTGTCGAGCGACGATTCCATGGAGGCGGTAAATTTTGTGTTGACGATCTTGGGGAACTTTTCGCGCAGCAGCTTCGTCATCGCCTCGCCCAGCTCCGTGGGGTGCAGCTGCTTTGCCTCGCGCTTGACGTAATCCCGGCCAGTGATCGTTGAGATAATGGAGGCATATGTGCTCGGGCGGCCAATGCCGTTTTCCTCCAGCGTTTTGATCAGCGAGGCCTCTGTATAGCGGGGCGGCGGCTGTGTAAAGTGCTGGTTGCCGCCGATCTCCTTGAGCTTTAATTTGTCGCCCTCCTTAATCTCCGGCAGGCGGCCGTCCGCTTCTGCATCATCCGTGCTCTCCTCATAAAGGACCGTGAATCCATCAAATTTGATGGAGTAGCCGCTGGCAGTAAAAAGATAATGTCCACCTTCCTGCGGCTCCTGTGCAGGCAGCGCCTCAATCTCCGCGCGGACAGTATTTTGAATACAATTGGCCATCAAGCTCGCCATAAAGCGCTTCCAGATCAGGTTATACAGCTTATATTGATCGGCCGTCAGGCTCTTTTTTGCCTGCTCCGGTGTGAGCTCCGGCATGGTGGGGCGAATCGCCTCGTGCCCATCCTGCGCGTTGGCACGGGATTTAAAATAACGCGGTTTATCCGGCAGATATTTCTCACCCCAATGCTCCTTGATATAATCATTGCCCTGCGCGCGCGCCTCCTCGGAGATGCGTAGAGAATCCGTTCTCATGTAAGTGATAAGGCCCACAGAGCCAATGCCTTCCACTTCAACGCCCTCATAGAGCTCCTGCGCCGCTTTCATCGTCCGGCGGGCCTGGAAGCCCATGCGCCGCGACGCCTCCTGTTGCAGGGTGGATGTGATAAAGGGCGGGGCCGGGCTTTTGCGGCGTGTGCCCTTTTTGACTGTTTTTACACGGTATTGCGCGCCGTCGAGCTGCGAAAGGATCGCATCGGCCTGCTCCTTATTTTCAATTTTTATCTTGCCCTGCTCATTGCCGTAAAACGCGGCGGCAAACACGCGGCGCGTGCTCGGGGTAAGAAATTTTGCATCAAGCGACCAATATTCCTCCGGTTTGAAGGCGCGAATTTCCTCTTCACGGTCTACAATCATCCGCAGCGCTACGCTCTGCACACGCCCGGCGGATAGTCCACGGTGAATTTTTTGAGAAACAAAAGGGCTGAGCTTATATCCCACCAGTCGGTCAAGGATCCGGCGTGCCTGCTGCGCGTTGACCAGATCCATATCCACCACATGAGGGTTCTCCATGCCGTTTTTGACGCCCGTTTTTGTGATTTCATTGAAGGTTACGCGGTTGGCCTCGCTCAAATCTAAATTCAGAATCGTTGCAAGGTGCCACGAGATCGCCTCTCCCTCGCGGTCAGGGTCGGTCGCAAGAAAAACCTTGTCGCTTGCGGCGGCGGTTTTTTTCAGGTCTTTCACAAATTGCTCCTTCCCCTTAATAATCGCATACTTTGGCGCAAAGTCTTTTTTCACATCCACACTAAGGCGCGCAGGCGGCAAATCTCGCACATGGCCCATCGAAGCGGTTACTTCATAACCTTTTCCCAGATATTTCTGAATCGTCTTGGCTTTTGCCGGAGACTCCACAATTACAAGCTTTGACATATCATCATCCTAAAAAATAAAATATATAAAATTACGAAGGCAGGGTGTGTGACAAAACTGATTATGACCAGATGGAGCAACGCGGTATGCGCCGCTCACGAGAACGGGTAGCTCTCGGTTATTTCTTATAACAATGTATAGCGCCTGCCAGATTCCGGCCGCACCAAACCGTATAGCTCCAGCTCTGTAAAAGCGCGCAGGATATCCTGCGCCGGAAGGCGCAAACGATCGGCCGCCTCATCCACATACAGCGCGCCCGCGCTGAGAAGCGTCAACAACTGTTTCGCCGGTGCGCTCAGGTGCTCCGGCATGCTTTTGCTGCCGGCAGCTTGGGCGGAAACAGCCTGTGTTTCCCTTATATTATGCATCCGTGCGCAATTATGCATGTTGTGAAGTGCCTGCCCTTGTTTTTTTTGCAGTTTTGCAAAGGGCCTATCCGCTCCGGTCAGATGGAGTGTGTCCGGATACAGGTATTGATATTCCTCCAACACATCCATTGCAGTGAGCACCGGCTTCGCCCCATCCCGGATGAGCCGGTTTGCTCCGGTATAGGCGGAGCTGACGATATCGCCAGGCACGGCGAACACGTCCCGCCCTTGCTCTAGCGCGCAGCGCGCCGTAATCAGGGAACCGCTCTTTTCACCTGCCTCAATCACGACTGTTCCACAGCTCACACCGGAGAGCAGCCGGTTTCGCACCGGAAAGGTTGTGCGGCCAGGCGGCGTGCCAGGCGGAAACTCACTGACCACCGCCCCATGTGCGGCAATCGACTCGCGCAGATATTGGTTTTCCATCAAATAACGTGCACCGAGCCCGCAGCCGAGAAACGCAACCGTCTCCCCGCCACCCTCCAGCGCGCCCATATGAGCCGCCGAATCAATGCCCAGCGCCCCGCCGCTGACGACAACTGCACCCGCTTGGGCAAACGCTTTGCATAAACCCTGCGCGATCTGCCTACCCTGAAAAGAAGCTTCCCGCGCGCCAACCACGGCCAAGGCCACACGCCCGTCCAAATCCGGCATCCGCCCCCACACATACAAGGCGGCCGGGAAATTCGGAATAGCCCGCAGCCTCTTGGGATAACACGGGTCTTCCGGCGTAAGGGCCAGCCAGCCGTTGCCCGCGCACTGCTTCAAAATCTCCTCTGCCTGCGTCAGCCTTTGGGAACGCAGCTTTTCCAACTGCCTAGCCGTAAACAAGCCCGCGAGCTTCCATTCCAGCTCGCCTGCCTCATACAGGCGGCGCGCCGTGCCAAAATAAGCAATGGCCTCCTCCAAACGCGATTGCACACCCAACGCGGATTGCAGCCAAATCCAATAGCATCGGTCATCCATGCATATGCCATCCTTTTCATTCATTCAGGGGAAGGGCACGGGAATTACCGCTCACGCATCATTTCCCACATGAGGATTGCGGCCGCAGCGGAAGCGTTTAGCGACTCCGCACGCCCGCGCATTGGGATTGTTACAAGCGCATCGCAAAGCGCCATCGTTTCCCGCGTGACGCCTGCTCCCTCATTGCCAACGACGCACACTGTCCGTGGTCCGAGGCCCGCCTCTGCAACGGGAAGCGCATCCACGCGCGGCGTGGATGCAAAAAGCCGCATACCCTGCGCCCGGCAGGCATGCAGGGCTGCCTCCATGGAATCCATGCGCAGCACAGGCACCCTCAAAAGGGAGCCCATGGCAGCACGCTGCGCTTTGGGGCTATAAAGATCGCATCCGCCCGAAACAATCAGGCCGCTTAACCCCAGCGCTTCCGCCGTGCGGGCGACCGCGCCAAGGTTGGATGGATCTTGAATATTCTCAAGGGCGATATAGCTGCCATTCTTTTCTATTGTATCGTCGCCCGGGCGTTTGTCAAGTACCTCGCAGATGCAAAAAATGCCCTGCGGGGATTGTGTATCCCCCAAACGGCGGCTAATTTCCTCTGTAATCAAAAAAACGGAAGCGGCTCTTTCCTTCAAAAAGGCCGTCTCCTTCGGGTAGCGTTCCAATGCCTGGCGGGTTAAAAAAAGCTGACGCAACGGTATGCCTGTTTGCCCCGCATCCATGCATAGCCGGGCTCCCTCCAATACGAAAAGCCCCTCCTCACGCCGCGCGGCGGCAGAGGAAAGCAGCTGCGCGGCAGACTTAACACGGGCTTTTGAGCGGATGGAAATCTCCTCAATAGGCTACCTCATAGATAAAAGCGCTGTAAAATGCAAAGAAAAACACGCCCGAGTCACCCCGGGCGCGGCTTCACAATTCATTATTTCAACGCTGCTTTTGCCTGCTCGGCCAGGGAGGTAAAGGCAGCCGGGTCCGCAATGGCGATCTCAGAAAGCATCTTGCGGTTGAGCGTTACATTCGCCTTCTTCAGGCCATTCATGAAGGTGGAATAGTTCATCCCATTTTGCTTGCAGGCGGCAGAAATGCGGGTGATCCACAGGCGGCGGAAATCACGCTTTTTTTGCTTGCGGCCAATATAGGCATACTGGCCGGATTTCATAACAGCCTGCTTCGCAGTTTTGAACAGTTTGCTCTTGGAGCCGTAATATCCCTTTGCGAGCTTAAGTGTTTTATTCCTTCTCTTGCGCGTCATCATCGCACCTTTGATACGAGCCATGGTAGGTTACCTCCGTTAATGTAAATGTTTCTTGCGTGTCTCTCTTATTTATACGGAACCAGGCGCTTAATCTGCTTCTGGTTCGTGGTGTCCGCCACGCTCGTTTTGCGCAGGTTTCTCTTGCGCTTTGTGTTCTTCTTGGTCAGGATGTGAGATTTGTTGGCATGGGCACGGATCGGTTTGCCGTTTTTCGACATTTTAAAGCGCTTTTTTGCACCGCTATGGGTTTTAATTTTCGGCATGATAAATATCCTCCTTATTACTTCACTGGTTTTGCTGCCAAGAACATAATCATGGAACGGCCCTCAAGCTTGGCGGGTTTTTCTACGCTGCTCTCCTCTTGAAGCTCTTGTGCAAAGCGCTTCATAATCTCCAAGCCGTTTTGAGGGTGCGCCATCTCGCGGCCACGGAACCGGATGGAAACCTTGACTTTGTTCCCTTCCTTCAGGAACCGTCTGGCATGGCCGGCTTTGGTTTCAAAGTCGTGCTTGTCAATGTTCAATGACAGGCGGATTTCCTTGATCTCCACGATATGCTGATTTTTTCTTGCTTCCTTCTCCCGCTTGGCCTGCTCAAAGCGGTACTTCCCGTAGTCCATAATCTTACATACGGGCGGCGTGGCCTGGGGAGCAATTTTGACAAGGTCAAGGTCCTTCTCCTCGGCGATACGTAGCGCTTCCCGCGCAGACATGATGCCAAGCTGCTCGCCTGCATCCGTGATCACCCGGATCTCCCGGTCACGGATTTGTTCATTGATCTGCATGTCTTTGTTGCTAATGTTCAAGCACCTCCAAAACCTGTTGGGCACCGCCGGGTTACCGGCAGGGCCAAAATTAAAAAGCGCGGACAATCCTTCGTCCACGCTCAACACACAAAAATAGGGGCTACTTTGCCCTGTATTCCGGTATTGACCTGACGCGGGCACTCCCGGCAGGTGAGAACAAAAGGCGTCCTTCTTTCTTGTACCCGAGTATTATAGCAGATGGGGAACCGCCCGTCAAGCCTCTTGCCTGATTTTTTCTATTATCTATGAGGAACCCCCTTTTCTTGCACGAAACGGCCCCGCACACGCAATACATGAACGGGGCCGCCTCTATTCAGTTGTTATGGAAAAAGCTTGACGGTTATACTATAGCCCATCCGGCATGATCTGTCAACTGTTTTGAACAGAAATTCTGTCAATCGCGCTGATAAAATCTGCATTTTCACAAAAAGCGATTGTAAATAATGCCTGCGCCTGATAGAATGATAGCATACTTCAATAGAGAGAGGTTCACTTTTATGGAGATTATTTGGAATTCCTTGCTCATCGCCGCCGCCGTATGCCTTGTGCTCTTCCTTCTGGCCACAGCAGTCGGCGCCGTTTTTTTCAAAATGGTTCTGGTACGGGAGAAACATCCCGGCGACCCGATGAACAAAAGTCATGTCACGCCGGAGGAGTTGGAGCGCTGGCGCAAAGCTGTCCGCGAGGGAAACGACTGGGTGGCCTCGCATAAAACACAGGAGGTTGCGATTACCTCTCACGACGGTCTCAATTTGCGCGGCCTGCTGGTGCCCGCTGAGGGCGGCATGGAGCATAGCCGCAAATTCCTCCTCGCCATCCACGGCTACCGCAGCGGCCCAATGCGTGAATATTATTACATGCTGCCCTTTTACCACTCGCTCGGCTATCATGTGCTGATGCCGGATGACCGCGCGCACGGAAAGAGCGAGGGCAGCTATATCGGCTTTGGCTGGCTCGACCGCCTTGATTGCATCGCATGGGTCCATTACATCGTCGACACTTACGGCCAGGACTGTGAAATTGTCATGCAGGGGATCTCCATGGGCGCGGCAACTGTGATGAACGCCTCCGGGGAGGCGCTTCCTCCCCAGGTGAAGGGGATCATTGAGGACTGCGGCTTTTCTACTGCAAAGGATGTATTCGCCCACGAGGCAAAGCTGCGCTACAAGCTGCCCGCCTGGCCGCTGATTCCGGCGGCCAGCATGGTATGCGGGCTGATTGCAGGCTACCGCTTTGCTCAGGATGAGCCCGTCAGGCAGATTCAAAAAGCGAAGGTGCCCTTCCTTTTTATTCATGGCAGCCGAGATGATTTTGTGCCAACTCCGATGGTGCATGAAGTTTATGATGCGTGCCCAACACATAAGACGAAGCTCCTTGTGGAAGGCGCCGCGCACGCGATGGCATATCTGGAGGACCGGGAGGGCTATGAAAAGGCGGTAAGGGCTTTTCTGGAACGCGTGACTACGCCAACGGAGTTGCCGGTTGAATAGTGTAATATAAAAAACGGTTCTATGAATCGTTTCAGCGTGGCAGAAGCGAAACAACGCCTCTGCCACGCTTTCTTTCTTCCACTTCTTCCGCTTTTAAAAGAACTTCAGCTGCGTACCCTCGTATCCCAACCGGCTCGCCCGCACGATATCCTGCATCTGATATAAAATGCCCGCCTCCTCACACGCTTTGGAAAACAGTCCCCACAGCTCCTTCGCCCGGCGGCTCACACAACGGTAATCACGACGGTACTGCCGCTCATACTGCGCCCGCAGCCCTTCACCCGGAAAAAGCGCATCGAGCTTTGCGAGATACCATTCCCGCTGGTTCTCCCGCAAGGTCATGCCAAAGGCTGGGTAGATAAATTTCGCACCGCATTGTGCCGCGCGTGCGATGATCCCCAGCACATTTTCCGGCGTATCCTCCAGAAACGGCAGTACGGGCATCAGCAGAATTCCCGCGAACAGGCCCGACTCTATCAATTGCGCAAGCGCATGAAACCGCTCGGAGGAGAGCGGCGCGCCCGGCTCAATTCTTCGGCTAAGCGCATCGTCGCAGGTGGTAATAGTCAGCTTGCAGACCACGGGCATCTCCGCCCGGATTTCCTGCAAGATATCAATATCACGAGTAATAAGCGTGCCTTTTGTGGCGATTGCCGCACCAAAGCCGAAGGCTGCCAGCAGCTCTAAGGCATGGCGCGTGGCCTCCAGCTCGCGCTCATAGGGGTTATAGGGGTCGCTCATCGAACCCGTGCCCACAACGCCGGGCTTCACCTTGCGCCGCAGGTCGTCGCGCACAATTTGAAGCGCGTTCTCCTTGATGCGCACCTGGTCAAAATGATCAATCCGGTAGCAATCCGACCGGCTGTCGCAATAGATGCAGCCATGGCAACAGCCGCGGTAAAGATTCATATTGTAATCCGTGCCGAACCATTCGCTGCTTTTTGTGCGTGTGACAATGGTTTTGGCGGGCACCGTTTCAATGGGCGGAAGCATCTGATCGCCTGCCTTTGCTGAAATTGGGGATCGTGGCCAGGGTTATCCGCCCGCAAAGCATTGTAAAACAGCCAAAGAAGTTTGCCGCTGCCTCAGCCCTGCGCCGCGTTCCCTTTCCACCGTTTGAGCGTGGGGAACCAGGCGAGCATCTGCCTGCGCGCCTGCTCCGGATCCAAATACATGCCCATATCCTGCCCGATCTTTACACAGCAATCAATCATTTCCTCCATCGTGCAATCCTGCTTGAACGCGCCTTTGTCATAACAGTAGCAGCAGTAGTCGTTATTCCGGCTCCCATCCGCATTGGTTGCAAAGTGCGCCTCCTGCGTCATCGGCATCCCGCAGCTCTGGCAAAATATTTTTTCATCCATGTTGACCATCCTTTCCAATTGCGATGGATTCAGGATAACAAAAATAAGCTGACATCTGCGTGTCATATATGGCCAGGCTCATAAAGCGAAACAATCTCCCGCACGCGGCGGAGCAATTTTTCACGCACCTGAGGCGGGCTGAGGACACGGACGTTCGCACCATATTGTAACAGCATGCTGTAGAGCCACTCCGCATCCGGCGCATAGGTCCGCACGGTGAAGCTACCGTCCTCCTCCTTGATAATCGCGCTATGGGGGAATAGATCATAAACCTGATAGGCCATCTGCGGCGCAAACCGCAGCACGATCTGGAGCGGAGGCTGATCGCCTCCGTTATCTGTTTTCGCCCCCGCCTCCTCTCCCTCAGTGGAAAGCCTAGCCGGGTCAAAGCCCTCATGCAAAAGCTCCACTTCGTCCATCCGGCAGATTTTAAAGGTGCGCATGGCGCCGCGTTTTTCGCACCAGGCACGCAAGTACCATCCTCCACCCCGAAACAGCAGCTTCAGCGGCGCAGCGGTGCGCTCGCTTCTTTCGCCTGCGGCGCTGTAATAAATGAAATGCAGCTTTTGACGGCTCAGAATGGCATCCTTAAGGAGGTTAAATTTCCGCTTTTCCCCCTCATCGCTGCCCCAATCCCAACCCCAATGAGAAAAATCCACTTCGATCCAATCTGCCCCCTGGCGGCGAAACAGAGTATTGACCCGCTCGAGCACCTCTTCCCCGCCCGCATGTGTGGCAGCAACGCTTTGCAGCGCAAATAAGATTTCATCCTGTTCCCGCTCGGACAGCAGGGACTTATCCAATACGAAATCGGGCAGTAGGCTTACGCCGCCGCCCCGCCCGCGGCTACAATAAACTGGGATCCCTGCACCGGAAAGCAGGTCGATATCCCGGTAAATCGTGCGCACGGAAACCTCAAACCGCTCCGCGAGCGCGGCCGCTGTAACACTCCCCTTCTCCAGCAGCAGGTAGATGATTTCGAATAGACGATTGATCTGCACGGCGCTCCCCCCTTTGATTGGTTATGAGTATAGCACAAATGTTCGCACACCACAAGCTGTTCGGTGATTTCTCATTTTATATGGATTTCCTGGGTCGAATTTACATATAGCAATTCGACTTACCCGTGTAGAAAGTCATATTCATTTTGAAACACCACGTTAGGATCTGGAATGTTATGCATCATCAATCTCCTATTCTGTTTTGAAAATCACCTCTATTTAAATTTGGGCCGCGTAGCGATCTCCCTTCTCTCTCGCATTTCTTTCCTCAAAATAACGCATCCTTTCCCACTGTTCGGGAGGGTTTGTCTCTTAATACAATGCCGTTTCCACTGGTCATTCACACATACTGAACGGCGCAATCCTCCCCATTGGGAAAGGGGGATTTCTTTTTTATTCTGGAATCAGTGCAAAGCGCAGTTGATACGGCCTGCCGCTGGGGAGCCGATGCTGCTCTTGTGGGAGCGCGCCCCAACTATTATCCCCACCGAGCCCTGCCTGCCGTGCCAATACACGCACAAAGAGCCGACCGCTCTCCGGCAGATCCTTTTCATGGGTAGCCGTCTCCAATTCCTCCGGCGACCAGCGGCAAACCGAGAGCGTAAAGGGCGTTTCTTCCACGCTTTCAATGCGCAGCGAACGCTTTTCCCCTTGCAGCGAGGCAAAGCGCACATCCGTGCGCGCCCCATTCTCCTGCGGACGCAAATAAGGGACATACATTTCATCAATCGGGATGTTGTAAAGGCCAATATCCGCGGCTGCTTGCCGGTCGCTGTAATTCTCCTGTGGCCCGCGCCCCAGATAGGTGAGCGATTCATAGCTGGCCGCCGTTTCAAAGCATACTCCAACCTCCGGCAACTCGGGAAGCCTGCCATCCGGCTGGAATTGCAGCTCAATCAGCACGCCCGCCTGCGTGATGGTATAGGTCAGCACCCCATCACACGCCGGCTCAGAGGGGATGATAAACCGGCTCGTTACCCGCACTACGCCTCGCGGTGCATCCTGCGCAGCCACCGTATAGGGCGCATAAATGCAGTTTTGCCCTGCAAAGCGCCACACGGCGCAGCGCACCGGCATATGGTTTCCCCGGTCGTTATCCGTGCAAGCACGCCAGAAGGACGGGCGAAGCGGAGCAGATAAATATTCCTGCCCTTTCCTACAAAGCGAGACGAGCTGCCCCGTCCGCCGAGAAAAACGCACGCAGAGCGATTCTCCCTGGATCGAAAGCGCGCCATAGCTTTCCAGGATCGTCAGATACTTTTCCGGGCGTGCAAAGCGCCGCCCAATCGCCATTGGATTGCTCACAAACTGTGCGCGAGCAATCTCTGTGCCCGCTTTTGCCCAAGGGGTATCCTCACGCAGGAGAACAGAAAGATTCAGATAGCATTCCTGCCGGCAGATCCGGTTGAGCTCCAGCTCCAACAGCCGCGTTTTCCCCGGGGCCAGAGCAAAATAGAAGGACGCGCCGCGCAGGAATTCTCCACCGCAAACTTGCTCCCAGCGGAATTCGAATTCTGACAGGTCAGTAAACAAAAAGTGGTTGCCAATTTCAATCGTCCCGCGCTCCGCATCAAGAGCGCGAAACGAAATATTCTGATAAAGCCGCCGAATTTCCGCAAGCTTCGGGCTTGGCGTGCGATCTGCAAATAACAGCCCATTGCCGCAAAAATTGCCGTCGTTCGGCCTGTCGCCAAAATCCCCGCCATAGGCAAAATAGTCTCTGCCCCGGTCATCCTTGGTGAGAATCGCCTGATCGACAAAATCCCAAATGAATGCGCCCTGCATGTGCGGCTCCTCTTCCAGCATCCGCGTATACCGCTCCACCCCACCGCAGGAATTGCCCATCGCGTGGGCAAATTCACACAGCAGAAACGGCCGATCCGGATGGGTGTGGAGAAACTCCCGCGCTTGCTCGGGCGACGCATACATCATGCTGTATACATCCGTTACGGAAAGATCCTGCTCCGGATTGCCCCAAACGGACTCATAATGCACCGGGCGGGAAGGATCCTTCTCCCGCAGCCAGTCGTGCATTTTCTGAATGTTTGCCCCACCGCCCGACTCATTGCCGAGTGACCACAGGATGATGCTGGCGTGATTTTTATCCCGCTCATACAACGATCGGATGCGGCCCATGCAGGCGTTCTCCCACTGCGGCAGACTACCCGGCAGCGCGGGGCAGCCCGGGGCGACGCCACCCTGTGTGCCATGTGCTTCCAGATTATTTTCATCAATGAGATACAGCCCGTATTCATCACAGATATCATACCAGGCTGGATGATTGGGGTAGTGGGCGGTACGCACAGCGTTGATATGATTCGCTTTCATCACCAGGGCGTCCGCGATCATTTCCTCCCGTGTGAGCGTTCGCCCGCTTCGGCAGGAGAACTCGTGCCTGTTAATGCCTTTGAGCACTAGTCGGCGGCCGTTGAGCAGCAAAATCCCGCCCCGGATCTCCACACGGCGAAAGCCCGCTTTCAAGGGGACATATTCCAGCACGCCTTCATCCCCGCTTAGGGCAAACAGCACTGTATAAAGGTGCGGCTTCTCCGCGCTCCATAGCTTGGCCTTCGCAATTGTTGCATGCAGGGAAAGTTGGCCTCCCTCCGGCACATCCGCACTGTCATAACCAACAATGACGCCGCCATCGAGCACCGTCATCTCAAGCCTTTGGCCGGGTTTTGGCGTATCGACCCACGCGGAAGCTTCCAGCTCCCCGTTTTGATAGGCGGCGTCCGGCAGGGCTGAAAGGGCAATATCCGCTAGGAAGCTCTCATTTGCAGCATATAGGTATACATCCCGAAAGATGCCTGCAAACCGCCAGAAATCCTGATCCTCCAGCCAGCTTCCAGTGCACCAGCGGTAAACCTCCACACCAATTAGATTTTTCCCCGGATGCAAAAACGCCGTCAACTCAAATTCTGAGGGGCCAAAAGAATTCTCCGCATAGCCGATCCGGTTCCCATTGACAAAAAGATAAAAGGCGGATTCCACTCCCTCAAATCGGAGAAAAACGCGTTTCTCCGCCCAGGCGACAGGGAGCTGAAAGCTTTTGAGGTAGCACCCCACCGGATTCGTTTCCACCGGCGCATAGGGCGGAACAGGCTCCTCCTTCCCTTCCCATGGATACTGCATATTGCAGTATTGCGGCACGCCATAGCCCTGCATCTGCCAAGAGCCGGGCACCTCAATCGTATTATAACCTGCTGCGCGAAAATTTGGATCGGCAAACCCCTCCGGCCGTTTCTGGTGATTGGGGTAAAGGCGAAAGCGCCATTTCCCGTTGAGCGGCATACAACGGGCCGACTGCAACCCCGCTTCAGAAAGCGCCTCCCGTTTGTCCGCATAGCGAAAAAATGCAGCACGCTCCGGCATCCGGCCGATTCCGGTCAGGTCGGGGCGGTTTTGCCATTCGGCATATCCGTCAATTATTTCCTCCATGAGCCAAACACTCCCGATCAATCTTCGTAAATAGGCGGTGAAAAACCGGCTGGATCACTCATCTGCCCAGCTCATCTCTCACCCAATTAGAAACACAGCAGCAAACAGCCGATGGGCCTCTGCCGCTCAGCTATTTTGCGAATCTTCAAATGAAGATTCTTTCTATTCTATTTTATAATGAAAGAAAGCCCACGGCCAAAAGCCCTGGGCAACTACCGGCACACAATCCTGTTATTCAATTTCTGAATCATCCTCGCCCTGCTCGCCGTGATGCTGCAATTCGCCACCCTCTGCAAAGCCCTTCCCGGTTAAAACAGCGGCAATTGTTTGAAACAGAATCCGAATATCCATGAAAAGCGTATGATGCTCCACATAGTAAGCATCATAGGCCACCTTTTGCTCCGCGGTCAATAAGTCGCGCCCATTCACCTGTGCAAGGCCCGTCACACCGGGCCGCATCCGGTAAACGCCGGATGCTTCGCGCAGGGAACGGATTTCCTCTTCCTCCGGGATTAACGGACGAGGGCCAACAAAGCTCATTTCCCCCCGCAGAATGTTAAACAGCTGCGGCAGCTCATCCAGGCTCGTCTTGCGCAAAAAACGCCCGCACCGGGTCACGCAATGGTCAAATTCTTTCAAATCAGCAGTTGGCGCGTTTCGCGTGCCCTGCTTCATCGTGCGGAATTTGCGGATATCAAAAAGCTGATTATTAAGCCCAACACGTTTTTGCCGAAACACAATCGGCCGCCCGCTATCTATTAAGATGACCATACTGAGCAACAACAACACCGGCGAAAGGAGGATAATCGCCAACAGACTGCAAATAAAATCGAAGAATCGTTTCATTCCCACACCTCTGTACAGATTTCTCTCCTCTGAAAAACACTGCGTTGTTGAGTATAGCAGATTTCATGAGATTTTTCAATTGTTTTGTCGAAAAATCACAATAGATGTAACAATTCCCTCCCTGATCAGTGGCCAGAGGCAACTTTTTGCGGCATTTATTGCCTCATATTTTACCGGCCCCCACCCCAAAAAATATAGTCTGACGCCAGCACAGCACGCACAGGCGCCCCGTCCCGGCCCACGATTTTCACCGGTGGAGCGATCAAAAAATAATCTCCCGGCGGTGCCGCTTCCAAACATAGGCCTTCCAGCACTGCAATATTCTCCTGCAAAAGTGCACGGTGTGGGCGGGCTTGATTTCCAGGGCAGCCAACAGACTGCGCATCTGTCCCTACCAAACGCACGCCGAGCATGGCCAGTTCATCGCCTGCACTTTCCAAAAAATAGGCGCCGCCGCCGCTTTTAAACAGCACGCGTTCACAGCCGGGCTTTACCAGTGCGTCAATCTGCTCGCCCGTCACCGGCCCCGGCTCGATCTCCAGCACGGTACAGGGGCCGATAAAACACTCGAGCGGCATTTCTGAAATGCTCTTTCCCCCTTCGATAAAGTGCATGGGTGCATCCGCATGCGTGCCCGTATGCAGGCAGGCATACAGAGCGGACAGATTGCACTCATCTCCATTTGCGATCCGGCTAACCACGTGCAGGCGTGGCTCCGGGTCGCCCGGATAAACCGGTGCCGTGAGCAAATCGGAAGAGATATCAATCAGTTTCAATGAAACACCTCCTGTCGTTTTTCCGCAAAAAAGGCGGAGTAGCGCGTGAAGCGCCCTCCGCCTAATAAAATTATTTAAGATTGATTTTTGTTTTCATCAATGCGTTGGTGCCCACAAACAGGCCGGAGGCAATTAAAAGCTCGATGACAAAGCCCGCGATGCCGATTACCATCCCCTCCTGCGCCCCCTTGGCCGCCATGCTGGTGGAGAAGGAAACTACAATCTTGCCTGCCGTGTTAATCACAACGGTCAACGGGATGTAGGTGGTCGCCACATATAGAAGAACCTGCATCACAATATAGATCAGAAAAAAAACCGCCAGCGCCGTGAGAATCCCAAACCGCTGGAACGGGCGGACATTCGCCACCGTCACAGCAAAAAACACGGCGGATACAAACACCGCGATTTGAATGAACATGCCCACCGCCGTTACGGCAAGCGCCTTCCCAATCGCCTGCATGGAGGGTAGGCCAGCCGTGGCCATAAGCATATCCATCATGCTGCCAACCTCTTCGCCAATGGAAGACTGCACATACGCAAAGACGATAAAAAACGTTGCGATCATAAAAATATAGCTGAGCAACACCCAAACAAAGGAGACGATCGCTTTAGAGGCAAGCAGAGCGCTGCTTTTGACCGGCAGTGTATAGCTGAGATAGCCCTCCGCCCCGTAAAGCGTCCGGTTAAAATTGGTAACAACCGCCACCAGGGTAATCACCACGCAGATCAGCCCGATGATAATCAGGGCGATCGATCCGATAACGCCAACCCAGGTGACTTTCACCGCATAGGAGAGCAGCATTGCGGCAAGCGCGACCGCAGCGGCTATGTAAATATTCATTACAGAATGGGCGCTCGACTGAAACTCATGCTTAATTAATTTCCCAAGCATAAGCGAACACCTCCTTAAACGTTTCCTCCAGCGTTTTGCCGGAGGCATGGATCTCCTCCACCGCAGTGTTGACCAACACTTTTCCATTGCCGATCATCAGCGCACGGTCAAAAATGCGCTCCAGATCGTTAATCAAATGTGTTGAAAGGATAATGGAGGCATTCTCCGCATAGTTCTTCATAATAAAATCCAGGATAAACGCACGGGCAGCGGGATCAACGCCGCCAAGCGGCTCGTCGAGCAGGTAGAGCCTCGCTTTGCGGCACATTACCAGAACCAGCTGTAGCTTTTCCTGCATGCCTTTGGACATAGATTTGATCTTTTGCTTCATCGGCAGGCGAAAGCTGTTGATCATAGAAACCGCCTTTGCCTTGTCAAAATCCTCATAAAAATCGGCAAAATAGTTTACCGCGTCTACAGGCCGCATCCAATCTGCCAGATAGGTTTTTTCCGGCAGATAAGCAACGATGCTCTTCGTATACGGATCTGGGCTGTGACCGTCAATTTTTACGCTGCCTTCATAATCATTAATCAGGCCGGTCATAATTTTAATCAGCGAGGTTTTGCCGCTGCCATTCGGGCCGAGCAGCCCGATGATATTCCCCCCCTCAAACGAGACGGAAATATCCTCCAGCACCTTGTTTTTTCCATAGGATTTCGACAGGTGCTCTATGTCGATCAGGTTCGCCATGTTGCAGCCTCCTTCAGGCGTGTTCCGTTTTCTTCCATCATAAAGGATTGAAGTCCAAAGTCAATAGACAATTTGTAAATTGTGAACATGAAAAAGCAAAAAAGAGCCGTCCCCTTTTTCGTCATCCTCACGCACCGGTTTGCGCCGCCACAAATAATCTGGCGCGAAAGGCCTTGCTTTCGGCATCGCCTGACTGCGCATATAGGACGCATCAAATGTTACAGACAAATTGTTAGTCTTTCTTTAAACATATTATTTTGATACCCATCGAATGAATTGGGATGCTTCTTTTCAAAAGGCCATAGAAAAAAATGAAATTGGGCTTACAATTACAGAAAAATTTAGTCAAAACTATTTCGGAGCAAAATCGCTATATAACGCAGATAAACAATAAATAGATATCACAGAAATCTTAATTGATGAAAAAACTTACAAAGAAATTCCTTTGATATACCTTGATGGCTTTCCATCTTGGCAAGTTGGCTCAGGTTCCTATATCACACTTAAGAACCGATACTTATATGAGTGGAGAAGCTATACTTCTCAATTTGAAGAAGAAGATGGGCACGATATGAAGCTGACACGAATCGACTGCAACACAGGCAAGGTAGAAATCGTCGATGAATTCAAGTTGAATTCACCTCTCATCTATCTCTGCAAAATTGATGAAGAGCATTTTCTTTCTTACTATGTCGTAAAGGCGCCATCGAAAAAAATCGAATATGCGACATTAACAGTCGCCACAATTTATTCTCTTGATGGAACCAAGAAAGAAATCATCCGTGAAATATATGAAAACGACGTAGATTGGACGGATAGCGAAGGCACGTTGATTGAGCGCTTCGCCGTGAAAGACGGTGAGATTTACGGCTTTGGCCGCCGGATTTCCGGCTCATACAAGTTTTTTCTCTATCACTATGATCATAATGGAAAATTACTGGAAACGGAGGCGGTACCGGGATTTGAAAACATCATCGGCGAGGAACAACCTCTGGATTTTTTGCTGGTCGGCGATTATATGGTTTTTCGCACCTACGAAAGCCTGACGAGTTACATTTGCAAACGAACGTCAAACGGAACAGAATTGATCATGAAAGGGGCAGACGGAAATGTTTCCTATGCGATTTCCACAATCAATTCAGAATCACAAAACAGCACATATATTTTCTTTATAGAAAGTAATGTGAAGGACGACGACACATTATAAAGAAAAAGAATGCCCGCTCTATGCAATTGAGGTCGAAAGTGGTAAAATAATAGCAGCCAATTTCCCCATTCCCCTTAAGAAGCCTTATTTTGTAGGTATGCGCTCATTATCAAACGGCGACTTACTAGTTACATATTGTGAGAAAGAATATGACCCATTGAAGCAAATCCAATTCCTGTTGCCTTGTGACAAACTCCATGCACTTTTTCATCAAGCTTCTTAAACTAGTAGTATTCCTCTAAGAGACGTAAACGTGGATCGATATTTATGGACTGGTAGGTAACATCAACGCGCATCTGATAAAAACATGAAGCTGTGTTTCAAAAGCATCCCAAGAAACAAAAAGAGACATATCCATGAATGAATATGATTAAATTGATAAATTCCCCATTGCCTCTTCCCATATGAGAAGGGGCGAGGGGGAATCTTTTTCCGCATGAAAGCAAAGGCACGAAAGCCTCTAACAGGCTGATGATGAAATATCAGTTCTTTGGAAGAGCCGGCGGTCTCAACCATGAACCCTTTCTATTTCTCTGCGAATGCCCAGCTCCCCGGCTACGCGCATCAGATTATCCACGTCGCCCTGCACCAGCTTCCCGTTTTGATCCGGCGGCAAATTGATCACCATCATATTATTTGTCTTTTCAAGAATGCGATAATTCCGGATGATCTCCTGCGCGTCCATCAGCGGTTTGTCTGCATACGTATCGGAATAAAACCAACTGAACTCCTTGCGGGAACAGATCGTCTGCTCAAAGGGAAGATAATATTCCTTTTTGTTAAAGGTGTATATTTTCGGGTCGTCCTCCCGGCACATGTGCGGATCCCACAGCCGAAAGTCCGAGGGAAACATCCGCAGAGGGTCACGGTCACGATAATTCCTAGGCTCATAGCGTTTTTGCGGACCGCCCTTCTTTTCGCTGTATTTCCCAACGGTATGGTTCACGCCAATCTGGCACATGGGCTGCATCTGCTTTACATGGTTATATAGCCGATCCAGCTGCCACGCGCGGCACGGTTTATCCCACGCGCCGTCAAACCAGAGCTCCACCACCTCGCCATATCGGCCGTCCAGCAGCTCCGTCAAATGCTTTTCCATGTACTGGACATAGGCCTCGTCATCCCCGTAGCATAATTCGTGCCGATCCCAAAGCGAATAGTAGAGGCCCAGCCGGAGGCCATATTTTCGGCAGGCATCCGCCACTGCCCGGACGACGTCGGTCTGATTCGGGGAGTAATTGACGGAATAGGTGGTGGTGTGCGTATCCCACAGGCAAAAGCCGTCGTGGTGCTTGGTGATCAGGACGACATAATTCATCCCCGCCTCATAAGCCGTGCGCACCCAACTGTCCGCATCGATCGCAGAGGGGCAGTAGCTCTCGACCGGCAGCGTTCCGTCCGACCACTCCGTGTTGTTGAACGTGTTGACACCAAAGTGGAGGAACATACCGAATCGGCGTTGCATCTGCGCTAACTGGCCCTCGTTCGGCTGTAAAGAAGGCTGCTGCATAATTGGATAGGTTCGGGAGGGATAGGGCGCCATTTTCTTTTGAAAAAACATCGTTCTCTTTTCCTTTCTTTATATTGGGGAAGACAAAAATGGCCTCATCACAGGGGGGCGTTTGGGTAAAAAAGAACCCGCAGCACTCAAAATGCGGGCCACAGGTTTGTGTCATTAGGTAGAAATAGATGCAAACGAGGTTATGCTCATAACCCACACAACAAATTGGAAGTTATCTCTGTTTGCTCTTTTGGTTAAATCTCATCGTTATAATACTTTTTGATTAAGTCAATCAAATCTTTAGCAACCTCACGAATTTCAAACAACTCATGCTCCCAAATATAAATCGCTGATGTATCGGTTTCACCATTAGGAAGAACACGATAACAGTAGTAATCACCACATCCGTTTGTTGCAAAATAGATGTTTCGATTTACTTTTTCTTCGAACTCGCCTTCCTCAAAGTATTCCGCCATAACGCTTCTATTTCTCTCAACATTTTCTATTATTTCCTTGACCGAAAGCAAAAACCACTGATCTCCGTCTGTTTCCCTAAGGAGTGCTTTTAATTCGTTGGGGAGGGAATACCCTACATATTTTTCTGCTTTAGCAAGTTCACTCTCATCACACGGTTTTTGCAACTTTGCCCATTCGTTATCTTTAATTAATTCTGTTAATATCTCTCTAAACACTGTTCTTCCTCTAGAATTTTAAATGATTGCTCTGTATTCCGTATATTATATAAATAACCTTGATTGCAGTATAACAAAAAAGTCAGGTTAAAGCAAATGCAAACCTGCATTTATTTTAACCTGACTTTCGTGGTGGAGATGGCGGGAGCTGAGCCGAACACCCGCCCACAGCTTCATCTGCGGCTTTTTCGGCCGCCTCCAGCGTGATCGTGTTGCCCTCTCCGCTGTAATTGTACGTGATTACCGTCTTATCATCGTAAATCCAGATGCGGCTGACGAACGTATCAATAATCTGCCGCTGGTAAGATTGGTCATTGACGTCGCCGCCTTTGAATCGCTCCAGAAAGAAAATAATTTGCTCCTTGCTAAAGGTGGGACGGGCGATCTCCTCTTTTTGGATGCATTCCTCCAGGTCAGCCTTCTCCGCTTCCAGTTCCAATAACCGATCCTTCGTGGTTGGTGTGAAAATTCCCTGCTCGATTGCTGTCACGATGTTTTTTAGGCTCTTTTCGGTGTCGCGTAGGCTCGATTTGTAATAGTCCAGCATCGAGGTGTCCTGAAGCTCCTTACGTTGCAGTTCAACCACCTTATCCGCAATATACTCGATCACATCGTCCACCAGGACGTGGGCGACAGTCTGTTCCACGATGTACCGTTCCAGTTCATCCTTTCGGACGCTCTTTTTATCGCATTTCCGCCCGTCCTTACGGCGCTTGCGGGTTGAGCAGGTATAATAGCTGTACTTCTTCCCACTCTTACCAGTGCCGCTGTCCCCGATCATCGTCGCGCCACAGTGCCCGCAGAACAACTTCGTCGTGAGCAAGAACTCCTCTTCGCTGCCGGCCTGGATCTTCCGGGCGGGCGCTTTTTTATTCTTTTCCAATCGCTTCTGCACCCTCTCAAATGTCTCATCATCTATGATGCGTGGCATGCCATCCGGGATCAAGATATCGTGCCATCGGTATTCACCGATATACCGCCGATTGGAAAGGATCCGCGCGATAGAATTGTGATTGAACGGCTTTCCGTTGGCTGTTTTGAGACCCCTACCATTCAGCTCTTTGATGATCTCGGAGGCTTGCTTCCCACTGCTATACATCTCAAAGATTTGTCGGACGATCTGTGCACCGTGCTCATCAATCTGGAAATACTTGTCCTGATCGACATAATACCCGAGTGAATGGCCCCCTCCCCCGGTCGACTGGCCCTTCATGGCGACGCCGCGCATCCCTCGCATAATGTTTTGGGACAGATTCGCGGAGTAGTATTCAGCCAGTCCTTCCAAGGTGCTTTCCAGTATAATTCCTTCCGGGCCGTCCGGGATGTGTTCTTTCGCATACATCACTCGGACGCCGTTCCGGCGCAGCTTGACCTTATTTATGGCGATCTCTTCGCGGTTTCGTCCAAAGCGGTCGATTTTCCACACGATTACGGCGTCAAAAAGGCCCTTCGCGCTGTCCTTCAGCATCTTCTGGAATTCGGCCCGATTATCGTTGCGGCCAGTCTTTTTACGGTCAGCATAGTCGCCAACAATCATGATATCATTCTCACGCGCGAACTGCCTGCAATCTGCGATTTGTTCCTCAACGCTCTTATCCTTCTGGTTGGGGCCCGGCGAGTACCGGGCGTAGATGACTGCTTTCATAAAACCCCTCAATGCATAAAAGAATAAATTATACTTGCTATAATTGAAATAATGGTCAGCGCGAAAGAAACAGCGAAAACAATATTATTAGCTTTATTCAAAGTGTCGAGAATCGATTCAACATCATTGCTATTTCTGAGACGCACAAACAGTTTCCCTGATTTTGTGGTATAGAATTTTTCCGTAACTTGTGTATATCCTAATTTTGCAGCGATTACATTATAGCATTTATCTATGTAGTCCTCAAACGACGTGTCATCGTCCGCTTCTGTTCCCCATTTCAAATATGTTTTAATTATTTGCTGGGGAATCAGGTGATACTGGCTCGCGATGATCTGATCGATGTCATGATTAAGTCTTTCGCTATCTTCCGATCTTTTATAAAAAATAAGTTTATGCAGGGGAGCAAACACTTTTAGATATTGTTCTTCTAACACATCGCGGTTCTTTGACTTCTGCGCACTATATTTTGTAAATAGGAATTTAATAGCTAAAGTTATCAACGACAGTGCGCCGGTAATTAGTATGTTATTCGCTGCGCCATCCATCATCCTATTCCTTCGCGCCGATTGGCTTGTTGCGCCATCAGTAGGCTTTGTCTGTATTGCTCAGCCGGGGGAACATCTATAAATTCAACCGTCTTGTCAAAATTCGCTTTTACAACTGCCTTAATCTCATCAAGCGTGACCCTGAAAAACTCTCTTCTAGTGTTTACAAAATTCAGCTTACGATCCGCAAAAGCCCTATGAAGCGCAGCCTCCAACGCCGGTGCGTCATCGCTGAATATCATCGCATGCACGTCAAAATTAAACGGTACAGACGCGTCTCCCAGTTCATCAACGCGCTCTGTAGGATCAAGCCGCCTTGTCATGCCTATTTTATAAACGTCGGGGCCAAAGGCCCCAATATTCGATATGACATAGACATATCCCGCTTTTTGGTTTGCGGCACGATAATCCACATCCTTGATCGCAGATTCAAGCTTTTCAAGCTGGGCAACAATTTCGGCCTTTTTCTCCAGCAGTTCTTCGTTGCTCTCGCCAGCAGACTGAATCTGAGCTTCAATTTTTTTCAGGGCGTTTGAATAATGCTTTTGCTCCTTTTCGATATTCTTCCGGGCCTCCTCCAGCTCTTTTGCTAGTTTGGCCTCCTCCCGCATTCTGGCTCGTGCTTCCTTCAGCGCTTCTTTTTCTTCCTGCTTTTTTACCTGGTATTCATGCGCCAAATACAACTCTTCGATTTTAAGCTGATAAAATCCTTCGGTAACAGTGATCCCCATCATAGCACCAAGCTTTGAAATAGCTTCCCTTGATGCGCCGATACGTTTGACGCTGCTTTCTAGATTGCTGAATTTGACATGTTCAACAATATCGTCGCACTCTGCGTTGAACGCGCGTAAAAGCAGCTTTTGCATATTGGCGACCATCTTTCTCCCCTGCGCGGCGCTGCCGTTCACCTGCCAATTCGTGGCCCCGGTTACTGCGGTTTTATCCTTGATCATCGCCTTCTGCCAGTTACGTATGCTGGTAAGCTTTTCTTTGTACTCATCCACAGTTGTAAAGCTATATCGAGGCGCATAAAGGCCAAACGACTGAAGTAAAATTTCCTCATCGGTTTCAATTATTTGATTTTTTAAACTTGCGAGTTCGGCGGTTGAATTGTCAATTTGGTGTAATATCGTATTCAGTCTTTCAGTTGATTCCTCAATTTTACCTTGCAATTCGGCAAGGCTTATTTGCTCAGGGGTTAGTTGTTCTTTCAGTCTGGCAATTTCTTTCTTCTCTTTTGTTCCGAAAAGCGACATAAACCGATTCCTTTCTGCATTAACACCCTCTGAAATTAAATGGTAATAGTGTAACAAATAATTCTTCTTTAAATGCATATTAAAGAAATTTGCTCCTCAATCTATATAACGAAAAAAATCGTCAAATGTTGCACTTGAACGTTTGTTTTGTGCTAAATGCCAATTATTTTTACTATTTGTACAAAAATTCGACCTTCACTTCTTGCACCTTTTTTCGCTAAAGAGAACTATACTTCTCCCACAATTCAAATAAAGTGTGCTAGAATAATTTTCAAGTGGTGATGTTTCACAGTTTTCACATAACATGATTGGCGCTTGCAATAATAGCCATGAGGTGTTATGGCATGTATATTGCAAGGTCTCACTTGAGGAAAATCAGGCTCATTAAGGGGTATACGATCCGGGAATTAGCGTCCCGGTCCGGCATTACCCGTGAATGGATTGAGCGAATCGAGAAACAGGATAGTCCCAACCTGAGAACCACCACGATCTGCAAACTGGCAACCGCGCTAAGTGTTCATCCAGAAGAACTGATAACGTATGAATGGATTACCAATAAGTGAGCCTTGACAGCACAGAGAGAGGAGTGATACCATAGATGTAGAACAAATGTTCTTACTGAGGGCAAAAAAGAATAAGACAGCTTATGCTTTGGCGGGCGCGGCTGCCTTATCCTTGGGGGAAACACCGTAGTGCCTCCGCGCCCTCATTATACAGCAGACGGAGGCTAAATGCAATGCACCGTTTTGTGGCGTGTGTTTATTATGAGGAGGGTTAAAATATGGAAGAAAAACAAAATAATAAGAAACAAATTGAAGATGAATTCTTACATAGTTTAGCAAAAACGCTTTGCAAGACCGAGCATCCGGAATTAGCGTTTAATTCTTATAGCAAAGCACTAAAAGTTTTGTACAATGAGTTCGGCAAGAAGCTGAAGAACGACCTTTTGTCTTTCAGTCAAACTACTAACATCAATGTCTAGATCGGCAAATAGTTTCTTGAGACATATAAATATTTTTTCTTCTTTATCCCCTGAATCAGCCGACAATGATTCAGGGGGTTTTTCCGTTTTACCGAACTCCGCATCTAAATCAGTGATTTGGTAGATATCGCAGAGTATAAGGAAGGTTTCTGCGTCGGGCTGACGATATCCGCTTTCCCAACTATATACCGTTTTATCAGATACAGATATACCTTTTTTTTGTAGTAGTAATACAACTTCTTTCACGCTCAGGCCAGCTTCTTTTCTTTTTTTCTTCAATACTGAATATACAGATGTTTCCAATATAAATCACCTCTTTGCGTATTAAGTATAAGTCTAATAGAATCTAAAGTCAAGAATAAATTCTGCGAAAAGTAGAAAAACTTATTGAAAATCTATTGACATTCTACTTTGAGCAGGATATAATGCAGATAGATTCCTCGTAAAGTAGAAATGAGGTGAAAAAAATGAACGTGTGTGAATCATTAAAAGCGATTATCAAAGGCAGGGGCATTACATACGCGCACTTATCCAGAGAAACTGGAATTCCAATTGATGCAATTTCTAGTTCTTTAAACGGAAAGCGAAACCTAAAAGCGGATGAATTTATTGCAATCTGTAGTGCTGCGGGCATCAATATGCAAAGCTTTAGAAAAAGTCTAAACAAGCCGCCCAAAGCATCTTAGAAAGGAGTTTCAAAATGGCATTACCCGTAAACGCCGAAACGGAACGGAGTAGAAAGTTCTGCAAGCCGGAAAATATCCAGAAACAAAGCCTCGTGTTAGCCGATATAAATGTCCTCAAAAGAATGCTGTTTAACAATGGTTGCTCACCGAAGTCTGATAATATTCGCCTGATTTGCGTAAATGGCCACCAGAAAATAAAACAAAGGAGAAGAATTGTCAATGCAATGGAACAGAAAAAAACTTGATGAGTCGACCACTTGCACAACAACAAAAGTTGAAGAAGCGCCAAAATTGAAAATTGAAAGCGACGGGAGAGCTACATCCATTTGGATTAACGGCATCAACATAACTAGAGGCGTGACTGATGTAAGTTTTGCGCATTATTCGAATGAAAGCTCGCGCCTAGCTATAACACTTGACGTAAATAAGTTTGAGTTTTTGTAAATATTTCTACGCGCTACGAGCTGCGGAAATAACGCCTGAGTGATAATAACAAGCATGGAACACTGCACGGGTGCCGAACGCTTACTTTTTCTTTTTTTCCAAAATGTAAACTGTACTTTTCAAATTGCCAATCCATTCCGATATGGAGCGATCTCGAAACCCTTGTTTGCGCAAAAATTCTGCTTTTTTGGCATTGTCCGTGCTGACTTTCCCCGATTGTAACTGATATTTTTTCGCGCTATTCACCTCCCTTCTCTGCCCAGAAGGCCGGTGAACCCGTGCAGTGTTCCATGCTTGTTATTATCACAACTAAATGCCATCAAATACAAGAATCGAGGTAAAAGCAATGTCTACAGCACAAATCATCTGTCTGGTATTGTGCGGCTCAGCGATCGCTATCGCACTCATCAACATCATCTATTTACTTGCAACACGCCCAGAATCATTTAAGCGCGATAAACGCAATGACGACACCAACAACCGCGACCACAAGACCAAGGATAGCGATCACTAAGTTGATCAAATCCATGCGCTTCGTGTACTTCATGTTTTTCGCATCTTCCGTTTTGCGCTCTTCGCGCTCAGCAACCAAACCCTGATCGATCGTTGCAACTTTCTCGCTGATCTCACTCAAGTTTTCAGCCGCATCCGCTATTCTTCTGTCTCTTAAATAATCGATTTCGGCCGCGTCTCTTATTGGATCTCCGATTCTTCTTTGCAGATTCCTGGTCAAACTGCTGGGATCGAATCCAAGTCCATAATTTTTATCCATTTATAATCACGCCCTTTCGGCACAATATTACCACATATTGTATAAAACGTAAATACAGAAACCGAGGTGAAAGCAATGGTATCTGAAAAACTCATAAACGAAACCCTCCCCGCCTGCCTCTCGCTGCGTGAAGCAGACAAGCGGTTTATCGATGGCCTCATGCAAGGCATCATGCTCGCGCGGGAATCACCGGAGAATAAGCAGAAAGTGTCATAGAAAGGAGGCGCAGCGTGAACCCCAAAATCAACATATCCGAAATGCCCCAAACTGAGGCCGAATACTTGGCTCGCCAAACGCTGCGCGCGGTGGAACGATATTTCGCCCGCCCAGGTGTGCAGGAGGTCTACGAAAAATGGCTCGAAGAACGAAAAAAAGGAAGAACACCTCATGAAACAATATAAAGTAACAATCACCAACGGCGACTACCCACTATCCTACACCTGTAACACAATCGCGGATGCGTATGCGTGCCTGCGGACGCTCGAAAGTTGGGCGCCCGAGCGGATTACAATTAATTGGGATGATCTGATGGATAGCCTCGTAAAGATACGCGGAAATGAAGTATTAGAGGTTGAATACAAAGGTTGCATGGTCACCGCACTTGAGGAGGCGGACGCAGATGACGATCTGGATTGAGGCCCTCCTCGGCCTCTCTGCCATCGCCCTGTGTGCCGTGGCGTGCTGGCGGGAGGACAAGCTGGTGGAGTGGGAAAATAAGATAAAAAGGAAGTGGAAAAATCGTGACAAGAGAAGAAGTAATACAAAAACTTGAAGCCGGAGACAAGAATTTTAAAATATGCAATTTATCGGGTCTCAACCTGTGCGGTGCCAACCTGTGCGGTGCCGACATTGATTATGCGTGCTGGCCTCTCTGGTGTGGAGGACTACACGTCAAAATTGATAAGCGCATCGCATGTCAATTGGCATATCATTTTTGCAATCAAGATTGTGACGATCCTGAGTACATAGAGGCCTGTAATGCGATCCTTGATTTTGCCAACCAGTTCCACCGCGCGACAGAGTGCGGGTTCTTGGAGCCGAGAGATGCCCGGTGAACCATTTTAAACCCGGTGACCACGTTCGCGGCGCCGTAGCCACGGCAAATACACGCAGCCCGGCGAGCTGCTGGAGGCCGTTGTAACTGATCTCAACCCGGATGGGGATATCCGGATCCGAGTGATCAAGCACGCAAAATTTGACGCGGGGACGATGCCAGAATTTGAAGTGTCGGCTGGAGAAATCGAATTGATTGAAGAGGAAGGAGGATGAATATGCCATTTACGGCTGAAGAGCTGGAAGCAATGCGCATTGCGGATGAAGAGATCGAACGGGAGTTTGAGGAGTCCTGTTCCGCACAGTACGCGGATGCTGAGATCAGTAAGTGGCTGGATGACTTGGCGGTCAATGATGCGTTGGATCATAAGCAGCTACATAACAAACGGCGTCGGCGTGCCTACCGTGAGGCACACAAGGACGAGATCGCAGCCAAGCAGCGTGCCTACCGTACCCGCAAAAAGAACGCCGCTCCCGACACGGCAATTGTCAGAGAGCGGCACGTAAGAAAACCCGAACGAAATAAGGCGATCCTTACAGCTACAGTGTAGCATTGGGGGCGCCGGAAGTCAAGAATGGAGGCAGAAAAGTGAAACAAGATGAACAACAGGGGCAGGAGCTACAGGCCGTGTCAAACAGCCTGCCTGCCAACGTCTTTGCAGATAAAGAAGGCTTTAACCAGCTTGTCCGCGTGGCGACCGCCTTCTCAAAAACAGCAATCATCCCGGAAGCTTACCGGAACAAACCCGAGGATTGTATGGTTGCCATCGATATGGCAAACCGTATGGGGGTACCGCCCCTGATGGTGATGCAAAACCTGTATGTCGTCAAGGGCAAGCCTTCCTGGGCCGGACAGGCTTGTATGGCCCTCATCCAATCCTGCGGGAAGTTCACGCAAGTCCGCCATACATATACCGGCGATAAAGGAACCACTTCCCGCGGCTGCCGCGTGACCGCTGTCCGGCTGGACACAGGCGAGGTGGTGGAAGGGCCCCTCGTCACAATGGAAATGGCGAAGGCCGAGGGATGGACGTCAAACCCAAAGTGGCGCAATATCCCGGAACTTATGCTCGCTTATCGTGCGGCCGCTTTCTTTGCCCGCGTCCATTGCCCGGAAGCGCTCATGGGCGTGCAGACGGCGGAAGAGGTTGAGGATGTTGCACAGGCAAAACCGGACATTCCGGACGTGCTTGCCGGAGAGGAGGAAATCCCGTGAAGCATCTCATCAAGGCAATCGACGAATACATCGGCTTTCTGGAATACAAGCTTGAATCCACGGAACTCGTCCTTCAGACGAAAGAGCAGGAGCTCTCGCAGCTGCGCAAGGAAAACGAAACGCTCCGGGCAAAGCTTCGGGAGGCAAAATGATGGCATACCCTTGTCTCTTCTCCCCACAGCGGGAATGTACGGGCTGCGGAGGCTGCCACGCTGTTAAAAATACGTCGGAGCCGGATATTGATCTGCTCATCGACCAGTTTATCGAAGAAAGGGACGAACGATATGAACCTGACATCTGATACATATTTCTCTCCGGAAGCCCAGGCAGCATACATGGGCGCCAGCCAATTCAAGGCCTTCCGCGCCTGCGAGGAAAGCGTTCTTGCCAGACTGCGCGGAGAGTGGGAGGAGCCAAGATCTACCTCCCTGCTGGTGGGCTCCTACGTGGACGCATATTTCGAGGGGAAGCTTGACCGCTTCAAAGAACAGAATCCCGAAATCTTCACCAAGCAAGGCTCGCTGAAGGCGGAATACCGGCGGGCAGATCTTGTCATCGCCCGGATTGAACGCGATCCCATGCTCATGAGATATCTCTCCGGAGAAAAGCAGGTGATCAAAACCGGGGAAATTGCAGGGGTCCCCTTTAAAATCAAGATGGATAGCTACCATCCCGGCAAGGCGATCGTGGATCTGAAAGTCATGAAAGATTTTCGGAACATCTGGGAGCCGGATGAGCGCAGATATGTCCCCTTCGCGGAATATTGGGGGTATGACTTTCAGGGCGCTATCTACCAGGAGATTGTGCGGCAGGAGACCGGACACCGGCTCCCCTTCTTTATCGCCGCCGCCACCAAGGAGGAAAGCCCGGATATCGCCCTGCTGCATATCCCACAGGAACGGCTGGACGCCTGCCTTGCCGTTGTGCGTGAAATGGCCCCGGCTTATCAGGCGATCAAGGAGGGCCGGGAGGAGCCAACGCGTTGCAATCGTTGCGACTACTGTAAGGCTAGCAAGGTGATCACGCAGATCGTCGACTATACGCTCGCCGGGTATGCAGGGTAATGGACGCTTTTCGTGCGATTAAAGAGGCGATTCCCATGAGGGAGGCCGTGGTCCAATATGGCTTTGAGCCGGACCGGGTCGGGCGGATATGCTGTCCTTTCCACGACGATCAGAACCCATCCCTCCGGCTCTATGAAGGCAGCGGCGGCTGGTGGTGTTTTGTCTGCAATGAGGGCGGCAGCGTTATTGATTTTACAGCTAAACTGTTCGGACTGTCCTTTCTGCAAGCAGCAAAGAAGCTGGACCATGATTTTAGCCTCGGCTTGATGGACGGTTCTGTGGATCCAAACGATGCCGTACGCAGGGATAAGATTCGGCGGCAGAAAGAGGCGGCGCGCAGGCAGTATCGGTCGGAATATGATTCGAAATGCCAGGAGGCAAATGAAATTCGCTCTATGCCACTGCCGCCGCCTGGCAGCCCTGTTTGGGGTGAATATGCCGCCCTGTTGGGCCGGCTGGACTACCTGGAGAATTACTGGTTTGAGGAGAATCGCTGGAGGTGAGGAGCACGCAGGAATACCAAAAGGAAGATTTCAACACCCCGGCGCCATATGAGGCCATCCTGTCCATTGAGAACCCGTTCGAGCAGGAGGTCGCCGTCAACCAGATGGCGGAATACGCAAAAAAAATGGGGCTGGGCGCCGGCGGATTCAAACGCATGCTACGCAAATACATTGAATCCAAGCGGGAAGAATCCAGCACCGTCTATGTAGAGAATACTACCAGCTTTACAGGGCAGCCCCTGGAGCTGGACACCGGGGAATGGCGTGCAGATGATTGGGGCGTCACCCGGAAAGCGGTCTATGGCGTGGAGGAGGCGTGCCCCCACCCTTTGATGCCGGTAGAGCGGCTGGTGAATATCGACACGGGCGTGGAGAAGCTCAAGCTTGCCTTCTGCAAAGGGGACCGCCGCTGGCGGGAGATCATTGCAGATAAAAGCGTGCTTGCCAGCAATCAAAAGATCCTCCAGCTGGCGGACCAGGGCATTGCCGTAACCAGCGAGAGCGCCCGCGCCCTGGTAAAATACATCTCCGATATGGAAAACATGAACTATGCCCTCATCCCGGAGCGCCGCAGCGTGTCCCGGCTGGGATACATTGAAAAGGAGGGCTTTTCCCCCTATGTGGATGGCCTGATCTTTGATGGGGATGCAAACTTTCGCAATATCTTCGAGAGCATCAAAAGCGCAGGGAGCCGGGAGAGATGGATGGAAGTAGCGCTTGCTGCTCGCCGCGGCAATGCGATGGCTCGGGTTGTACTCGCGGCGAGCTTTGCAAGCGCGCTGGTTTCACCATGCGGGAGCCTGCCGTTCTTTGTCCATCTGTGGGGTGGCGAGAGCGGTACCGGCAAAACGGTCGCCCTTATGCTTGCTGCGTCTGTCTGGGGCAGCCCGGAGATGGGGCGGTACATACAGACCTTTAACAGCACCTTGGTTGGCCGGGAGAAGCTCGCTGCCTTCCTCAACCACCTTCCGTTAATGGTGGACGAATTGCAGCTTGCCAGGGACAGCCGCGGCCGGCTCATGTTCGACGTGTATGCACTGGCGGAGGGCGTGGGCCGCACCCGAGGCACCAAGACCGGGGGAATCGACCGCACGCCAACCTGGGCAAACTGCATCCTCACCACTGGGGAGACGCCGATCACAAACGCAGGGAGCGGCGCCGGCGCGGTCAATCGCGTCATTGAGATCGAATGCAAAAGCGGCGAGAAAATCATTGAGGATGGCCACACCGTCAGCAACGCCTTAAAGAAAAACCATGGGTTTGCGGGAAAAGAATTTGTCCAGAAACTCTACCAGGGGGATAACGTGCAATCCGCCGCCTCCCTTTACCACAAATATTTCAAGGAACTGTCTGATAACGATACCACCGAGAAGCAGGCTATGGCGGCAGCCGTCATTGTGGCGGCGGATCAGCTTGTCACAGAGTGGATCTTTCACGACGGAAGATCGTTGACGGTGGAGGAAATTTCCCGCTTCCTGGCTTCACGCGCTGCGGTGTCCTCCGGGGAGCGCGGTTATCGGTATATGTGCGACTGGGTGACCCAGAATGCAAACCGGCTGCGCCCCGGCGTTGAGCAGGGAGAAGTCTACGGCGTACTGGATGATCGCGGGGAATGGGCCTATGTGATTGGATCCGTCTTTCGAAGGGCGGCGGAGGATGCGGGGTTCTCCTCCACCGCACTGCTATCCTGGCTGCGGGAACGGGGGCTGATCCAAACCCGCGGGCGCAACAATACCCGTGGGAAACGGGTAAACGGCGTTTTGACGGAGTGCGTGGTAATGCGCTTATCGCAGGAACAGGAGCCGGACGACTTTGAGGAAATATGACCGTGGGACAACGTGGGACGCACGTGGGACAGAAAAAGTCCCCCAAACCGCGCAGGTGCAAGCCTGTGGGACTGTGGGACATGTGGGACGCTGCACACACATGTATATATGGGAATATATTTTCTATTCTTTTCCCCTTAAAAAAACAGTTCCTCGCGCGTAGGGAAACTTGTGGAATTTGTCCCACAGTCCCACACATACCCGCAATCCACGCAGATACAAGCTCTTTTCCGTGGGACAGGCTGTCCCACACATTCCCACAGTCCCACACAAAAGGAGGAACAATGATGGCAAATGAAAAAGATATCCAAACGATCCTGGAGCGCTCCGGATACAAAATCCCGCCATACCGCATGGCGTGCGTTGCAAAGGACGCGGCAAAAATTGTGGGCATCCTGTTTGGAAACGGCGCGGTTGCATATACGGCGGAGGAAGCCTCCATGCTGCTTGATCTTGCAAAACTCATCCACGGGAAGGCGGTGAACGGAAATGAACCTGCGGGATTATCAGAAGGAATGCATTGATATCATTCAGGCACAGAAGCCGGGCGCATACCTCATCCAGATGGCGACAGGCCTCGGCAAAACCGTAACCTTTGCAAACCTTCCGCGGCACGGGCGCATGCTGATCCTCTCCCACCGGGAGGAGTTGGTCCATCAGCCGGAAAAATATTTTGACTGCCCGTTCGGGATTGAGCGGGGACCGGAACACAGCAACGGTGAGGAGGTTGTCAGCGCGTCCGTACAAAGCATGGCGCGGCGGCTCCACAGGTTCTTACCGGATGATTTTGACGCCATTATCTGCGACGAGGCGCACCATGCGGCTGCAAATACATACCGGAATATCTTTACATACTTCCGCCCGCGGTTACTGCTGGGTTTTACGGCTACCCCGAACCGTGCGGATAATGTCCGGTTGGATGATGTTTTTTCCGAGATCATTTTCCAGCGTGACTTACGTTGGGGAATCCGGAATGGTTATCTCTCGGATGTTTCCTGCCGGCGGGTGAATATCGGCTACGACCTGCGGTCCGTCCACAGCCGATGCGGAGATTATGCTCCCGGAGAACTGGAGGAAGCGATGGAAGGTACGGCCGATGCGATCGCGGAAGCCTACAAAAAACTAGCGCAGGGGGCAACGCTGATCTTTGCAGTGTCCGTCCGCCAGGCAAATGAAATCGCTGGGAGAATTCCCGGAGCCGTGGCAATCACAGGAGAGACAAAAAATCGGGCGGAACTTATCGGGCGATTCACCCGCCGGGAAATCCCCTGCTTGGTCAACTGTATGGTTTTCACCGAAGGGACGGATATTCCTTTGGTCGAAACGGTTATCATAGCCCGCCCAACGCAGTCGGACAGCCTGTATACCCAGATGGTGGGGCGAGGGCTGCGGCTACATCCCGGCAAAGAAAAGCTCAACCTGATCGACTGCGTAGGCGTCACCGGGAAAGCAAGCCTCTGCACAGCGCCGTCTCTGCTGGGAATTGACTTGAAAGGCGTCCCGCAGGAAAGGCAGGCAGATCTTGAGGGCATGTTGTTCGAACTGCCGGACAAGGCCCTGCGTGCGGCAGACTGCCCGGAGAGCTGGATCCGCAATGTAGAGATTGTGGACCTCTGGGCAAGAGAGCAGGCCTACAACACGCACAATGTCAACTGGTTCCGCATGCCGGATGGATCGCTAGTCTGTTCATTGCCGGAGCGCAGGCGGCTCATGATACCTTGCCCAGACGAGCTAGGGCGGGTACGGTATAACGGCCGGCGGATGGAAATGCAGCAGGCGCTGGATCGCGCATACAGGACGCTATGCGCCGAATATGCGGAGAGCCGGTATATCTGGGACCTGGAGCGTGCCAGGCGGTGGGGAAGTGCCCCGGCGAGTGAGAAGCAACTTCAGCTGGTCAGGCGGCGGTGCAAAGGGTTTAAACCGGAGGGACTGACCAAGCTACAGGCAAGCCAGATTCTCAGCCGCACGCTGTCATACAGGGGGCGGGCGTCATGACGGAAGCGCAACATCAGGCGTATGTATTCAAGTGGGCGGCGCAGCCCTCTATCCGGGGAAAGTGGCCTTGTTTGAAGCTGCTGCACCACATCCCGAACGGCGGGAACAGGGATGTGGTTGAGGCGAGGCATTTAAAGCAGCAGGGCGTTAAAAAAGGCGTACCCGACCTGCATCTCCCTGTCGCCCGGGGATCCTATCATAGCCTATATATTGAGATGAAGGCGGAAACCGGAAGAACGAGCCCAGAACAAGAATGGTGGATTCGGGAACTAATGCAGGAGGGAAACTTTTGCGAGGTATGTCACGGCTGGGAGAGCGCAGTGCGAGTGTTGGAATGGTATCTCGGTCTGGAGGAGGGAGGTATGCAGGATGACGTTTGACGAAATCGAAAAGGCGATTGTCCGGCAGGATAAAAGCCCTTTGTCAAAGCTTAGCACACAGCCAGAGCAATACTGCTACTACTGCTTGGAATCCCTTTACCGGATGTATCGGGCAAAAGAACTGGACCGGGAGGAGGCCAGCGCGCGGAAACAAGGAATCCGGACAGCCTTCGAGATGGCCGTGCAACGGGAAGAAGAACGGATGCAGTTTTTCAGGCAGCAACAGGAGCATGTCAAACTGTCCGGAGATCTACTAACGCAGTTGATCAAAGAGTCCGGCAAAGCAGACCCTTACGATCTTCTTCTGGCTGCGGTGAAATGCCTGTGCTTACTGCGTGGAGAAATGGTCAGCTATGGACTCATTGAGCAGAAGATCAACGAACGGAGGCAATCCGATGCGAAAAATACGCAAGAGCAAACCGCCGGAACAGGCGATTGAGCAATACACGTTTTACGGCACGGTCGTATATACCTGCCCATACTGCTCTGCCCAACTAGGGGGGGGCTGAGACGAGCAGGAGGCCGGAGAGGTGCCCGGAGTGCGGGCAGAGGATAATGTATGAGAAGGTGGAAAAATGAAAGGAACAATCCGCTACATTGCGTATAGCGTCATATATACCGCCCGTATCCACGCCAATGCGCTGTGCCGGTTGAGATTTATGGCGATTAAAGCCGTTGCAAAGCCGGACTACTGGCCGGCACATCATAAATGGTGCCCTACATGCAAATATCGTTGTTTGCAGCGAGCAGGCGTATACGACAAAGCGTGTGAGGCATGGGGAATCAAGGAAGGAGATCAGCAAGAATGAATGTCATAGAAAGAAAATATTACACTTGTGAGAAATGCGGGAGGACATCGCAAAACGAAAGCAAAATCAAAGACTGCGAGGCATCGCATCTGACAATCAAACCTGACGCAGAAATCACAGTGGATTATGCGCGCGGCGCTATGTGCCCAGATGTCTTGCGAATAGAGATGTCGGACGGCTCAATCGCAACGTATCGTCTCACGCGGCACGATGACGAAAAGGAGTGATTTCAAATGATTTTGCCTGTTAGAGATGGCGAGTGCCCTTACTGTCATTACGATACGTATGCAATAGGTGACGAACCATTGCGATGCGAATTATGTGGGTGGATCGATATGAAGCCGAAAACGCACGAAATAAAGATTTTGGAAAGTCCTTACATAGCCGCTCATATTGGAATAAAACCTTGGGAATATCGTAAAGATGATCGATGCTATAACGTTGGAGATATTTTGTGTTTATATTTGTGGAATGAAAGGATAGGCGATTATGAAGGGCTCAGTATTAAACGGCGGGTTACATATATCCTACGCGGCCCTGCGTTTGACATCCCAGAAGGCTATTGCATCATGACGACGGAGAAAGTGCAACAAGAGGAGGCGAGCGGGCATGACTAGCGAAAGTAATAGCTCTGCCAGCTTTGAACCTGGGGACTTTTGCTTGTACGCATTTGGCAAAGAAAACAAATCCAAAGCCGTGGTGGAAGTCGTAAAGGTATTGGACGATCCACGTGGAGTGGCGCAAGTTAAATTTCACAGGGTTTTGGCGGATGATACCGGTAACGGCTTGTTCAACTATCTGCGCCGTACAGGCGATACGATGAACGCCAGCTTTGAATATCTTAAAAAGTTGCCCCGAAAGCAGGTGAAAAAGTGACCGTCAAAGACGCCGAGAACATAAAGCTTGATCCGGATGTCTACTCCCGATGCGTCGCCACGGCAAAGGGGTATTACCGGATGTTACAGCGGCAGCGAGAGATCGAAGAAGAGATTATCCATGAGACGCATGCACCAGACGGCCAGCCGAGGGGCAGCGGTACAGGGGACCCCACCGGACGGAAGGTCGAGAAGATCCTCCAGAGGCAGCGGGAGAACGACCGGAAAATTCGGGCGGTGGAACAGGCGTGGATGGAATGCGAAAGTGATCGTGAAAGAGAGCTAATCAAGCGCAATCTTTTTGAGGAGACGCAGATGCAATACATCTGGTTGGAAATGTCCTTGCGGACAATGAAACGCTGCCGAAAGCGATTTTTAATCCGGCTCGCAAAAAATCTTCAAGAAATTTAGCAAGTGGCACCTTTTTCTCAAAATAGGGTCTATAATTGGTACTGTGGAATGATTGCAAGAACCTTTTTACTTTCAGTTTTCTCCTTTCTTCCCGCCTTACCCCGGGGCGGCAATACCGGGGACAGATACAGGCGGTAGGCCGGTGCCCTATTCAAGGCGGGCTCAACACCTGCGCCGCCGTAGCAAGCCGAAAGTCCACGGTAGTGCGTAGTCAGGCAACCCGGGCCGGTGGGGCACAACCGGCAACTAAACCAATACCAGCGGACTGCCTTTCCCCAGGCGGTTCGCTATTTTTATACCGATATAAGCTTTAAATGAGGTGGTGAGGTGGCGAATGGTAAATATCAATACTGGCTGACAAAAGACGGTTTGACGCTACTCACTGCATGGGCGCGGGATGGCCTCACGGATGAACAGATTGCAAATAACATCGGGATTACGCCTTCCACGCTCTACGCTTGGAAGGGTAAATTTTCGGAGATTTCGGAGGCCTTAAAAAAAGGCAAGGAAATTGTGGACATTGAGGTTGAAAACGCGCTGCTTAAACGGGCTAAGGGATATAGCTATGTCGAAAAACGTGCCGAAATGAAAAACGGCCGGATTACTAAAATCGTAACTGTGACAAAAGAAGTCCCTCCGGATGTAGGCGCGGCTGCCATGTGGCTGAAGAACCGGAAGCCGAAAGCTTGGAGGGACCGTCCCGAAGCTCCAGCCGGAGAAACGCCGGAAAATAACCTCCTTCAAGCCATCGCGGAAAGCACGAAAGGAGCAAAGTAAATGGAGTACAAACCATTCAGCCAGAAGCAATTAACAACGCTCTGCTGGTGGAATTACGACAAATACAAGCATCATGACGCGCTGGTCTGCGACGGTTCTATCCGATCTGGCAAAACGCTTTCCATGTCCGTCGGCTTTGTTCTCTGGAGCATGACACGGTTCAGCGGGCAAAACTTCGCCATCTGCGGAAAAACGATCGAATCCCTGCGGCGCAATGTGATTTTGCAGCTCCCCCACTGGTTGGAGGGGCTGTTTTCGTTGTCGGAACGGCGCAGCGAAAACCTTTTGACGATTACTGCCGCCGGGAGATCAAACCGGTATTTTTTGTTTGGTGGACGGGATGAAAGCAGTTACGCGTTGATTCAAGGCATGACGCTTGCCGGCGTGCTTTTTGATGAGGTAGCCCTTATGCCGCGCTCCTTTGTAGAGCAGGCGTTAGCTCGTTGTAGTGTTGCGGGGAGCCGATTCTGGTTTAACTGCAACCCGGAATCACCCTCGCACTGGTTTTACGAAGAATGGATATTGCGATCACGGGCAAAAAATGCGCTGCATTTGCACTTCACGATGGACGACAACCTTTCCCTGTCGGCCGAGATCAAGCACCGCTACGAATCCATGTATTCTGGTGTTTTCTACGACCGGTATATTCGCGGGGAATGGGTTGTTGCAGAGGGTCGGGTCTATAGGCAGTTTGCGGACAATCCGGATGCCTTTATCCTACGCGGGCCAACCGCTGGTATGGACGGCCAATTTTACATCAGCATCGACTATGGCACGATCAATCCGTTTTCGATGGGCCTCTGGTGCGTGCAAAATAAGCGCGCTACTCGCATCAAGGAGTGGTACTACGATTCGCGTAAAGAAAGCCGGCAGAAAACGGACGAGGAATATTATGCGGCGCTCGAAACGTTCGCCCAAGGCTACTATATCCGCAAGGTAATCGTTGACCCATCCGCGGCAAGCTTTTTGGAGACGATACGCCGCCACGGGAAGTTCTCCGCCTGGGACGCGGACAACGACGTGCTCGACGGGATCCGGGTCACATCATCCTTACTTAGCGCGGGGATGATCCAAATCCACGAATCCTGTAAAGATTCCATCCGGGAATTCGGCCTGTACCGCTGGGATGAAAAAAAACACTCTGACACTGTGCTCAAGGAAAACGATCACGCAATGGATGATATCCGATACTTCTGTTATACGATATTGGCCCGTGAATTCCGCTGGGTCGAATGGAAAAGAGGTGCTTGACCCCTATGTTTGAACGAATGCTGAAATGGCTGCGCCGGATGCTGACCTCCTTGTTTGGGGAGGATCGTGGCAGTGATAGCGTGGACGTTATCATTTCCGGCAAGATGGAGAGCGCAATTGCGCGCTGGGCCGCCGAATATGAGGGCAAGCCGCCTTGGGCGGGGAAGCTTATCAAAAGCATCGGGCTTCCCGCCGGGATTGCGGCCGAGGCCGCCCGGATGGTGACGATGGAGGTAAAACTGACGGTCGCCGGGAGTGTGCGAGCGGAATACCTGGACGCACAACTAAGCCCATTCCGGGATGCTTTGGAGAATAATGTTGAGTTGGCTGCTGCTTTAGGTGGGATCATCTTCAAGCCTTATGTTTGCGATGACCGGATCGTAATCGACGCGGTGCAGGGCGATTGCTTTTACCCCACCTCTTTTGATACGTCCAACCGGATGACCGGCGCGATCTTTGTCGACCAAATTGTCCGACGGAATACGGTGTACACGCGCCTGGAGCGACATGAATATGCCGCTGGCACACATATCGTCCAAAACAAGGCGTTCTCCAGCAGCAACACGATGGACCTCGGAAAGGAGATTTCGCTGGAATCCGTTCCAGAATGGGAACAGATTGCGCCGGAAGTTTCCTTTACCGGGGTAGACCGGCCCCTTTTTGGATATCTCAAAATGCCGTTTGCAAACCGGATAGACCGCCACTCTCCTCTTGGTGTTTCCATCTTCGCTGGCGCTGAAGATCTGATTCAGAATGCGGATGAGCAATACGGGCGGTATCTCTGGGAATTTGAGGGCGGTGAGCTTGCCATTGATGCGGCGGCGGATTACCTGATGACAACGCAGGACGGCAAGCAAACCCTTCCGAAAGGGAAAAAGCGGTTGTTCCGCGCCCACAACTCGAAAGACGCCAATTTTTACAATGTGTTTGCGCCTGCCCTGCGTGACGAATCCATCAAGCGGGGCTTCAACGCTATCCTACAGCGCATCGAATTTGCCTGCGGTCTGGCTTACGGGACGCTGTCGGATCCGCAGACGGTTGACAAAACAGCAGAGGAAGTACGCGCCAGCAAGCAGCGGTCATACAGCACGGTCAAAAGCATCCAGCGCGCGGTAGAAACCGCAGTAGACGACCTGGTCTATGCAATGGACCAGCTGGCGAACGCATATCATTTGGCCCCATCTGGCGCCTACGAAGTAACCTATGATTGGGATGACAGCATTGTCAACGACCCTGCCGCACGCAAGCAGCTGTTTTGGCAGTATGTGCAGGCTGGCAAATTCCCAATGTGGCGCTACCTAGTCAAATTTGAAGGGTATAGCGAGGATGATGCAAGGGCGATTGCGGGGGAAGCAGGAGGCGGCCTCGAGGATCCATTTGGATTTGGAGCTTTTGAAACGAAGGGTGTATCTCAGTCGTCAGTAGAGGAAGCCGCGCAGAAAGAAGCCGGAAAAAGCTTGAACGGCGCGCAGACACAATCTTTGCTAGCGGTAATGGAACAATACGCCGCAGGATCCCTAACCCTAGGGCAGGCGGTCAATATTATTGCAACCGCAATTGGCGTAAGCAAGGAAGAGGCCAAAGCGATTATTGAAGGTGCTGCCTGATGCTTGACCCAATCTATCTTGACCATGTATCCGATGAGATTGTCGAGCTTTATTCTGAGCTGGATCAAACCATCGTCCGGGATATCGTCCGGCGGCTCGTCAAAACAGGCACTGTTACAGATACGGCCCGCTGGCAGATCCTCCGGGCGCAGGACAGCGGCTTGTTGTATGATGAGATCATTGCGGAGGTTGCAAAAATCTCCGACACATCCGCAGCTCACGTCCAGGCGATGTTTGAGGATGCCGGCATCAAGGCGGTACAAAACGACGCAGCAATATATGAGGCCGCGGGCAAGTCCCCATTGCCGCTGAAAATGTCCCCCGCGGCTATGGGTGTGCTGAACGCAGGGCTGAGTAAAACAAACGGCCATCTGCGCAATCTCACAATGACAACCGCAAGCCAGGCACAGCAGGCATATATCCGCGCTGCGACGCTTGCGGAGATGCAGATCGAAAGCGGCGCGTTTGACTATGCAACGGCAATCCGCAACGCGGTACAAAGCGCCGCGCAGGAGGGCGCATGGGTGTCCTACCCCAGCGGTCATAGAGACCGGCTGGACGTAGCGGTTCGCCGGGCTGTGCTCACCGGGGTCGGCCAAACCACCGGCCAGATCGGGCTTGCATACGCGCAGGACATGGGTTGCGATCTGATGGAGATTACCGCGCATGCGGGTGCCCGGCCGTCGCACGCCGCTTGGCAAGGCAAGCTTGTCAGCCTGTCAGGGCGCACAGGGTATTTAAGCCTTAGAGACATTGGGTATAACACAGGGCCGGGGTTCAAGGGCTGGAACTGCCGCCACGACTGGTTTCCTTTCTTCGAGGGGCTGTCGGAATCCGCATACCCGCGCAGTGAGATTGAACAAATGAATAATGCTAGCGTCGAATTGGACGGTAAAAAAATCCCGCTGTACGATGCCACGCAGAAACAACGTGAAATGGAGCGCCGGATTCGGGCAACGAAACGGGAACTGGCGGGTCTTGACGAGGGAATCAAGGTGGCAGAAACAGACGAGCTGCGCAATGCCTTACGTGCAGATTTTAACGGCGCTTCCGTCCGGCTGAAAAAGCAGGAAGCAGCCTTGAAAGAATTCCTGCAAAAAACAGGGCTTCAAAACGATTCCACTCGCGTCCAGACGCGCGGTTTTGGCCGTAGTCAGGCGCAAAAGGCTGTAGCCGCTGATAAAAAGATAAGATCCTTCTCCAATGATTTGAACGGCGTGAAAACTCCGGCAGGCGTTACCGTATCAGGCGCGACAATGCACTTTGGCGAACGTGCCGTCGCTCGTGGGCTGTCAGGGAAGGATATCAGAGACGCTTTGACATCCCCGCTCCGAATTGGTAAAATAAAAGTAGACAGCAAAGGTCGCAAAAGCCTTGAGTTGACGGGAGAAAAAGCCCGCGTCCAGATCAATCCGGATGATGGCAGCCTCATCACCGTCTGGAAAACGAGCGAGAAACTGAAACACCGGTTGAAAGGAGAAGGAAAATGAAATTCAACAGTGAACAATCAGCTTTGCTTCGTAAAATCGATCCGAATATAGATCTTACCAATGAACTTTCCGACGATTTTTTGCTGGAACTTGAAGATAAAGTATCCGACTACTTCGCCCTTCACGGTCTTGCGAATAAAAATCAAGTGAACGATACAGGCCGGATATGCGAAGAAATTATGGATATCTTGGCCGACTAAACCGCTTTGCATCAGCAGAGCGGTATTTTTTATGGAAAATCAGTCAAAAAGCGTTGCCCAGGAGGCAGCGCTTTTTATATATGCGGCAGAACCGCAAAGGAGGAACAGCCAGATGCTGAAACCAATGAACCTACAGCTTTTTGCAGAGCCCGGTGATCCGGTACCCACAAGTGAATCAACCCCCGCCGCCGGAAAGACCTACTCGGAGGATTATGTCACCGCCCTGCGCGGGGAATCCGCCAATTACCGCACGCGCGCCAAGTCCTACGAGGGCGCCCTGCGTACCGTGCTAGGTCTAAAAGATGGCGAAGAACTGGGCGACCTGAACGCGCGCTTAAGCGCATACCAGCAAAATCAGACAAAGCAGCAGTCCGCCGCCCTGGAGGCGGCAAACAAGCGCCTGCTCGCCGCGGCAATGCGTACCCTGGAGGGGTACGATCACAAGCTGCTGGAAAAACTGATTGACCTGTCGAACGTCAAAGTCTCTGAAGATGGCACGGTAACGGGACTGAAAGAGGCGGCTGAAGCGGCCGCGAAGGATTTCCCTGCCGTGCGTAAAACACCCCCGCAATTTTCAAGGAGCACAAAGGGTCCCACTCAAAACATGGACAACAGGAAGGACCGTGCGAACGCCGCTCTGAGGGCGGTATTTGGAAAGGAGTAATTTTATGCCTATCAACAGAACCGAAGCCGAGGCGCTTATCCAGGAGCAGGTTGTTAACACAATCTTCCAGGATGTGCCGAAGCAATCCGTATTTCTTTCTATGGCGCGCAAGCTGCCGAATATGACAAGCAAGCAGACGCGCATCCCCGTGCTCGATATGCTCCCGATGGCCTACTGGGTCAACGGAGACACCGGGCACAAGCAGACCAGCCAGCAGGCTTGGGATAATGTCTATCTTACCGCCGCGGAGCTGGCCGTCATCGTGCCGATCCCGGAGGCGGTGCTCGACGATGCAAGCTTTGATATCATCGGCGAGGTCACGCCGCGCATCAACGAGGCAATCGGACAGCGTGTGGACAGCGCCACGATCTTTGGCGTCAACCGCCCCTCCGAGTGGCAAAACGACATCATCACGCTGGCCCGGCAGGCCGGGAACAACGTGTCCGGAGGCATCACCTACGACACCCTGCTGGGTGCGGACGGTCTTTTTTCAAAGATTGAATCATCTGGCCGGATGGCAACCGGGATCATCGCCTCCATGCAGACCCGCGCCGCGCTACGCGGTTTGAAGGATAATGAAGGCCGCCCACTTTTCAAGACGGATATGCAGGGCGCGACGCCTTATGCCCTGGACGGCGTTTCCATGCAATTCCCGCTTAATGGTTCCTTTGATACCTCTGTCGCGCAGATGGTAGCAGGTGACTTCTCGCAGGCCGTTTATTCGATTCGGCAGGACGTTACCGTCAAAATTCTTGATCAGGCGACGATCGTCGACCCGGAGAGCAAACAGGTGCTGTATTCCCTCGCTCAGCAGGACATGATCGCAATCCGCGTTGTATTTCGCATGGGCTGGGCGCTCCCGAATCCCGCTACACGGATGGACGAGAACCGCTTAGCGGTCCCCTTTGCGTACATCGAAGCATCTACGCCTTACACGACGCAGAAGGTCACGCTGACAGTCAAAGACAACCAAGAAGAACCGGCCGCCATTGAAGGAGCAACAATCAACGTCAACGGGAGCCGTAAAAAGACGGGAGTGGACGGAACAGCAGAATTTAACTTGCGTGCGGGCAACTACCCAGCGAAAATCAGCAAATCCGGTTACACAACGCAGCATGCAACATTGACTGTAGCTGCCTCCGCCGTTACGCAGACCATCACGCTGCCTGTCTCCACTTAAAGGAGGGCGCTTATGTACGCCGATTATGTGTTTTACGTGGAGGCCTATGGCGGGGAGGGTATCCCGCCTCTCGATTGGCCGCGTATCTCCCGTCATGCGGATGCGTATCTCGACCGGCTTACCTATAACCGCCTGAGGAATGGCGCTGTCGTAACGGACACGGTGCGCATGGCGGCATGTGCGGTAGCCGAAGTGATGCACCGGCACGAGGAAACACAGACGGCAAATCCAGTGGGGATCAAAGCCGAATCCGTCGGCGGTCAGTCCGTCACTTATGAGGACGCGGCGGCCTCCAGCGAACGATACGAAGCCGAATTGCTGGAGGCTGCCGATCTCTGGATTCCCCGGTCGGATCCGCTGCGCTATGCGGGGGTGTATGGATGCTAACCAACACGGACTGCACCCTATACCTCACGGAGGACGGCAAGGTATACCGCCGTGTGTATTGCCCGGCTTGTCACTGGGAGGATACCCGCGGCCAGAACATCAATAAAACCGGCAGTACGGCGGTGGACAACGTGCGGGCATTCCTGCCGTTGTCTGCCGCCGACTTGGTTGGCGCCAAGGGCTATCTGGTGCGCGGAAACTGTGCGTTTTATCCGTCGGACGATCACCCCATCCGGGAGTTGGTGACGCAAGGGGCCGCCCTGACGATCACAAGCGCGGCCCGATATGACTTCGGCAGCCCGGGCATGCAACACTGGGAGGTGTATGCAAAATGACAGACCGGATCGCAACCCCGCGAGGAGCGATCATCAAAACAAAGGACGGAACAACCTGTAAGCTGGTTTGGAACCCGAATTTCGCTCCGAAAAGAAACCAGCAATATTCCAGGGCGCAAAAATTTGTAGATCTTTCAGTCCTTCGCCTCTCCGCCCCCTACGTGCCACTGCGCACCAGCATGCTGTTGAAATCCGGGCAGCTCGGCACGGATGTCGGCAGCGGGGAAGTATGCTATATCGCGCCCTATGCGCAAAAGCAATACTATTCTCCCCGCAAGCCGGGCAGTTCTACAGGTGCATTGCGCGGACCGCAGTGGTTTGAGCGCATGAAAACAGATCACGGCAAGGAGATTATTGCGGGGGCAAAAAAAATAGCAGGAGGCGGTTAAATGACATCCATTATACGCGCTGTGCAGGAATGGCTCAACGGCTGTCCCTATCTCACGGATTTCACTGGAGGGCAGCACATTGACTGGACGGATAGCGCGCCCGGGAACTACGGGCTTGCACCGACAGGCAGTTCGGTTGTCGAGGTCTCTGAGGACGTCCTCGGCAACCGGACTGTTTACAAACAATACAACCTAGCCCTTTATGCCCGGAACTGGACAGTAGATGATGTGATCCGGCTCGAAAACACAACGTTCCTCGATGATTTTCAGCAGTGGGTTGAAGAGCAGCAGGCTGCGGGGCTTACGCCGAAATTCGGCGACGACCCGGACACAGAGGAAATCTCCGCCCAGAACGGCATGCTGTTCGAGCTGGCCGAGGACGGCCAGACAGGGCTATATCAAATTCAGATCAAAATTAACTATCTAAAAAGCTATGAAAGGAGTGGTTCATGATGGCAGCAACCTATGCAGCCGGAAGGGCTCAGCGCAAAACACTGATGTTTTTCTTTAAGGTCCCAGGTGACGGCTCTCCGGCCTATGAGATCATCGGCAAAGGCATCGAGGAAGCCGGAATCAGCCAGTCTGCAAACGTAGAAACCGTAGTAGATATCCTCGGGAACGCCGAAACCACGCTTGACCAGTACGAAAAGACGACTGAACTTGATCCGATCTATGTCACGGGAGACAGCAAATTTTCTCAGTGGCTGGACGAAGTGGAGGAGAAAGAGAAGATCCTCGACGACGCGCAGGCGACCTTCCTGGTGGTCAAGGCGTACAAGACCACTGGGGAAAGCAAATATGTTGCCTGGGAACAGAAAGCAGTAGTAGAACTGACCGACTTCGGAGGTGGGACAAAGGGCGTAAACCTGCCCTGCACGCTACACTGGTGCGGTCCCCGCACCCACGGGACATTTGACCCGTCAAATCAAACATTTACGGCCGGTGAATCCGTTTCACTGGGGTAAGGAGGATTCGTATGAATGCCAGAGTACCTGAAAAGAAGATTGATTCTATCCGCATTGATACCGGTGCCAAGCGTATTGAGGTAAACGACGAAGGCGAATACATCACGCTGAACTTCGCCGATCAGTCTCTCCCTACCCGGTTCTTTGCGATGGCCGACGATTTCCAAGAGAAGGAGCCAGAATACCGCGCTAGAGCCGAGGCGATTGACGCCAACACGGATCTGACGGAATACGAGCGAATGCGGGCCACCGCGCAGCTAAACCTCGAATTTCACACCTATTTCAAGGAGCAGATCGACGCCCTCTTCGGGGCGAATACCTGCCGCAAGGTGTTCGGAGATATCGTACCGGGCGTTGAACTGTATGGAGATTTCCTGACCCAGATTACGCCGTATTTTGAGAAGTACGGTAAGGAGCGCGCCAAGAAACTCCAGAAGAAATACAATCCGGCGCGCAAGGGCAATGTTTAACCTGCTGCTCGACGCCCTGCCCACCGAGTATGAGGGCTATCTCATCCGCACGGATTACCGCATCGGCATCCAGATTTCACAGGCGCTGGAGGATGAGGAACTGGAACCGTATGAGCGGATCGGCATCGCCCTCAGCCTGCTCTACGGGAACGGGATTCCGCCGGCGGATATCGCATACGCCGGGCTGCGGTGGTTTTTAAATGCCGCAGCAATGGCCCCACAGAACGAAGAAGATGCCGGAGCCGTATCCGTTGAGGATGACGGCATCCGGTATTTTTCGTTTGACTATGACGCCGCGCGGCTCTACTCTGGCTTCAGGCGGGCCTATGGCGTCGAGCTTGACCAGGTTGAAATGCACTGGTTCCGCTTCCTCTCCCTGCTGGGCGACCTCGGCGAATGCGCGTTTACCCGCGTGGTGGATATTCGCAGCGCAGATCTATCCAAGATGGATAAAGAGACAAAGCGAGCATATGCGGCCATGCGGCGAAAGGTTGCGCTGCCGCAGCCGAAGAGTCCGGAGGAAGATGAGTTCATGCGGCAGCTGCGCGGGGAATGAGAGGTGATGAGATTGGAAAAGGTAAAGTGCCCGTTTTGTGGGCACGAACAGCCGGTTTTTTGCTCGCCCGATGCGCGGTGCCGCGGCCTTTGGGTTAAATGCAAGGCGCGACACTGTGGGAAAATTTTTGAGATCAAATTTCCAGAGGAAAAGCTCAATCCAGTAGACCGAAACCCGTAAAACGCAATCTAAAAATACTCAAGTAGTGCCTCTGTGCCGATGAGTAGCCTATGGAGGTGGGCTCATTGGCAGCAGGATATGACGGCAGTATCCGCATCAATACAAAACTCGACCGCAACGGCTTTAACCAAGGCCTGAACGCAATCGCTGGTTCCCTGAAAAAGCTGGGCGGCGCAATGGGCGTTGCCTTTGGCGTAACCGCTATGGTCAAATTCGGGAAGGAAGCCCTGAACATCGCCAGCGACCTGACCGAAGTGCAGAACGTCGTGGAGACCGCCTTCGGCGCGATGTCCTCACAGGTTGACACCTGGGCAAAAAACTCCATCCAACAGTTTGGCCTGAGCGAGCTGGCCGCCAAGCGCACCGCGTCGACCTATATGGCGATGAATGCCGGAATGGGCATGGTTGGGCAGGGCGCGGCGAATATGGCGATGGAAGTCGCCGGGCGCACCGCGGATATTGCATCGTTTTTTAACACCTCGCAGGAAGAGGCCGACACGATGCTCAAGAGCATCTGGACGGGCGAGACCGAAAGCCTCAAACAGATCGGCGTCGTCATGACGCAGACAAACCTGGACGCCTATGCCCTCGCGAACGGCTTCGGCAAAACCACGCAGCAGATGACGCAGGCAGAGCAGGTGCAGCTCCGCTATGCCTACGTGATGAACCAGACGCGGCTGGCTGCCGGGGATTTCGTTAAAACACAAGATTCTTGGGCAAACCAGACCCGCATCCTTTCCGAGCAGTGGAAGCAGTTCCTCGGCATCATTGGCCAGGGCTTAATCCAAGTGCTCACGCCGGCGCTGAAATTTTTAAACCAGATGATGGGCGTACTGATCCAGTGGGCGCAGACGTTTACTGCGATCACAGGGGCGCTTTTTGGCAAGCAGCAGGCGCAGGCCAATGCTTCTGCCGCCGCAGTGGGAAATGTAGCCGACGCCTCCAACGCTGCCGCCGACGGCCAAAACGCCCTCGCCGGAGCCACGAAAAAGGCCGGAAAAGAGGCGAAGGGCGCGCTGGCGTCCTTTGACCAGCTCAATGTGCTGGAACGCAGCACAGCAGATGCTGGGGCTGCACTGGGCACCGGGGCGGCGACCGGCGTAGGGACTGCGGTAGCGGTGCCGGCGTTGGAGGGCGAGATTGGGGCGGATATTAAGGTTAGCCCTGTTGTAGAAAACACGGTAAACAAACTACGTTCGCTGTTTGAACCGCTACAAAAAATCAATTTGGATAATCTAAAAAGCTCCCTTGACAGGCTGAAAGAAGCAATGAGGCCTATCACGTCCAAGCTATTCGAGGCGCTCGAATGGGCCTATAAGGAGATTTTTGTACCTTTTGCAGCTTGGGCAATCGGAAGCGCTGTACCTGCGTTTCTCGATGTTCTGTCTGGAGCGTTGGCGGTTTTAAATTCCGTTCTTGACGCTCTCAAACCCCTGGGGATGTGGTTGTGGGATAACTTTTTGCAGCCAATTGCAGCATGGACGGGCGGGGTCATTGTCGGCGTACTCAGTGGGATTGCGGATGCTTTGACAAAAATATCTGATTGGATTAACAACCATCAAGGCACTGTCCAAATCATGACCGTGACCGTTGCAGCGTTTTTCGCAGCATGGAAAGTCACGGAACTACTATCATTTATCCAACAATCCGGCGGCGTGGTAGCAGCATTAAAGCGTGTCACAACAGCAATTGTGGGCGGTACAATCGCTAAAATCAAAGACAAGGCTGAGACTGTGGCTTTAAACGCAATGTATGCAAAAGACTTTGTCGTAGGTCTTGCCAAGAGCACAGCGGCGTTGGCAAAACAGGCTGTGCAGTGGACGGTTGAAACCGCTAAGAAAATCGCAAGCACTACGGCGACATGGGCGCATCAGGCAGCAACTGCCGCCGCTACTGCGGCCACGTGGCTATTCAATGCGGCAATGACTGTTTTGACATCACCTATTACCCTAGTTGTTTTGGCCATTGGCGCTTTAATCGCCATTATAGTTCTACTCATTAAAAACTGGGATACTGTAAAAGCAAAAGCAATTGAGGTCTGGAACAAAATCAAAGAAGCTTGGAACAAGGCTGGCGAGTGGTTCCACAAGAACGTTACGGAGCCGGTCTCAAATTTCTTCTCCGGCCTATGGGACGGCATCAAAGGCGCATTTACTAAGGCGTTCGACTTCATCAAAAAAGCCTTTAAGGGCTATGTGAATGGATGGATTACGATGGTTGAATCTTTTATTAATTTCTTTATTAAGGGTATCAATGTGTTGGTTCGCGGCATCAACAAGCTCAGCTTCAATGTCCCTGACTGGGTTCCCGGCATCGGCGGAAACAAGCTAGGGTTTAATATCCCGCAGGTACCGCAAGTGCAAATTCCCCGCCTCGCCCAAGGCGCGGTGATCCCGCCCAATCAGCAGTTTGCCGCCATCCTCGGCGACCAGACGCACGGCCGCAATCTGGAGGCCCCAGAGGGATTGATCCGTCAGATCGTGCGCGAGGAAACCGGGAACGTCTACAACGACGTGCTGAGAGCGATTAACAACAGCAATCTCGGCAAGAAAGCCACCATCATGGGCGATGTGATCATGGATGGGCAGAAGGTCGGCCGACTGGTTGCAAAACCGGTTTTCCGCGAGGGCAACCGCGCCGGGTACATCAAAGTAAAGGTGTGATATGTATGATCTACGCTGTGGATGGCGTACCGTTCCCCAAACCGCCGGATATGTCCAGTATCCAATACACCGACAGCCAGATTGTGACGGATGCGCAGCGCACCGTTGGGCCGGGTGCTTACATGACCAAAGAGCTTCTGGCCGAAAAGCTGTCGATCACGGCGAAGTGGTCAGAAATGACCCTCTCCCAGCTCCGCAGGCTCAAAGCAATGCGAGCGGGCAAAAACTTTTTTCGCCTGAAATACTACGATGAGGGCACGGGGACGATCCGCGAGGGGCAGTTTTACAGCGGTGATCTGACCTACACTGTCAAGCTTGCGGATCGTGTGACACAAATCCCGATACTGTATCAGGATATCTCGTGGCCGTTTGTGGAGAGGTAAAAAAAGATATCTCCTCAACTTTGAGGAGATATCGGCAATTTACATTTTCCAACGATGCCCGCAATTTAAGCAGGTAACCCAAACCTTTTTAGCGCCAATGTTCCCTGCGACGAGACCGATCCCGCCAGTCAGCGCCGCGCCCACAACCGCCTTTCCAATCCCAAAGCCTTTTTTATTGGCTGAAAGAGACGTCGAACCGCATTTCGGACAGCAGGCCACGCCATTCTGTTTGTTCTCTTTAATGCGCTCGCGCTTGCTTTGTGGTTTTGATGTGGGCCAAGGTGTATTTTTCACCGTTATAGGCTTGGAAAGAACGTTTCCCTGTTTATCAACCAAATCCTTAGCTTCAGACAGGCTCAACCCTGTTAGCTCTTTCACTTGTTTTACCGCCTCTATTTTATTGCCGCCACACGCATTCAATATTTCTTGTACGTCAATCCATTGATCGAAATTGCTTACATCTGCATCAGTAGAACGAGAAGCGACGGCACCTCCACATTCCGGGCAAAACTTAGCGTCATCATCGATTTGTTTACCGCAATTTTTACAATACATGACAAAACCTCCCTCTATATTACAGTTCTCACAATAACACAAGAGGGAGATTTTGTAAAGATTTCAACCCACAGTCCCGCGAGGGGTGCGATCATTCACTCTGGTAGATAAAAGCGGAATCCCACCATTTCAATCCACGCCCCCCGCGGAGGGAGCGACAGCAAACACAGCCAATCGCTTGCCTGCCTTTACTCCTTTATTACAGCATATTTTACAGGATTTTGCAAGCGTTCGGGCCATACAAAGAATAAAAAACAACGAACACAGAAAGGAAGATCAAAATGTTAAGCGTCCAAAAACTTGAAATCGTATCAACCGAAAATATCAGCCATATCTACATTGATGGGAAGGAGATTCATGATGTAACCGGAGCTTCATTAGAGCTTAAACCCGGCAGGCCGTCAGAGTTGCACTTGAGCCTGTTTGTGGACGGGGTATCGGGGGTTCTGGAAAGTGCGCTTGTGCATAAGAAGGATGCAACAGATGCAGCCTATACTTCCCTCCAGAAAGCCCAACAAATCGTGTCTCTGCTAGAGGGATTCTCCCGAAGCGAATGGCGCGCCCTCCGTGATAGCATCGAGCGGGCGTTTGACGCGCAAGCGAATAGCATTAAATTCGCCCCGGGAGAACGACTGTCAAGGATGCTCGAAACGGAATTTACTCCGTAACGACCTGGATATCGGACGGATGTATCCTGTAGTTTTTACCGCCATATTCCACGTTTACGTAGTCATACTTAAACATATCCTGCAACTCTTCCTTGATGTATATGGCCACGCCGCCGATTACGACCGCTACAAGGCCCCGGTGCTCGAGATGGTGCGCAATTGGCTCGCAGAGCACGGCAACCCTCGCCCGATCGCGGCGAAGGGTAAGAACTACCGCGTGAAGTACACAAGTTAAGCTCAATTTTGAGCGCAGCAATAGTTTATGCGTCTATCTCAACCGAGGTAGGCGCTTTTGCTATATCCCGAAAGGAGGTCCCCCTATGCTCACCGTCCCCCAGGAATTCCACGATTATTCGCGCGCCTCTGAACGCCGCACGGACCTCATCGTCCGGCTCGATCCATTAAGCTGGCCGACGGACATCAACGCCCACGGCACCGCGCACAGCCTTTGTATGCCCATCCAATGGGACAAATCTCCTCCCCACCGCCTCTACGCCTCGGGCGAATATAACCGCACACCCCTCGACGGCCGGGCGCTCGTCAACGGCTGGGCCGGGCAGGTCTACGGCTATCTCTCCAACGCCCTGTCCGATCAGGACGGCCTGTTTGCCGCGGACACTGTCAAACTCAGCTGCACCCGCAATGGCGGTGCGATCAGCGTCCTCACAGTCTGTTTCGACACGGCAGCCAATGAATACGCCGTAGACTTTGACGTCAACATCGACGGTGCATCATCCACGGAAATTTACCATCAAGAATGGCACATCCGCAACAATGACCAGCCCATTGTGTACATCACCGGTATCCGCGCCGCCTACGATACCGTCACGGTCATGGTCAGCAAGTGGAGCCATCCCTTCCACCGGGCACGCATCCGCGAGATCGCAAATGGCGTGCTGTTCGAGGCCACCGGGGATAGCCTTTACTCGTGCAATCTGATCGCGGAGAGTGACCCGACGAATCAGTCCATCCCCACCGGCGAGTGTACCCTGACCTATCCCGATCCGCAGGGCATGTTTGACCCGGCGAACCCCGCGGACGTGGCATCCGCTGTCCGGTCGGATCAGATCATGACCGTCTGGATCGGCGTGTCCGACGGCCAGCACAAGCCCGTCTATGCCAAAGTCGGCGCCTACTACTGCCCCACGGCCACCAGCAAGGGCGGCACAGGCGAGCTGCAAGCCGTGGATATCCTCGGCAAACTTCAAAATGCAGCAAAGCCCAACGCCCGCTCCCTTGACCACCTCCATAACCAAAGCCTCGCGGATTTCGTGCTCGGCCTTGGGGCTAGCCCGTGGATCCCGGCGACGGATTTTACAGGATCGGCCCCGACTGCCTTTGATAAAGGCACAAACCGCCTGGAGTGCCTGCGACATGTATCACAATACCTGCACAAGCTGCTGTATGTCGACGCGGACGGCAATGCCCGGCTGACCGCCATGTCCCGTACGCCGGTTTCCGTAATCCCGTTGGATCAGTCCTACGAGCATCCGTCCATTGAGGCCCGCGAGGAGCTCGGCGGCATTGATTACACCTGGCACCGGTATGAAGATACGGGCGAAGAAATCCTTGCGGCTACCGCTGCCATACAGACCGCCAAAGGCGTGCCTGTCACTTACACGGCGATTACGGAGGAGCCGGTTGCATACACCCGTTGCGAAGTGGAGCATCCTTACGCAAGCGACTTTGTTGTGACACTGGTCTCAGCGA